>JAABUS010002669.1_pt1 | contig 32689 bp, 31 predicted proteins | sample 5560161 | NCBI WGS metagenome assembly JAABUS01 (sample SAMN10711885, study PRJNA513376) | rock metagenome | isolation source: Antarctica rocks | place: Antarctica: Victoria Land, Trio Nunatak nord | collected 2016-01-04 | reverse complement strand
TCGGCTACACGACCTTCAACCGGAATCTGTGGAAGGCGCTGTGAGCGCAGAGGGAGGGAGGGCGGCGAGGTGGCGCGATAGGATTGAGCGCCGTGGAGGAATCTACAGAAGAACCCGGACTTGACCTGAAATGGGCGGGATGGATCTGACTTATCAAGCACGAGTCTATGCCCATGACAATACATAACGGCGACAATCATTCGTCGTCCTTGAAACTGAGAAATAAGACGATGACACAGATAATGAGAACGCCGGCTATGAGGCGGCCACCAGGAGAAGAAAACCCTGGTATACCGTATGCCATCATTCGTGCTTGCCCTCAACGCACTGCCGACGCCTTGCGTTCCTCCGGCGACGATGCGGGCAACAGCACTGACCGGCTTTGAGACGCTTCCTTACCGTAAGGTACGGAAGGATTCAGATCGAGCTACTACGTATAATGGGACGCCAAAAAGCGTCCCATCGTCGTGTGGGTACCGACGTATTTCGTTATGCTCGTGGCCCCTCGGAATTCTGCACACCTTCACCGAAGGTGCTCGTGTCGTTCGGGTCTACCATCGATCCGATGCTTCGGACGCACCGCGTGCCGCGTTGGGACGGTTCACGCCATCGTCCATCAGGCCGCGCGCCTGCCTCGCCCATGCCGTGTGATGTGTCGCTGTGTGAGCCGGCACCGGAGGTCGTGTCCCCGCCCCGACCCATGCCGGTCGCATCCCCAGGCGCAGGGTCATCGCCACCTGCAGCGACACCCTCAAGCCCTGATCGGTGCCGGTGCGTCATATCGACCGCGCTCTCCCGCCCCCGGCCGGTGCCGCCGTAGTTGGGGCTTGCTATGCGGGGATCGATGCCGTAGTCAGGATCGGGCATCGAGCTCCCCGCCACCTGCGGTGCGTCGCGGCCCGTGTTCAGACCGGTGCTCGGTTGAGGCGTGCCACCCTGCGCGTTTGTCCCTTCCGCCGTGGCCTGATCATCCACCCCGTCGGTTGACCGTTCGGGGTTGTGCTGCGTCGTTGACATGGTGTCTGTTCCCGCCGCTGCGTTCCAAATCCCGCGCGTCAGGATGGATATTCCGTCCGTGGCGCTTGGGGCGTGTCGCTCGCAGCATCGGTGCCAGTGCCGTCGTGGACACGGTCGGCCAGCGTGCCCGCGTCGATCTCGATGCGCTCCTTGCGCGTGACGGCCTGCACCGTCTGGGTTGTGGGGATGACGCGCTTCGTGATCCGCAACTCCTCGGTGAGCATGCGCCGCATGACGACAACGGCCTCCTCGACCACGACCGGGATGATGTACGTGTCGCCCTCCTCGCGCGGGGCGACTTCCTCGCCCACCGCGAGTTCCCGACCGACCGCGACGCGCTCCACGAAGAGTTCCTCTCGCTGCGTCTCCTGCGTGATCGTATGCGGCACTTCCTCCATCACCGTGCGGACGGTGATGGAACCCGCATCACGCCATTCCGGGTGCGCCTCGACCTGCTCCTCGATGATCGGGACGGTCACTTCCTGCTCGCCCGCGTCCATCACATCCGTTTGGTGCGCGGTGGGCGGACTGGCGGGAATGTCGTCCATTACCCCCGTCGGCATATCCGGCGCGGACGGTGCGGGCGCGCGCGGAATGAGCGTCTCCCGCTCCGCCCCGTACACCCCCTGTGTGCTCATCTCCGGCATGGGTGTCGTGTTCCGTGGCACGGGGGGGATGTAGGTCATGTCGAGATCGGCGTCGGCCACATCGGCGGCTTGTTGCCGGGGCACAGGAGGGATGTACGTCGCGTCCACATCGTGCACCTGACCGCCATACGTCGGATCGATCGGCGATTCCTCGTTCGTTATGAGCGGTGCGTCGGTGACGTACGGGTTGACGTGCGATGGGTCGTTGCGGATGGGGGCCGCGAGGCGGGTCTGCTCGTCGTCCGCCGTCATCGGCTCGCTGACGACCGGCTGATTCACCACGACGGGCGCGGACTGCTCGACGGGCTGTTGCGGCGCGGGCTGCGTGCGGATGATCGCCTGCCCGTTCTCCACCGTGAAGACGGAAAGCCCGACGAGCGTGGTGCCGTCGCCATTCCACGCAACGCGAACCGCGCCCTCGTAACCGGGGGCGGCGGGGATGACCTCGGTGATCGTGCCGCTCCAGCCATTGTCCGAATGCACAGGCATCCCCAGTTGGAGGTTCTGGTTTCCGTACCCTGCTTGCGACCCATAACTCACGGCTACACTCCTTCTTTTGTCGTCCTCACGCGCCCGGTCAGTATATACCGCCATGGGCACAAACGGTGCCACGCAAACGCGGCAACCCGGCGCAATGCCCGTTGCATTGTCTCACGCCCGGAGAATCGACGATGGCGCAAGGGGAATTCCTACCCCGTAGCCTGCTATACTGAGGTCCTACAGGACGAGGGGGAGGACGTGCGTGGTCAGTTCGGTTAGCCCGCTCCGCAAGCAGTATCTCGGCATTAAGCAACAGTATCCCGATGTGATCCTTTTCTTCCACCTCGGGGATTTCTACGAGACGTTCGACGAGGACGCGATCACGCTCAACCGCGTGCTCGAGGTGACGCTGACGGGCCGGGACATGGGCAAGGGCGAGCGCATCCCGATGGCGGGCGTGCCCGTCCACGCGGCGGAGTCGTACATCGCGCGACTCGTCGCGGCGGGGTACCGCGTCGCGGTCTGCGAGCAGATGGAGGAGCCGAACGGCCGCGCACCCGTCGAGCGCAAGGTGACGCGCGTCGTCACACCGGGCACGATTGTCGAGCCGGGGATGCTCGACGCGGGGGTGAACAACTACCTCGCCGCGTGCATCATGGATGAGCGCTCCGGCCGCTGCGGCATCGCCTATGCGGACATCACGACGGGCGAGTTCGCCTGCGCCGAGTTGGGCGACGGGGACGCGCTGAGCCGCGAGCTGCTCCGCATCCAGCCCGCCGAGGCGCTCTTGCCGCTGGAATATCGGCAGGGCGAACCCGCCCCGCCGCGCCCGCCCTGGTTGCCGAAGGAGACGATCCTTACGCCCGTCGCGCCGCACCGCTGGCGGCAGGACCGCGCGGAGGAGGCGCTGGAGGCGCACTTTCAGGTCGGCACGCTGGAGGGCCTCGGCCTCGCGACGCTGCCACTGGCGACGCGCGCCGCCGGGGCGGTCGTCGGCTACCTGGAGGAGACGCAGTCGAAGGCGCTGGCGCAGATGGGCCGCATCACCGTCTACAGCACCGCGACGACGATGACGCTGGACGCGCAAACCCGCCGCAACCTCGAACTGACCGAGAGCGGGCGGGGCGACGCGCGCAAGTCGCTCTTCTCGGTCCTCAATCAGACGAAAACGCCGATGGGGCAGCGGTTGCTGCGCCGCTGGGTGATGCAGCCGCTCGTCGATTTGCACCGGCTCCACGCGCGGCAGGAGGCGGTCGCCTTCTTCCATCGCGAGGGGCTGCTGCGCGCCGAACTGCGGGACGCGCTCAAGCAGGTCGCGGACATCGAGCGGCTGACGAACCGCGCCTTGCAGGGGATCGCGGGGCCGCGCGAACTCGTGCACCTTGCCCGCTCGGTAGACGCACTGCCGCTGATCCGCGAGGTGATCGCGCGCCCCCCGATTGGCATGAACGCGGAGTCCGCCACGGCCCGTCTCGCGCCCGTGCGCCCGCTGCTCGCCCGTTTGCCGGAGTGCGCCGACCTCGTCGCGCTCATCCGCGACGCGCTGGTGGACGACCCGCCCGCCGTGCTCGGCACGCACCCCGTCATCCGCCCCGGCTACGCGCCCGATCTCGACGAACTCCGCACGACGGTGGACGGGAAGCGCGCGTGGATCGCCACGCTGGAGACGACCGAGCGCGAGCGGACGGGCATCAAAGGGTTGAAGGTCGGCTTCAACAAGGTCTTCGGCTACTTCCTCGAAATCACCAACGCGCACGTCGCCAATGTCCCGCCGGAGTACCTGCGCAAGCAGACGCTCGTCAATGCGGAGCGGTACATCACGCCCGACTTGAAGGAGGCGGAGTCCATCATCCTGACGGCGGAGGAGCGCATCGCGGAGTTGGAGACGGCGGCGTATCGTGGCCTGCTGGCGCACCTCAGCGGCGCGGGCGACCGGCTGCGGACGGTCGCGGAATCGCTCGCCCATCTGGACGTTTTCGCCTCGCTCGGCGAGGTCGCTGCCTTCCGGGGGTATGCCCGCCCGACGCTGGATGACGGCGACGTGCTGGCGATCGCCGACGGGCGGCACCCGGTCGTCGAGGTGATGCTGACCGAGGGGGGCGAGACGGGGTTCGTGCCGAACGACGTGCACTTCGACGACGAGTCGTACATCCTCGTCATCACCGGGCCGAACATGGCGGGCAAGAGCACCTATCTCCGGCAGGTTGCGCTGATCGTGCTGCTGGCGCAGATCGGCTCGTTCGTGCCCGCCAAGTCGGCGCACATCGGCCTCGTCGATCGCATCTTCACCCGCGTCGGCGTGCAGGACGACATCGCGACGGGGCAGAGCACGTTCATGGTCGAGATGACGGAGACCGCCGCGATCCTCCACGCCGCGACGCCCCGTTCCTTAGTCGTGCTGGACGAGATCGGGCGCGGCACGAGCACGTACGACGGCCTCGCCATCGCGCAGGCGACGCTGGAATACCTGCACCATCACCCGACGTGCCGCCCGAAGACGCTCTTCGCCACGCACTACCACGAGTTGACCGCGCTCGCGGACGTGCTGCCCCGCGTCCGCAATGCGAAGGTGGACGTGCGCGAGGACGGCGACAATGTGGCGTTCCTCCATCGCGTCGTGCCCGGTGGCGCGGATCGCAGCTACGGCATCCACGTCGCGCGGCTGGCGGGCGTGCCGAAGGCGGTCGTGCAGCGCGCGGAGGAACTGCTGGCGAACTTCGAGTCGAAGCCGAAGCCCGGCCTGCCCGCCGATTCGCTCGCCACCGCCGGTGGGCCATCGAACGGCGGCGCGTCGATGAACATGAATATGCAGTTGACGCTCTTCTCGCCCGCCGACGAGATCGCCCGCGCCATCGCCACGCTTGACCCCTACAGCCTCACGCCCATCGAAGCCCTCTCCAAACTCGCGGAGTTCCACGAGCGCGCCAAGGAAAGCGCCGGTTCCCCCAAGCGCGGCAAGCGGTGATTGAGACGGCATTTCGTCTCGTCGCGACCGACCTTGATGGGACGCTGCTGCGCGCGGACAAGACCGTGTCGGAGCGGACGGTGGGTGTGCTGCGGCGGGTGCGGGAGCGGGGAATTGTCGTCGCGCTCGTTACCGGGAGGCCGCCGCGCCGGGCGCGCATCGTCGCGCGGGAAGTCGGCATTGACGGGCTTGCGATCTGCTGCAACGGTGGCATCGTCCTCGATCTCGCGACGGGCGAGATCGTGCATCACGACATGATGCCGGGGGAGGTCGCGCAGCGGCTTGTTGCCGTGATCCGCGCCACTATCCCGGACATCTGCTTCGCGACGGAGCGCGGCATGGAGTTCGGCCATGAACCGGCGTACGCCACGATCAGTGCGGTTCTGGAGAACGAGACGCCGCTCACTGGCGACGCGCACGCGCTCTGCACGGCGGGCGTGACGAAGTTGATCGTCCGCCACCCGACGATGCCGCTGCCCGATCTCCTCGTCGCCGTCCATGCGGTCGCCGGTGATGCTGCGACGGTGACGCATTCTGGCGCGCCCTTCATCGAAGTGAGCGCGAGTGGGATCACCAAGGCGTCCGCGCTCGCCCATCTTTGCGACCGCTTCGGCATCGCGCCCGCCGAGGTAATTGCCTTTGGTGACATGCCGAATGATCTGCCGATGCTCGCATGGGCCGGGCGCAGCGTCGCTGTCGCGAACGCGCACCCGGATGTGCTCGCCGCCGTGGATGCAGTGACGGCGACAAATGAGAATGACGGGGTGGCGGTTGTGCTCGAATGGCTGCTCGAAGGGATACACCATCCCGGTGGCGATAGGCTTTAGCCCAATGACGGTTCAGTTAACGGTATGTCGGTGGTTCACTGAACCGTTTATCCTAGCGAGCTAATTCGCGCGCTTGTCTTCGGACGCTTCCGCGAGCACCCAGAGCAGGCCACCGACCAGACCGAGATTCTTGAGGAACTGGACGCGCTGCATACTGAGCGCCTTCGGCTCTTTCTCCTCCCAGAATGCGTGGCCAACGAGCGTGGTTGGGATCATGCTGCCGATCAGCGCGCCCGCCGCCACTTTCGGCGTGATGCCGAGCGCGAGCAGAATGCCACCAAGCACCATCATCGCGCCGTTGACCTTGACCGCCATTTCCGGCTGCGGGATGCCCGCGCCCTCGACCATTTGCGTCCGGGGGCCGGGCGCTTTGAAGGCTTCCGACCCCGCGATGATGAAAATGCCGGAGAGACAGACGCGCCCGAGTGATTTCAGCATGGCATTCCGCTCCTTGTCGCTGCAACACATTGAGCGCGATGCAGCATGAAGGATGCCACGGACGTTTTACCCAACGCAAAGAGGGCGCGGTATATGGGAGCATGCGGTATCCAGGCCGTCGCCCTTCCCATGCGGAACGGGGTGCGGGTATGCTACCGATCATGAGCGTGGGGAACCAGAGCAGCAAAGCGGATACACACGTCTCGCGGGCCGCGATGGTGATGCCCGTCTACGTGCCGACCTTTCTGCTCTCGTTCGCACAGGGAATGCTCATCCCGATCCTGCCGATCTTCGCGAAGGGGTTCGGCGTCTCGTTCAGCCTCGCCAGCCTCGCGGTCGCGGCGGCGGGCCTCGGGACGCTCATCGCCGATGTGCCGGTCGGCATGGCGCTTGGGCAATTGGGGCGGCGGCGGGCGATGTTCATCGGCATCTTCCTCGCCGCCACGACAACCCTGATCGTCGCCGTGGCGAACAACTACACGGTGCTCATCGGTTGTCGGCTTGTCGAGGGGATCGGCACGGCGCTCTGGGGCATCTCCCGCCACGCATACATCACCGACATCGCACCGCGCGCCCAGCGGGGCAAGTTCATCGCGACCTTCGGCGGCATCAACCGCGCGGGCACCTTCGCCGGCCCGCTCCTCGGTGGGACAATCGGCGACGTGTTCGGGTTGACGGCCCCGTTCTACGTCGCGGCGGGGCTGACCGCCTTCGCCGGTATCCTCGCCGTCATGTTCATCAAGGAGACCGGGAATCGCTCCGCCGTCGCGACGCGCAGACACCTGCGCTGGAAGAGTGTCGCGCGGTTGGTGCAGACGCATCGTGTGGACCTCGCCTCCGCCGGGGCGGCGCAGATTTTCGTCGCGATGATCCGCTCCGGGCGGCAACTCATCATCCCGCTCTATGGCGCGTACGCGGTCGGCCTCAGTAGCGGTCAGATTGGCCTGATTCTCACCGCCGCCGCGACGATCGACATGGCGCTCTTCATCCCTGCCGGTTGGTTGATGGATCGTTTCGGACGCAAGGTGGCATCGGTGCCGTCGTTCGCGATCATGGCGTGCGGGATGGTGATTATCCCGCTCGCGTCGGGCTTCCTCGGCCTCCTGATCGCGGCGTGCGTGATCGGTCTTGGCAACGGCATCGGCTCCGGCTCGATGATGACCCTCGGCGCGGACCTCGCGCCCCCCGACGCGATTGGCGAGTTCCTCGGCATCTGGCGTTTCATCGGGGATGCGGGGCAGGCGGGCGGCCCGCTCGTCGTCGGCATCGTCGCGGACGCGCTCGGCCTGATGGCGACCGCATTCGTCCTTGCGGGGATCGGCTTCGCGGCGGCGGTGATCCTCTCCGTCCTCGTCCGCGAGACGTTGCAAGGGGACGTGCAGCCGCACGCGCCCTGAGGAAACCAGGGAGAACCGCAAGACGCCAGGGGGATTGAACACAGAGGACACGGAGACCACAGAGGGCACAAAGAAGAGAAACACAGGGGATTCCTCCGTGTCCTCTGTGCGCTCGGTGTTAATCCCCCGGTTCCTCTTGAGTCCTCTGCGCCTTTGCGGTTCCCCCGGCTTCGCCCGACCGCGTCAGTTCGTCACCACTTCGGCGAGTGGGGCGGCATCCGCGCGGAGCACCTTCTTGTCGAACTTGCCCGCCGAGGTCTTCGGAATTTCCGCGATGAAGCGGAACTCGTCCGGCATCCACCACCGCGCGATCTTGTCCGCGAGGAAGGTGCGAATTTCGTCCGGGGTGATGGCGCCCGTGTGCTCTGGCTTGGCGACGACGAAGGCCACCGGCCGCTCGCTCCATTTCGGATGTGCCAGCCCGATCACCGCCGCCTCCAGCACCTTTGGGTGCGCCATCACCGCGCCCTCAAGGTCGATGGAGGAGATCCACTCGCCGCCCGACTTGATGACATCCTTCGTGCGATCAACAATGCCGACGAAACCGTGCGGGTCGATCGTGGCGACATCGCCCGTCTTGAACCAGCCATCCGGCGTCAGTTTGCCGGGGTCGGCGTCGTGGTAGTAACCGCTGGCGATCCACGGCCCGCGCACCTGCACCTCCCCGAACGCCTCGCCATCCCATGGCAACGCCGCGCCCGTGGCGAGGTCCGCGATGCGCAGTTCCACGCCGGGGAGCGGTGGCCCTTGCTTGAGCCGGATGCTCAACTGATCCTCCTCCGCCTGCCACGAGCGTGGGACGGAGACTGTGCCGATTGGCGACGTCTCGGTCATGCCCCAGGCGTGGAGCATCCGCAGCCCCTGCGCGTCCATCCCCGCCATCAGCACCGGTGGGATCGCCGAGCCGCCGCTGACGACAGTGTGGACCTTCGGCAGCCCCGCGCCCGTCTTCTCGATCTGATGGAGCAGGTTGATCCAGATCGTCGGCACACCGGCGAGCATCGTAACGTCCTCCGTCTGACAGAGGTTAACGAGCGTCGCGCCGTCGCCCATCCAGCGATCCGGCAGGACCATTTTCGCGCCCGCCATCCCGGAGGCGTACGGCAGGCCCCAACTGTTCGCGTGGAACATCGGCACGACGGGGAGGATCGTGTCGTCCTCCCCGAGGTTGAGCGAACCTTTCTGGAGCACGCCCATCGTGTGGAGGAACTGCGAGCGGTGGCTGTAGACGACGCCCTTCGGGTTGCCCGTCGTCCCGGAAGTGTAGCACATCGCGGCGGCGGTCTGCTCATCGAGCGTGGGCCAGTCGTAGGTTGTCGGCTCGCCGCGCAGCAGCGTCTCGTAATCCAGCATCTCACCCAGATCGTGCCCCGGCAGCGCGCCGCCGTCATCGAGGGCGACGAGCGTCCGCACCGTCGGCAACCTGCCCGCGATCTTGTTCAGCACCGGGATGAGGGTCTTATCGACGAAGAGGACGCTGTCCCCGGCGTCCTCGATCACGAACGCCAGTTGCTCCGGGAAGAGCCGGAGGTTGAGCGTATGGAGCACCGCCCCCATGCAGGGGATCGCGTAGTAGAGTTCCAAATGTCGGTAATTGTTCCACGCGAGCGTCGCGACGCGATCGCCGGGGCGGACGCCCAACCGTTCCAGCGCGTGCGCGAGTTGATGCACGCGCGCCGCGAAGTCCCCGTAGGTGTAACGGTGGACGCCCTCCTCGCGCTGCGTGACGACCTCCTTGCGCCCGAAGAGTTTCTCCACGCGCCACAAGACGTGCTGCACGGTGAGCGGGTAATCCTGCATCGTGTGGTGCATTCGTTTCATCCTCTTTGTGACGTTGCGACGGCAACCAGCGGATTGCCGACGATGGGTGACACGGACTGCGGAAAAGCGGCGCGGCGGCACGTTTGTGCCCGGTGCGCGTCTCTTTTTCACCGGCTTCTGCTATCGGTTCCCCATGATAGAACGATCCGCCGCAGTGTCAACCATTCATCGCCGGGGGATTAGAAATGCCTGAAAGGCGACTTTGAACAAGGCCTGGTCGGTCGTTTGCCGCCCGATCCGGCCCCTATGCCAACCGTGACGCAACGGCGTCCGCGCCGCGCGCGATCGCATCGTGCCGGGCCTTGAGGCCAGTGATGAAGAGGTCCAGCCCCGCCTCGAACCAGGCGTCCGGGTCGAACCGGATGCCGCCACGAAAAGCCGCTGTCAAGGCGGGGTAGGCGTCCGGGGAGAGTTGCGCGATCCCCTCCCGTATCTCTTCCTCCGTGGGATCGGGGACGCCGCCGGGTTGCACGCCGACCTCCGCGAATGCCACACCAATCACGTATCCCGCGAGGCAACTCATCGCCTGGAATGCTTCCAGCGGGGGGAACCCGGCGTTGTAGAGGATCGCGACGGCCGTTTCTTCCTGCCGGAGCGTGAGCGGTGTGGATGGCGGGTGGGTGGAGAGGACGGGCAGGGCGTGCGGATGAGCACGGAGGATGTGCCGATAGGTGCGCATCAACTCCCGCAGGCGGCTATCCCACGGCGCTTCCGTGCCGGACAATGGCGGGATTTCGGCATAGACCGCGTCGACGATGCCGTCGAGCACCGCCGCCTTGTTCGGGAAATAGTAGTAGGCGGCCATCGGGTCCACGCCGAGTTCCGCGCCGAGTTTGCGCATCGAGAAGCCGTCCAGCCCGTCCCGGTCAACGATGGCGAGCGCGGCGCGCACCACCTGCTCGCGAGAGAGGTGGGATCGGGGTTGCGCGGTCGCGCGACCGCGCCCCCTCGGCTGCCGTTCCTTGTGCGGTCGCTCCCTCGGCACGCCCACTCCTCACCACCCGCCGTTTCATAATCCCGGCTCCGCGCGTCCAGTCTAGCGCGCCGTCTTGCGGCGGTACAGCGAGACCGAGACGGGCATGAAGACCGCGAGGATGCCGACGCACCACGCGAGCGCCTGCCAGCCGCTCGTGCCGACGGGCTGCCCAAGCAGGAGCGCGCGCGCCGCATTGACGATCAGCGTCACCGGCTGGTGCTCCGCGAAGGCGCGCAACCAGCCGGGCATCGTGCCTGTCGGCACGAAGGCGCTGCTGGCGAAGGTCAGCGGGAAGATCAACATGAACCCGACGGCTTGCACGCTCTCCGCGTTTGGCGCGAGCAGGCCCATCATCGCCCCGACCCACGAGAATGTGAAACTGCAGAGCAATGCCAGCACCAGCGCCGCGCACCAGCCGAGCGGGCTGCCGTGCGGGCGGAAGCCGACCAGTATCCCGACGGTCAGCATCACGGTGATGCCTAGCACGCTCTGCACGAGGTCCGCGATCGTCCGCCCAGCGAGGACGGCGGAGCGCGCCATCGGCAGCGAGCGGAAGCGGTCGATCAGCCCGCGCTGGAGGTCCTCCGCGAGGCCGACGCCCGTGTTCATGCCGCCGAAGACGAGCGTTTGCACCAGGATACCGGGCATGAGGAAGTTGACGTACGATATGCCGCCCGTGTTGATCGCGCCGCCGAAGACAAAGCGGAAGAGCAGCACGAAGATGATCGGCTGGATGGTCACATCGAGCAGTTGGGCCGGAATGCGCGGGATGTGCTGGAGGTTGCGCTTCGCCAAGATAAGTGCGTCGGCGATCATCCAGTAGAACCGGCTCCGGCGTTGCGGCTGGAGGGCCTGCGGATGCGCGGAGACGGGGTGAAGATCGGCAGTGACGGCCATTACGCGGCCTCCTTTTCCTTTTCCTTCGTGCGTTCGTCTGTCGGTTCGGTCGTCGTCGCGTGTCCCGTCAGGGTGAGGAAGACGTCGTCCAGCGTCGGGCGGCGGATGCCGAGGTCGTCGAGGCGCACGCCGATGGCGTCCAGATCGCGGACGACGTTCGCCAGGAGCCGCGCGCCGTTCGTGACGGGCACGAGGATCGTGCGTTGTTCGGGGTCAACGTGGGCCTCCCCGTAGGAGGCCAGCGCGCGGGCGGCGGCTTCGAGATCCCCCCCGCGCGCGACCGTGATCGCCAGTCGCTCGCCCCCGACCTGCGCCTTCAGTTCGTCCGATGTGCCCTCCGCGATCACCAACCCGTGATCGATGACGGCGATCCGGTTGGCGAGCTGGTCGGCTTCCTCGAGGTACTGCGTCGTCAGCAGCAGCGTTGTCCCGCCCGCGACGAGTTCGCCGATGATCTCCCACATCGCCATACGGCTGCGCGGGTCGAGGCCGGTCGTCGGCTCGTCGAGGAAGAGCACCGGTGGCGCAATCACGAGGCTGGCGGCGAGGTCCAGACGGCGGCGCATCCCGCCGGAGTACGTCTTCACCACGCGCGCGGCAGCGTCAGCGAGATCGAAGCGTTCCAGCAGTTCGTCCGCCCGCCGCCGCGCCTCGCGCTTCGGCAGGTGATAGAGCCGCCCGACCATTTCGAGGTTCTCCCACCCGGTGAGCAGTTCATCCACGGCGGCGTACTGCCCCGTCAGGCCGATGTGCGAGCGCAATGCGTCCGCCTGCGTGACGACATCGAACCCCGCCACCTCCGCATGCCCGGCATCCGGCACGAGCAGGGTGGCGAGGATGCGGACGGCGGTCGTCTTGCCCGCGCCGTTTGGCCCGAGCAAGCCGAGGATCGTCCCCTCCTCCACGATGAGGTCGAGGCCGCGCAGCGCCTCGGTCGCGCCGAAGCGTTTTCGCAATCCCTCCACGCGGATCGCCGACTTGCGGTGTGCCATGTCACTCTCCTTCCATCGGTCATTCTACGACGTAGAGAATAAAGTCTACGCTGTAGAATGTCAAGGGGTCTGAGCGTGATCGTCGCGTGGGGCGGGTACACCGGATAACCTCCGAGCAGGATGCTCCGATCTCCTCGCCAGTAGGTTTTGCTGTTGGTATTCTCCTCGATTTTCCCCAATTGGGCGACAGAGCAGAGCGTCTCGGTGAAGCGTTCTATGAGGACGCGGGGACGTTCACCATCTCAGTCGAGTGGTGTCGAGCATACCCCACTTCTCCACAGGGGCCAAATGAGGAAAGCCCAGCGTATACTCTTTCCCGATGGCGGTGGCGTGATGTCCGTGTAGGGGCGATGCGCGAATCGCCCGCGTGCGACGGCAGGATGCTCCGGGGAGGGCGATTCGCGCACCACCCCTACCCAGCGAAACCAATCGAGGCATCACAACCTCTCGATTGCGAAAGAGTATCAGGATGCGATGAAAGGGGCATGATGTCTCGAATGCGACGTGTACGCAGGCTGCTGGGCATCACGTTCCTTGGCGCGTTGATCGTCGGGGTGATCGCGGCAGGCTCCGTGTGGGCCGTGCTCCAGGTGCGTCGGCACCAGCCGCGCGCCCTCCCGGCGCCCACCGGCGCCTTCGCGGTCGGTCGCGCCGCGTTCGACTGGACGGATGCGGCACGCCCCGCCCTCTTCTCGGCGAATGATCGCGCCGGCCGGGAACTCGTCATCTGGTTGTGGTACCCTGCCGCGCCCGCTCCCGGCGCGCCGCCCGCTCCCTACGTGCCGCCGCAATGGGCCAGACTCCGGGACGCGGAACACGGCGCGGGGGCGGTGCTCTTCCAGGCGAGCGACTCCGTGCGCATCCACGCGATCGCCGATGCGCCGGTCGCGCCTCAACGCCCGCGATACCCCGTGCTCATCCTCGAGCCGGGTATGGGCAGACTCCCCACCGACTACACGTCGCTCGCCGAAGAGCTGGCGAGCCACGGGTACGTGGTCGCCGGGATCACCCCGACCTACAGCGCGAACACCGTCGTCTTCCCGGATGGTCGGGTGGTCCGATCCGTCCGGGACGCTCAGATCGAATCGAGCGAGGACAGGGAGGCGGGAAACCGGCTCGTCGACGTCTGGGGGGACGACGTGACGTTCACTCTCGATCAACTGACGGCGCTGGCCCGCGATGCGGCAAGCAGGTTCGCGGGCAAACTCGATCTCGACCACGTCGGCCTGCTCGGGCACTCGTTCGGCGGGGCGACCGCGCTCGATGTGTGCCAGCGGGAACGGCGCTGCGCAGCGGCCATCGATCTCGATGGTAGCCCGTTCGGGGCCGTGGAACAGACGGGCCTCGGAAAGCCGATGATGTGCATCCTCTCAGAACCACCGAGTGAGGACGATCTGGCGATGCTCCGGCGCGCCGCCGCCGCGACGCCGCAGGGGAGTGCGTATCTCCTGGCCATCGCGGGGACGCGGCATTTCAACTTCGCGGACGACGCCGTGATGATGTCCCCGCTGCGGCACTTTGGACTCCTCGGGCCGATCGACGGGACGCGCGGGTTGCAAATAACCCGGGACTACGTGCGCGCCTTCTTTGACACCTTCCTCCTCGGGTCGAGTTCTCCCTTCCTACGGGGGATGTCGGGCCTGTATCCCGAGGTGCGCTCCGTGTGAAATGCGTGGGTCAGTAGCGGCCAGCGGGGAAAGTCGAGTTTACGCAAGCGCGGCAAACTCGTTCTCGAATAGCGCGACCATCGCCTGCTTCTCCTTCGCGGGGAGGAAGGCGGCGCTGGCGGCGTTCAGCGAGAGGCGTCTCAAATCGTCCATCGTGAAACCGTGGACGGTCGCGAGGGCGCGGTATTCGTTCGTGAGGGTCGTGCCGAACATCGGTGGGTCGTCCGTGTTGACGGTGAGATACAGCCCCGCGTCCCAGAGTTGGCGGACGGGGTGCGCCGCCATGTCGGGGTAGAGGCCGAGGCGGACGTTGCTCGTCGGGCAGACCTCCAGCGGGATTTGCATCGCGTGGAGGATCTCCAGCAATTTCGGGTCCTCGATCACGCGGACGCCGTGGCCGATGCGGCTCGCGTGGAGCGCGGTGAGCGCGTCCCAGATGCTCTCCGGCCCGACCGTCTCCCCGGCGTGGAGCGCGCGGGGCAGCCCGGCGTCGCGAACGTAGGCGAAGACAGGTGCGAGCGCCGCCGCGTCGCGACCCACCTCCTTCCCCGCGAGGCCGAGGGCGCAGACGCCGTTCCCCCGCTCGTGCTGCGCGACGGCCCAGCGCGCCAGTGTCCACGCCTCCGCCACGGTGTTCTCGGCGACGACATCGGGGATGAACTGCATCCGCACGCCGAAGTCGCGCGCCGCCTGCTCCGCCCCGGCGCGGACGCCCGCCAGTTGATCGTCGAGCGCGAAGCCCCGGTGCACCCGCCCGCAGGTCGTGAAGGTCACTTCCATGTAGCGGATGTTCTGCTCCGCCGCCGACGCACCGAGTTCATGCGTCATCAGCGTCAGGTCGTCTGGCGTCCGGATGCAGTCGCAGATCAGGTCGTACACCGCAAGGAAGTGGTCGAAATCCCGGAAGTGGTAGTAGTCGCGCAGTCCCGTCTCGTCCGCGACGGGCAGGGCAACGCCGTTGCGCCGGGCCAGCGCGAGCAGCGTCGCGGGGCGCACTGAGCCTTCCAGATGGATGTGCAGTTCCGCCTTTGGCATCCACGCGATCGCAGCATCCGATGCATCGGGCATTACCGACGGGGCCATCAGCCCGCGTCCGCGACCGTGATGTCCGTCTCGATCTGTGCCACGGCGGCGATGGCGCCGTGATCGGGCGGGGGGATCACCTCGCCCTGCTCGATCATCGCGGCGATCGTCTCGGTCAGCGTGTCCCGCGTCTCGGCGAGCGCCGTCTCAATCGTCTCCCCCTCCGCGCCCGTGTCGAAGGCAGGGACTTCGGTGTAATAGCCGCCGCTCTCGGCCTCGTAAACGATCACGGTGTAGGTTGCCACAAACGCCTCCTGTTTCACGCACTCTCTCAGTATGTATCGCGCGCGGCCTCGTCCTGGATCATTTCGCGCCGCCATCGCTCGACCGTGGCGCAGTGAACCTCGAAGACGATCTCCTCCGGCAGGTCATCCGGCGCGAACCAGCCAACCGCCATCGCGTCGTCGCCCGCCTTCGCCTCCCCCGCGACGCGCTCCGCGCGGTAGAAGACCATCACGCCGTTCTTGCGCGGGTCGTCATGCCACGGGATCACATCGTAGAGACCGAGAATGCGGACGGTGAGTTCAGTTTCTTCCGCCAACTCACGCACTGCCGCCTCTGCCGGGTCCTCGCCGTAGTCCACGAAGCCGGACGGGACGTACCACGACCCGCCGAACGGCTCGATGCCGCGCCGTGCCAGCAGCAACCGCCCGCCCTCGACCACAAGGCATCCGCTCGCAAGCGCCGGGCCGCGATAAAAGACGAACCCGCACGCGGCGCACGTTGGGTACGGCGTTTGCTCGAAACCGCCCGTCGCGAAGGGCGTCCCACACTTCGGACAGTACCGCATTTCGGCCCAGAATGACATGTGCGTCGCTCCTCCCCCATACACCGGCGCACAGTCTACCACTGGGGAAGGACTGAGGACTGCAGGTGCCCTCTGGGCGGCATGAGGACTGAGATTGGAACGCGAATCGTGCAGAACGTGGCGAGGCGCTCAATGCACCTTGACGGTGGTGCGATAACACTGGCATGGATACCGAATCGTTCACGCTCTACGACCTGCGAGTGACCGTCGTCTCCATCGAAGGTCGATCCGTCTGCGGCCTCGCGGTGGGTGACTGCTTCGAGGTGACGGGGAGCAATCAGCTTCCGTATCCCAGCGGGCAAGCACTTCTGCCTCTACGCGCTCGGTGCGGTGCTGCCGCTCCTGTCCGGCTACCAGCGCGCGGCCCAGGTGGGCGACTGGATGACGCAGGAGAGCCTCGTCGCCTGTCCCGACCCGGAGGAAGCGGCTCATCATGCGCATCGAACGGCTCGCCCCGCGCACCCTCCGCACCGCCGACCTGACGTAGGGGATGTTGAACCGCGAAGGCGCGAAGGACGCGAAGGGGTGAGGAGAAAAAGAAGATTGCTCTGTGTCCTCTGCGTCCTCTGCGCGCTCTGTCTTAAACCCTGATCTCCTCTTCGCGTCCTCTGCGTCCTTTGTGGTTCTCCCGGTTTCCCTCCCCGCCTGGCGGCGTGCGCTCAGACGGTGAAGGTGACGGTGACCGCGCTCGACGCGCCGCCGGACGAGGTGAAGGTGATGGTGCCGCTGTAGGAGCCGGGCGCGAGGCCCGCGCGGTTGATCGTCACGGAGACGGGGACGCTGCCGTCGGCGGGCACAGTGCCGCTGGCGGGCGCGGCGGAGAGCCAGGTCGTGCTCGCTTTCGACGTATACTTAACGGACGTGCTCCCACCATTCGACAGATTCAGAGACCCCGACGTGCCCGACGCACCAAGGTTGACGCTCCCTTTATCGACCGCAAGTGCGCCGCCCGCCGTCGTTGTTGCGGTCGGGGCCTTCGTCGCGGCGGCCGTTGTCGGCTTCGTTGTCGGCGCGGGGGTGTGCGTCGGTGTGGTCGCCGCAGTGGGCGCTTTCGTCGGCGCGGGTGGATTCGTCGGCGCGGGCGTCACGCGGGGTGTCGGGCTTTCCTGCGGAATCTGGGTGACGCGCGGCAATGGCGTGTTGATGACCGTCGTCCCGACCGGTGTCGTCGCTGCGGACGGCGTCGGGGTCTCGGCAACGGTTGGCGTCCCGCTCACGGTGGGTTCGGCCGTGCCCTCCGGCGTCGTGGTCGTGACGACGCTCCCGACTGGGGCCGTCGTGCCGGGGGGGCGGGGCGCAATTGTGGCGGTCGGCAGCGGGGTGGCGGTGCCGCTTGTAATTGCCAGGGCCGTCGCGGTGGCAAGCGCGGGCGAGACTACGTCGGTCGGGGTGGGGGCCACGGTCGCGGCACTGACGGTCGCCGTCACGCGCACCGGCGCGCTCGTGGGGTCGCCACGGACGAGAAAGATCACCAATGCGCCGACGACCGCGATCAGCGCGCCGCCGAGGATGCCGAGCAGCGCAAGCGGCCCGATGGCGCGGCTTCTCCGTCGCGGCGGCGGTGCGTACACTGGTTCCTCGTGCATGACGCGCTGCCGTACGGGGATATCGAGCGCGCGCGTCCCCTGGTACTCCTGCACCGGCTCCTGCTCGCCGTATTCCCACGACGCGGCGGACGGGTTGATGCCGGTCGGGGCCTCCGCGCCGTACGCGGGCGATGGCTCCTCGGGGAGCGCGGTCGTCTGCGTGTCGATGGCAGTCGTCGCCTCGTCAACGAGCGGGAGCCACGGCACCGCCCCGGCGATCGCTTCATCCGCGATCCCCGGTGGCGGACTGACCGGCTGCAACGCGGCGTAGATCGTCAGCGGCGGCGGTATGGCACGGAGCATTTCCTGCGCGGTGGGCGAGCGCTCCGCATATTCCTCAATCGCCGCGCGCGCCTCCGGGGTGAGCCGCGTGATGTTCATCTCCGACAGCAGCGCGTCCAGTTCGGGGTCGCGCGGGCGACCGAAGCGGATGAGAAAGAGCGCGCGGCTCGCCGCCTCGACCGCCGGGACGAGCCGCTGGAGCCGGTCCGCCGCCTCGCGCTCGGTGATGCCGAGCACGCTTGCCGCCTCGCCAACGACCATCGCCTCCCGCGTGTGGAGGTGCATCAGGGCGTGCTGATCGACCGGCAGCGCGCTGATCGCGCGCCAGACCGACCGCGCCATGTCATCCAGCCCGCCCTCCGGCGCGACCGGGGGAAGCAGGGAGAAGTCCGCCACGACGTAGGGTGTCGGCTCAGCGGCGGCGGCGATGGTATCGGCGGGGAGGGCGGTGTAGGCGCGGGCGAAGAGCCACGCGCGCGCAGACGGCCACTGATCCGCGCTCGCCGCGCTCATCGCCGCCTGCGACGCGACCTGCCGGACGAGCGCGGCGGCGGTCTCATCTCTGCCGGAGAGGCGGTCGAGGAAATCGTAGAGGGCGGGGGTCAATGCCCGAAAGTTGGTGCCGAACGCCTCGGGGGTGGTCTGCGGCGGCGCGCTCGACGTACCCTGCCAGCGCGCCGCGCCGTCCCGGTTGCTCACTCGTGTATCGCGCGTCTGATCCACCCTATTCCCCTTCAGCGCGCCGCTTCTCCCGCTACAACGGTATCACGACCGGGGGTGTACGTCCACTGGGAGAGTAACGAGTAGCGAGTAACGCGCCGATTCATCGGGTCTCCGCTCGTTACTCGTTACTTGTTACTTCTCATCGAGCCAGGCGAGGAAATCGGCGCGGTGGATGCCGACGATGCGCTCGCCGTCGCGAACCGCCTTCAACTGCCCCCGGTAGACCGCGCCGCGCACCTGATCGACGGTGACATTGTCGAAGAGTTCGGCGATCTCGTCCGGCGTGTATACATCCTTGCCGACGCTCATCAGGCGCGCGATGTCCTCGGGGGTCGTGGCGGACATTACGGCGTCGCCCCTTCGCTCGTGTCGGCGGTATACGCTATCGCGGGGATCGCATCCGCCCGCTCCAACCGCGCGATCCATCGCTTGGGGGAGCGCAGTTCGGCGAGGGTCGGCAGATTCTCCGGGCCTTGCCAGACCTTGAGGGCGAACTGATGCCCGCGCTCCTTCACAACCGCGTCGATGAACTGCTCGCCGAGGCGGTACTGCTCCATCTTCATCTCCAGCCCCGTCAGCCGGACGAAGAGCGTCTCGGCCTGACTCCGCTGCCGCTGGCGGGACTCGAACGCATGTTGCAGCGCCTCGAGCGAGGGCAGCACCTGCTTGCCGACGGCGTTCATCACATGGTTCGAGTACCCCTCGATCACCGACATCAGCGCCTGCATCTCGTCGAAGAGTTGCCGCTGATCCGGCGTCATGACGATTTCCATCAGGCTCTTGCCGCTGCCGCCCTGCTCGCGGAGCCGCCGCACGAGGGCGTTGAGGCCCCCTTGCAGGTTCTGCAGGTCGTTGGTGACGAGCGTGATGTACCGCTCCAGCAGCATGTTGAAGTACGGACGCACCCATGGATACGCCTCGAACTCGAAGGCATGCGTCGTCTCATGGAGCGCGAGCCAGAGGCGGAACTCGTGGCCGTCCACGCCCATCGTCTCCGTTGACGCCGCGATGTTCGGCTCGACATAGTAGAGCTTGCCCGACGCAACGGGTTCCTTGCCGAGCAGCGCGAGGTCGTACTGCCCGAGCACCCGCCGCGCGAGGTAGCCAAGCAGCAGCCCGACCTCCGCCGAGAGAACCGTCTGGTTGAAGCCGCTGACGAGCGCGACCGCCGTTGGCGACTTCAGGTTGCGCGCCGTATTCAGCCCCTCCAGCGGCGCGAACAATTGCTGGAAGGCGCGGATGTTCGCGTCGATCCAGTCCGCGCGATTGAAGACATGGACGCTTTCGAGCGGTGTCGGCAGCGTTGTGCCCGTGTACTCCGCGATCAGCGGCACACATTTCCCGACGAGGTCGCGGTAATACTCGGTGAGACTCGCGGGGAAGACCTCGCTGTCGGCGGCGCGGTTCATCGCGAGGGCGATGGAGCGGGCGCGATCCCAGTTAATGAGCGAGGGCGTCTCACCGGTGCGCGTGTATTCGCGCCCCTTCGTGTTCGCCCAGACGGCCAGCGCGCCCGCAGCGGCGGCAGAGACGAGGAGGAGTTTCTTATCCATCGGGCGGACGCCATTCGTCGGCGTCGTCGCGGTCGTTTCAGATGTTGCCATACCGGTGGTTCGCTTTCTCTCCAACACAAATCCTCTGTTGGATGCATACGTGATGAGGAAATGACGGCCCAAACAGCGCATCACACCGTCTCCGAAATGCACGGCCGATGCCATCGCATGGTATCTGTGCCGTAGGCGGGCGTCAAACGAGTAATCGGTTGGCAATGGGCCGGTGTCTTTCCTCACCCCGCCCCCTGTCCATCGCCATGAGAGCATCGCTCGTATTAAGCATGTCCGGTGATGGAGAGGGGAGGGAAGCGGTTTTGCTATTGGCCCTCAGTCCTCAGTTCTCAGCCCTTCCCTACGACCGTGGTCCGTGCGGGCCGCGCGGGTCGTAGACGCCGTAGGGTTCGTCCGGATTGCGCGGCTGCTCGCGAGGCATCGGGACGTTCGTCGGGATGAAGTAGCCGGCGATCCCACCGATCACACCCGTCGCGATGGCGATCACCCAGAGGGGGCGGTGCTGGAAGATCAGCGGCACGATGACGAAGGTGGACGCGAAGATCCAGAAGAGGATGGCCGCCGATTGCAGGCGCGCGCGGCGGCGGATGCGCTCCATCGTCTTGCGCTGGCGGGGGTCAATGTCGAAGTCCGGTCGGAGCGGCGATGGGTTGTCGCGCATCGGTCGTTTCCTTCTATCGGAACAGGAGCAGCACCGGATAAGCATACGGGAGGTACGCCCAGCCCGCAACGCCGGCGCATATTTTCCTTGTGTAAGGTGGCCACGTTGACAGATCGCGACGACGCGGATAAGCTGAGCATTACTCAGTTTGACGCTGAAAGGAAGAAGGCGCGATGGTGGTAAAGACGAACGGGACAGCGCGCCGCGTGCAGAGCGAGGCGGTGCGGCGGGAGCAGATTCTTACCGCGATGCGGCGCCTGATCGCGGAGCAGGGATACGAGCGGACGACGACGGCGCAGATCGCCCGGCGCGCGGGCATCTCCGAGGGGACGATCTACAACTACTTCTCCTCGAAGGGCGCAATTGTGAAGGCGCTCGCGGGGCAGGCGCAGCGCATGACGATGGAGCGGGCGTTCGCGCGGGCGGTGCCAGGGCTACAAGGGGCCGCGCTCATCCGGGCGATGCTCGAAGGCGCGTTCGAGGTCGCGCGCGAGAACGCCGACCTGATGCGCGCCTTTATGCTCAATGTCGATTTCGCGGACCCGAATTACCCCGGTCGTGTCTGCACCACCGCCGAGGTGGACGAGGTATCGCTCGCGCAGTTGCAGGCGTTCCTCGCGGGTCAGCAGGCGACGGGCCTCATCCCGCGTAGCGTCGATGTTGCCGTGATGACGCGGCTCCTCTGGGGCACGGTCAACACCGCGATGGACGATTGCGTCATCGGCGGGCACGCGGAGAAGGAGGCGACGTACATCGACCTGATGGTGCGGATGTTCAGTCGCGCGCTTTACATCGAATGATCCCGCGCACCCTGTCCCAATGGACAGGGTGCAAACGGTCCCCTTGGCGCGTTCCGATTGGCGTGACGCGGGGGTACGTTGAGATGTAACAGGCGAAGCAGGCGACCAACGATGAGACCTGTTTCGCGGCGACAGAAGGGTAAGGGAAACGCGGCGCAATCTTTTTCGCTCACTCTATGAGTGATGCTCACTTGTTTGGCGGTGGATCGGTTTTGGTAGATAAGGAACGGTGGATGATGGCAGACAGGCAACCCTTCGCGGCGATCCCGCGCATCGACATCCCGAGCGACTATTTCGTGCGCATCGGTCCCTATCTCGCGAGCATGTACGAGCGGTACGGGCCGATCTTCCGCTCCGACCAGAACGGCCACGATGTCGTCTTCCTCGTCGGGCCGGAGGCGAACCGCTTCGTGCTGCTCAGCGACCGGCTGAAGTTCTCCCACTCCATCGGGTGGACGAAAATCTTCGGCATCGAGGACGCCTTCGGCAACGGCCTCCTCTCGATGGACGGCGCGGAGCACGACGACCACCGCCGGATGATGAACCCCGCCTTCGCCATCGGCTACATGGACCGCTACCTGCCGATCATGCAGCGCATCATCCGCGAGCGCACAGCGGCATGGGCGGAGCGGGGTGCGGTCGATCTCTACGAGGAGGCGCGCAAGATCACCTTCGATGTCGCCGCCGAGACGCTGACGGGCCTCACGCCGGGGCCGGAGGTGGACGAGTTCCGCGATCTCTACCAGGCGATGCTCCGGCTCGGCAACAACGTGCGGGACTGGGACGAGTTCCATCGGGAGCAGGCGCGGCTCAAGGGCCAACTCTATGGCCTGCTCGCGCCGAAGATCGCCGAGCGGCGCGTTCACCCAACGGACGATGTGCTCGGGATGCTCGTGCAGGCGCGGGACAAGGAGGGCAACGCGCTCAGTGATGAGCAGTTAATCGCCCACACGAATATCCTCCTCGTCGCGGGGCACGAGACCTCCACGAGCATGAGTGCGTGGCTCCTCTATCTCTTGAGCCAGCACCCCAACTACCTCCGGCGCGTGCGCGACGAGCAGGCCGCGCTCGTGGGCGACGAGACGCCGTCATTGGAGACGATCCAGCGCATGAAAGTGCTGGAGAACGCCCTGAGCGAGGCGGAGCGGATGTATCCGCCGGTGCAGTACGCGCCGCGCGGCGTCGTGGAGGCGTTCGACTTCCACGGCTACCACGTCCCCGCCGGGACGCACGTCTTCTACGGCATCGCCCCGTCGCACCTGATCCCGAGCATCTTCGCGAACCCCACCGCCTTCGATCCCGACCGCTTCGCTTCGCCGCGCGAGGAGCACAAGAAACACCCATACGCGCTCGTCGGCTTCGGTGGCGGGCCGCGCATTTGCATCGGCATCAACTTCGCGAAGGTCGAGATCAAGTCGATGGTTTCCCAAATCCTCCGCGCCTACACCCTCGAACTTGCGCCCGATCAGGAAGTCTCGCTCTTCGGCGTCATCAGCCGGCCGCGCCACGGTATCCGCATGCGCGTGCATGACCGCGCGCATCCCGATGCCGTCCCTGACGTAATGTTTTGTGCATGGAGAGAGACGCATAGCCGCATGAGTCACCCGGTCTCTTTCCACTCAGCATGGCAAGATCATGCGGCGTTGTGCCAGGGGAAGCGCGCGACCTGCTGCGGGCCGTATTCTCGCCGTGTGTAGGAATGATCGTCGAGCGGTGTTCCCATTGCAGCATTGTGAAGTTTTGCACAGGGAGGTAGCCGATGCATACGACAATGACGCTTTCTCTCCTCGATACGTTCCTGCCGTCATTCGATCAGCATAACAAGCATGTCATAGTGATCGATGCATCACCTGCACAGGTTCACACCGCGCTCCAGACCATCACGACGGATGAGTTGCCCATCTCCCGGCTCCTCATGGCGATTCGTGCGCTCCCCGGACGGCTCACGGCGCGGGGTCGTGCGTCGGGCACGCTCCATCGTCCGGTGTTGCATCTCCTCACCTCCCGGAACTTCGCCCCCCTGGCGAACGAACCCGGTGTGGAGATGGTGGTCGGTCTCATCAGCCAGCCGTGGAAACTGCGCGGCGGTGCCACACACCGAATCGTCGATGCGCGCGATTTCGTTGCGTTCTCGCAACCGGGCTTCACGAAGGTGGCGATGAACTTCTCTTTCCACCCGGTGGACGGCAGCACGCGCGTCGCCACGGAAACACGCATCCTCGCAACGGACCCGGACACACGCACCCGATTTCAGCGGTACTGGCGCGTCGTGCGGATCGGCAGCGGCATCATCCGGTGGGATCTGCTGCGCGCCATCAAACGACGTGCGGAGCGAGCACCGGGTGCGTGACGGATGCGCTGTTCGAACGGCGCGCAATGGATGCAAGAACTGATGGCTCATACGGCGAGGTTTGCACGAGAAAGGGGGTTGGCGCATGGTGGTTTCGTGACCTGTTTCCTGGGTTGGGTCTGGCTCGATGTTGAGCCAGAGACAGGAGGACAATGATGTTCACCACGTGGGGCCGGTTCGTTTTTCGCCATCGCTGGGGCGTGCTCGTCTTCGCGATGACCGCGCTCCCGGCGATCCTCAGCCTGCTCGGTGCGCGCGTCAACCGGCTCGCGCTGCGGCGCACAGCGTGATGCGCCGCCCGGCGCTCGTCATTGTGCCGGTGCTCATCCTGCTGATCGGCGTCGGCCTGCCCTTCTTCCACGTCAACCTCGCCAACGGCAGCCCGACGACGCTGCTCCCCGTCGGCAGGGAGAGCCGCGACGCCTACGCCGCCCTCGCGAACGACTTCCCGGCGGGCGAGACGACGCCGACGACGATCCTGCTGATCGATCACACGGGCGGCAACCCACTGGCGGCGGACAGAATTCCCGCGCTCGTGGCGTACACCAACCGGCTCGCCGCCTACCCGCATGTCGGCCATGTGGACGGCCCGACGACGTGGCAACCAGGGCTGAGCGCCGCGCAGTGGCAGGCGTTCTACGGCGGCCCGCAGGCGCAGCCGGTTATCGGCCAGTATGTGCAGGGCGACCGCATGCGCATCAGCGTCGTCACGCCCGCCGAGGCGACCTCCGACACCGCGCAGGGGATCGCCCGCGCCGTGCGTCATACAGCCGCCCCGGCGGGGATGACCGCGCAGGTCGGCGGCGCGGCGGCGCAGGAAATTGACATCGTGCACGACATCCGCGCGACCGCCCCGGACGCGATCCTGATCGTCATGCTCGTGACGATGGCGGTGCTCTTCCTCACCTTCGGCTCGGTTTTCCTGCCGCTCAAGGCGGCCTTCGTCTCGCTCATCTCGCTCACCGCCTCGTACGGCGCGCTCGTCTGGATCTTCCAGGACGGCCACGGTGGGGGCTTCCTGCACTTCACGGCGGACGGCACCACCTCCGCGACCGTGCCGATCTTCATGTTCGCCATTCTCTTCAGCCTCTCAATGGACTACGAGGTGCTGATGCTCTCGCGCATCCAGGAGGAATATCGGAAGACGGGCGACAACCGCGAGGCAATCGCGACCGGTCTCGCCGCAACGGCCCGCGTCATCACCGGCGCGGCGAGCATCATGGTCGTCGTCTTCGGTGGATTCGCGCTGGCGGACATTGTCTTCATCAAGGCGCTCGGCGTCGGCCTCGCCATCGCCGTCGCGGTGGACGCGACCATCGTCCGCGTGCTGCTCGTCCCGGCGATCATGCGGCTGATGGGCAGATGGAACTGGTGGGCACCCACGTCCGTCGCCGCCTTCACACGGCGGCTCGGCCTCGGTGAGACCGCCACGCCGGAGCCGACACGTACGCCATCACGCCTGCACGGCTCCGCACCCGGCGCCTCGGCCCGCGTCGAGGCGGAGGGCGACTGACACAGCCAGCGCCAGAGGTGACATGCGGGAGGCTGGTGAATGCACACCGCCTCCCCGTGAAGGGGTTGACAGGCACGGCGTCTAATGATATTCCATCTCGATAGTGATATTTGAGATGCGATCTCAACGGACGACGGGGGATGGCGTGCTACAGAACCGAGAAACGTACCGCTTCATGTACCGCCGCGTGATTCTCCGTGGCCTTGCCGGAACGGTTGGCACGGGCATCCTCGCTGCCTGTGGCGGTGCGCGCACGCGCGACATGCCAGCGTCTGCAACGACGAACGCGCCCGTGCCAACCGTTCCTCCCGGCCAGCGGGTGATCGTCGCGGTGACGACGACGCAATTGCAGGATTTCGTGCGGAACGTCGGCGGGGATCATGTGACCGTCCTCGGTATCCTCAAGCCGAATGTCGATCCGCACGACTACGAGCCGACGGTGGACGACGCGAGCGCAATCGCGACGGCGGACATGATCGTCGTGCACGGCGCGGGCCTTGATGCGTGGATGGACAAGACGCTCAAGACGGCGAACACGAAAGCGCCCGTCGTGACGGCGACCGCCGACATTGCGCTGCTGAAGGGCGACAAGAACGAGCCGGAGGGCAACCCGCACGTCTGGTTCGACCCGACGCTGGTCAAGCCGATGGCACGCGCCATCGCGAGCGGGCTGGCGACGGTCGATCCAATAAACGCGGGCGGCTATCAGCAGAACGCGATGGTGTACGGCGCGCAACTCGATCAACTCGATGGGCAACTGAAGGGCATCTTCGATCGGGTACCAAAGGAGCAACGCAAACTCGTCACCAATCACGACGCCTTCCGCTACCTCGCCCGTCGCTACGACCTGACGATTGTCGGCGCGGTCATCCCGAGTCTTTCCGACAGCGCGGAGCCTTCCCCCAGGCAGATCAACGATCTGATCGACACGATCAGGCAGGAGAAGGTGAAGGCGATCTTCGCGGAGTCGTCCGCGAATCCGAAGGTGGCGCAGCAGGTGGCGAAAGAGACTGGCGTGAAAATCGTCGATACCCTCTACGCCGACACGCTCGGGGAGCCGGGGAGCGCGGCGGATACCTACCTGAAGATGATGGTCTACGATGCGAACGCCATCGCAGGCGCGCTGCAATGAGGGGTAAGGCGGCGGCCCGCCCCCCCCTGCCGACCGGAGAGCACCCGTACCCGCCTTCCTCTGAGGGGAAGGCGGAGCAGGATGAGACGACGGTGGTGGATGTGCGGGATGTCACGGTGGCGTATCATCGCGCCGTCGCGATTGAGGGCGTCAGCGTTGCATTCCCGGCGCGTGCGGTGACGGGGATCATCGGGCCGAACGGTGCGGGGAAGACGACGCTCCTGCACACGATCATGGGGATGCAGCCGCACCGGTGCGGCGACGTGGCGCTCTTCGGCACGGCGATCCGCCACGCGCGCCGCCGGGTCGCGTACGTGCCGCAGCGGGAGTCGGTGGATTGGCAGTTCCCCGTCACGGTGCACGATGTCGTGCTGATGGGCCGGTACCCGACGATCCGCCCCGGCGGTGGGCCGTCTCCGGAGGACGAGCGCATCGCAGCGGAGTCGCTCGACAAGGTTGGGATGACGGCATTCGCGGGGCGGCAGATCGGCACGCTCTCCGGCGGCCAGCAGCAGCGCGTCTTCATCGCCCGCGCCCTCGCGCAGCGGGCGGAATTATTGATCCTCGACGAGCCGTTCGCCGGGATCGACGCGGCCTCGCAGGAGACGATCTTCCACCTGCTCGGCGCGTTCCGGGACGCGGGCAACAGCGTCATCCTCTCCACGCACGACCTGACGAGCATCCGCAGCCACTGCGACTACGTCCTCTGTCTCAACCGGCGCGTGGTGGCGTTCGGCCCCGCCGCGACGACGTTTCGCCTCGACGTGCTGGAGCGCACCTACGGCGGTCGGCTGTTCCACCTGCACGGGGACGAGGCGGTGATGCTCCCGTGATGACCTTCGGCACGCTATGGGGCGAGTACGCCTCCGTCATGCACAAGCAGTTCTTCCAGCACGCACTCGTCGCGTCGGTGCTAATCGGCGTCCTCTGCGGCGTCGTCGGGACGTACGTCGTGCTGCGCGGCTATGCGTTCCTCGGGGACGCGCTGGCGCACGCCACCTTCCCCGGCGTGGCGGTCGCGTACCTCCTGGGCACGAGCATCCTCGGCGGCGCGCTCGTCGCAGGGCTGGTGACGGCGTTCCTGATCGGTGGTGTCTCGCGGAGCAGGCGCGTCAGCAACGACTCGGCGATCGGCGTCCTGTTCGCGGGGGCGTTCGCGCTCGGTGTGATGCTGATTAGCCGCATCCGCTCGTACCGCAAGGACCTCTCGTCGCTCCTCTTCGGCAACGTGCTCGGCGTCTCGACAGCGGACCTCGTCATCATCTGCGCGATGGGCGCGCTCATCCTCGCGCTCGTGTTCGTCTTCTATCGCGCGCTGCTACTCGCGGCGTTCGACCCGATCTACTCCGCCTCGCTCGGCTACCCGACGTGGCTGCTCGATTTCCTCCTGCTCGGCGTGCTGACGCTGACGATTGTCGTCTGCTTGCAGGTGGTGGGGAACGTGCTCGTCGTGGCGATGATCCTCACGCCGAGCGCGGCGGCGCGGCTGCTGACGGACCGCGTTCCCACAATGATGGCGCTGGGCGCGTGCATCGGCGCGCTCTCTGCCGTGCTCGGCTTGTTCATCTCGTACCCTGCGGAACTCGCGCCGGGCGCGACCATCGTCATTGTCGCCACCGCGATCTTCTTCCTCGCGCTGCTCTTCTCGCCCCGGCAGGGGTACCTCACGACGTGGCTCGTGCACCGGCGGGGAAGGCCCTAACCCCCCGGCCCCCTTCCCCATGGGGAAGGGGGAGAAGAATAGGGGAGAGGAACAGGGGCGGGCAACCCTGCTACACTGTACCCATACGCATCGTCTGCACCCGCACGACGAGAGGAGGATTTCGATGAGTATTACGCTTGCGACGGGCGCAGCTGACCGGGAGGAAATTCTCCGGCTGCTGCGGGAGGAGGGGTATCGAATTACCCAGCCGCGCGTCGCGATTGTTGAGGCGATCCTCGACACGCCGGACGGGTTCACCGCCGACGGGTTATACGACCGGTTGCATGACGTGGCGGGGATTGGCCGCGCGACGGTCTTCCGCACGGTGGACACGCTCGCCCACCTCGGCTACCTACGCCGCCTCCACGGCGAGGATCATTGCAGCAGTTACATCCGCACGACGCCGGGGCACCATCACCATCTGATCTGCACTAACTGCCGCCGCGTCGTCGAGTTCGACGGCTGCACCGTCGAGGCGCTCGCGAGCGAACTGGGCGCACGGACGCAGTTCCGCATCGAGGGGCATTGGCTGGAGTTGTTCGGCCTTTGCCCCGATTGTCAGGCGCGGGCGGCATAGCGCGGCAGCGGTGCGCCCATCGCCGCATCGCAAAGACCAGGAAAGCGAAGGAGTGATTTCTATGGCGGAACAATCGACCCCCCTCCCACCACGGATGCAGAAGATCGTGGAGATGTTCCGGCAGGCCGAGGGGCGGGACAAACTCGAACTCCTGCTCGACTATTCGGCCTCGATGCCGAAGGTGCCGAAGACGTTCACGGGCAAACGAGACGACCTCGAAGCGGTGCACGAGTGCGCGACGCCGCTTTTCGTCTATGCTGAGCGCAATGAGGACGGCAAGATGCTGTACGGCTTCGACGTGCCGGAGGTTTCGCCCACCGTGCGTGGGTTCGCCGCGATCCTCGGCTTGGGGCTGAAGGACGCGACGCCGGAGGAGGTGCTCCGGACGCCGGGGGACCTCTTCTTCCGGATGGGGCTGCACAAGGTGCTGACGCCGCAGCGGCTTAACGGGAGCGCGGCGCTCCTCGGCCACATGAAGCGGCTCGCCGTGCGTGAGATGCAGCCCGAGTCAGTTCCTAACCCCCCGGCCCCCTTCCCCATGGTGGAAGGGGGAGGGGACTTGGGATAGATTCGATACCGATGAATAGAGCACGATGCCAAAGGAGAGTCACCCCTTCCCCGTGGGGAAGCGGGTGCCCCCTGGGCGGTGAGGGTTAGGACTTCGGCAGGAACTGTGTCGTGAACGCCTTCGTCGGGTCGAAGGGCTTGGCGAGGAGTTTCTGCTCGGTCATGAAGGTGGCGAAGTTCTGCCAGACCTCGGGCTTTTGCTCGCCCCAGCGCGGCGCGTCCGCCTTGTACTGTTTCGCGAGGTACTGCTGGCTCTGCTGGATCAACTCTTTGCTCGTCTCGGGCGTTGCTTTCGCGAGGATGTCGCCGGTGCCTTTGGGGTCCGCGATGGCGTCGTTGTACCCCTTGGAGATGGCGGTGAGAAACTTCCCCACCACGCCCGGATTCTTTGCGATGATCTCCTCACCCGCGATGTAGATCGGCGTGTAGTAGTCGGGCACGACCTTCGTATAGTTCGTGAGCGGCAGGTAATTGAGGTCCAGCCCGCGCAGCTTGCCGTCGATCACCTCCCAGCCCTCGAAGACCCACGCGAAATCGACCTGACCCTTCTGCGCGAGGGTGAGGAAATCCGCGTCGCCCGTCTCGACGAACTCGACCTTGCCAACATCGCCGCCGTCCGACTGCATTAACCTTCCGATCAGCGCCTTCTCCGTAGCCGAGCCGAACGAGGCGTAGCGCTTGCCCTCGAAGTCCTTCGGGCGGGCGATGTTCGCCTTCTTGAGCGAGGAGAAGCCGCTGGTGTCGTGCTGGATGATCGGCGCGATGGAGACAATCGGGATGCCCTCGGAGCGGGCTTTGGCGAGCGGTTCCGAGGATGAGATGCCGAACTGCACCTTGCCGTTGCCGACGATCTGCTCCAGGCTGCCCCCCTCGGCGAGCGGCAGGATTTCCGCGTCCAGTCCAAGTTCTTTGAAGTAACCCTTCGCCTGCGCGACGTAGAGGCCGGTGTGGTTTGTGTTCGGCACCCAATCGAGCATCACCGTGATCTTCTGCGTGCCGCCGACACTGGCGACGGACGCCGCAGGCGCGGTCGCGGCGGTCACGGATGCGGCCGCCGTGGTCGGCGCTACCGCCGGTGCGCCGGTGGATGCGGTTGTCGCGGCGGGTGCGGTGGGTGCGGCTGCGGCGGGTGCCGCCTTTGTCGGCGCGAGCGTTGATGCAATGGTGGTGGCCGTAGCACTGCTCCCGCCGCAGGCGGCGAGGATAGCGGTCAGCGTCGCGCCACTCGCGACGGCGAGAAAGCGGCGACGGTCGAGGCGTGTTTCTCCGAGTCTGTTCGGGGTCATTCCGTGTACTCCTTTCGCGTGGCAACGTACCACGGCATTAACCAACGGGCGGCGAGATCGATCACGAGGAAAAGCGCGAGCGTGAGCAGCATGACGATGAAAACAGCGGCGAAGACCTTATCCGGCGCGAAGGACTTCTGCGCGCGGATCATCGAGACGCCAAGCCCCTTGCTCCCTCCCAGCCACTCGCTGACGACCGCGCCCGTCACCGCGTACGTCGCGGCGATCTTCACGCCGGAGAAGATGCTCGGCAGGGCGGCGGGGATGCGGGCGACGCGCAGGAGTTGCCAGCGGCTCGCGCCCATCGCGCGCAGCAGGTTGAGCATCTCCGGCTCGGCGGCGCGCAGGCCGTCCACGGTGCTGACGACGATCGGGAAGAAGCAGTAGAGCACGATGATGATGACCTTCGGCAGCAGGCCAAAGCCGTAATGGATGATGAGAAGCGGCGCGATGGCGATGATCGGGATCGTCTGCGAGCCGATCAGCAGCGGGTAGATCGCGCGCCGGAGCACGGGCGTCGCGTCGATGACGAAGGCGAAAAATAGCCCCGTCAGCACCGCGACCGCGAACCCAACCACCGTCTCCTGCGCCGTGCGCCAGGTGTTGTCCGCATAGAAGGCGCCCTGGCCCCGGAAGGCGTTGAGGATGAGCGAGGGCGCGGGGAGTTCGTGCGGGTCTACACGGAAGAGCCGCACCCACATCTCCCAAACAATCACGAGACCGATCAGCACCGCGAGTGGCAGGCCGTGGCGCCGGACTCCTACCCCCGGCCCCCTCTCCGTTCCGGAGAGGGCGAGATGGGACGCGGTTGCACCACGTACACGTATCTTCATGCCTCCTCGTCCGTGTCGGGGGAGGGCTGGGGAGGGGGTTTGCCCGTTCACCGACCCTGCCCCTGCGCATCGGCGCGGAATCCGGCGCGGTACTTGCCGATCTTCTCATCGAACGAGACGCCGCCGCGCTTCCAGTCCACCTTGATGACGGTGATAACGCGCTCCGCGCCCGCCGCCATGCACGCCTCCTGCGCAGCCTTGACGATGCCCATCAGGTGGTCGTACTCGCCCTCCATCGTCGTCTCCATCGCCCCGACCTCGTGCGGGACGCCGCTCGCCTGTACGACGCCGATGGCGCGATCCACCACATCGTAGATGTCCATCCCCTCCACGCGCGGCAATACCTGGAAACTGACGAGAACGGTGTCCATGATTACCTACCCCCTGCCCCTCCCCACAGGGGAAGGGGTACATAAAAAGCCGCCGTGCGGCCAACGGAGGGTCGGCATACGGCGGCCTTGGGGGCCTTGGTTGCGCTTTCCTCCGCTGGTATTACCCAGTTCAGGTTCCGAGGGTTTGAAGCATTGCGGGCTTCGCTCTCAGCCGGACTCATCCGGCACCCCTAGCGATCTGCTCTATTGATACAAATGGTACGCGCCCATGGGGGGATTGTCAAACAAGGATGGCGGCAGGCGAAAGAGCCTGCCGCCATCGTCCAATTTTGTTGTCGCTACTTATCGAGCGGGGGGCGGTTACGGTCCGGAGACGAGGGTGACGGTGAGGGTGGCGGTGTAGGTGAAGTCGGAGGCGGGGGCGGTGATGGAGAGGGTGCCGCCCGTCAATGTCGCCGTGGCGGTCGCAGCCCCGACGGAGGACGCGCCGATGATAAGCGTGCCGACGAGGAAAAATCCCAGGAACCCGTTGCGCAAAGAGCGGATCATCGTGTGCCTCCTCAAAAGGGTGATTAGGAAAAAGAGTCAACCTGTGCGGCAAAGTATCCGCACACCAGTACAAACGTGAACCATAAGCCGTCCCTACAGGGACACTTCGGTGGTTGGGTCTGCCAAGGCATCGTCGATACGCTGCCAGAGTCCTTGATCGCACCACAGCCGGTATCGTTTGTATGCCCTGTCTCGCTTGCCGTACTCCTGCGGCAT
>JAABUS010002668.1_pt1 | contig 32703 bp, 27 predicted proteins | sample 5560161 | NCBI WGS metagenome assembly JAABUS01 (sample SAMN10711885, study PRJNA513376) | rock metagenome | isolation source: Antarctica rocks | place: Antarctica: Victoria Land, Trio Nunatak nord | collected 2016-01-04 | reverse complement strand
ATATGGGAGCAGCCCTATAGGGAGAGCAGGGAGGAAGGGAACAGCAGGGAATCCCTTCCCTTCCCTGGTAATCCCTGCCCCTTCCCTTCCGCTCCCTTCCCTGCTGGAAGGGAAGGGAGCGGGGGTTATTCCCTTCCCTTCCCTTCCCTGTTCCGCAGCGTATCCGTAATCGCTACCGATAATTTAATTATCGTAACTAGCGGAAACGATAATAAATCGGTATCTACGAAAAACGGGTTTATAACCGAAGAGAAGGGTAAATAAAAGACCGGCTTTACTCCGTTAAATTAAAAGTCGTAGGATAAAATCGAGGAAGGCCGAGTTTTATATAAATTTTTATTAAAGAATAAATTAAAGGAAAAGTTTATTTTATAAAATCTTACGTAATTAAAGAAGAGTTACGAGTTACTATAAAATAATATAAATAAATTACGGGTCGATAATGAATATTTAATTAACTATATTAATTTATTAATTAATTAATTTAACGGAGTATAGAGTAAAGTCGTTTACCTATACTCGGTAATTAATAACTTTTATATATATTTTCTATAATATTAAGGACGTCTAGTAGAATAGTCTTATATTAAAAAGTTATAACGTTCTCTATACGCGTTCTTAGATATTAATCGAAATTCTAGGTTATAAAACTAATTCTACGGGATAATAGAAGCGGCCGATAAATTTAAAAATAATAAATAATTTAATAATAAATTTATATAATTCGTTAATAATATAATAAATTTCTTAACTATAAAATTCCCCGCTATATTACGCTTACGTAACTATAACGAATTTATTATATAAAGAGAGAATAACGCGTAGCCTTAAATTAAATTATTTAAGGAAAAAGATATAGTTTTAAATTAATATAAAAACTTTATTTAGAGTAAAACTTTTATATTTTAAAATATTATAAAATAATTAATTTCTTTTAAATAAAAAATTTAAATAAACTAAATATTATAAATAGACTCTATATATTAGTTTCTTTTAAATAAAAGATTTTTCTTTAATTTAAAATAAACTACGTTTAAACTAGATATTACGGGTAGACTCTAGAGTTAAAATAAAAACTTTTCTTTTAATTACTAGTATATTACGTAAAAAGAAACTAACTTAAAGTATTATAACTTTAAAAACGAATAACTATAAATTAGCGGGGGTAATTATTACGTTTATATTCTACTAATATTAATACTTTAATATATATTATTATATAGTAGTCCGTTCCTTAAAAGCGGAATTAATTAATATTTTATAAACGAATAATTATCGCGTATTATTTTCCTTTAAAACGAAATTTAATAGGAATAATAACTTAATATAATATACTAATAATTTAATTATTAATCGCGTATATATACTAAAGTACCTATATATACTTTTTTTATATATTAAAACTTTATTTAATATCGCTTATTTTAATTTATATATAAGAAGATATAAATACTATAAGATAATAACTAAATACTAGTATATATATAAACTAAATAAGAAACTAGGGGAGTATTTACGATATTATTTATAATATTAATTATTCGGTACTCCTAGGTATAAGTTTTATAGAGTATTATAATTTATTTTTATACCGCCTTCTTCTTTTTATATAATTTTTATCGATTTTATTTTAACCTTACCCCTTTTATAGGAAGAATTCGATAATATTATAACTATTATATATAAATTTTCCAGAAAAGTAACCGCGATTCTAGGAAAATTAATATAGAAGGTAGAGTAATAAATAGATATACTTTTACGTCGTTTATATTTAATAAACTAAGATATTCCGAAGGTTATTCTTTCCGACCGCGATTATAAATTTATAAATACTCTATAAAAGGCTTTATTTAATAAATTTAAGGTAAATTTAATATTTTCTACTATTTATTATCTATAAACGGATAAATTAAGCGAGTATATTAATTAAATTATTAAAATTATATTACGATTCTAGATCGCTACTTTATAAAACCCTAAAACCTAGGAAAAAATACTATTTTTTATAATTATATAATATAATAATATATTTTCCTAGCCTATTAACTATATTTTAAATAAAATAACTTTCGGTTTCACTATTAATAACGCGTTAAACCTAGGAAGTTAAGAGAATAATATTTTATTAAAGAAGTTAATATATATTTAAACTTCGGATATAATTACCTTCGCTTAAATATATAATAAAGAGTATTATAATTATATTTATTACCCTTAATATTTCTATAAAGAGAACTAAGTCTTACTACGTTTATATATAAAATATAATATTCCGGAAAATAAATTTACGGGTCGTAAATATAATTAATAAATAACTAGTTTATTTAAGATTTTTAACTATATTAATAAACTCGTATACCGCCTTAATATCCCGGAAAATTAGAAGATTTATAATATATTTTTAATAATATAACTAAAGTAATATTTATTACCGGATTAAGACTTTTTTAAATATCTACGATCTATTAACCTTGAAGTAGTAGAAACCGAGCGAGATAATTTAAAGTTAGAATAAGAATTAAAGTATATCCTTAATAACCGCGTTATTAAAAAGGGGAAGAGTTATACTACCGAATACCTCTTATTTTAAAAAGACTAGGGATCTATATAAGACCGTTAAATAAATATTAAAAATATTTTCGCGGACGAATTTATTAAGGAATATAAATAGTAGGTTAAATATTAAACTAAATTCTTCTTCTAGAATTAATAATTCTAAAAATATAATTATATTTCTCTTTTATATTATCGCCCTTTACCTACCTTTATTAGGAAATAACTATTATATTAAATCTATTTATCGAGCTTTATTTAGAGTATAGGTACTATAATATTATTAAAGAAATATTATACCGAGAACCGGTAAAACTACTTTTTAATAATTTTAAATTATTCGCTTAATTATACGTAGAGCTATATAACCCGAATATTCTAATATAGTATTATTTATATACTCTCTTATATAGACTTAGGTATATACCCCTCGTTATCGCTACTTTTTAACTAGGTAGTATATTTATATAGGAAAGAACTTCGGATAATATAAGAATTATATAATTATTTAACCGAATCGGGACTAGCTCCGCGCTAAAATAGTTTGAATTCTAAAAGTACTATTAAACGACTTTTATTTAAATCTAGCCTAGATCTAGTTTAAATTTATATTAAAACTTTATTTTATTAATATATATTTAGGGCCCTAGTTCTTTAATATTAATACTTTTATAATATTATACGTATACGCCTCTATTTTATTAATACTATAACTCTTACTATTAATTATTTATATTATCTCTATACCTCCCTATCGCTTTACCTCGTTATCGCGATTTTAATACTAAGTTTTATAGTTTTATATTAAATTTTAAGGCTCTACGGGCTTACCCGTAATTAATCGATAATTTAAAATATATATTATTTACTTATTTACTTCTATATATAAATACTATATACGTTATTATTAATGATACCCTATATAAATATATTAATAAAAGTGTTAACTTCTTTTTTTTAAATTAAATAATCTATTACGGGGTAGACTTTAGTAGGAGTATTATTATAAATATTTATTAAAACGGCGGGCTAAACTCTAACGCTAGCTCTATTAAAATTAAGATAATTTTAAAATTCTAATATATTAGAGCCAAATCCTCTATAAAATAATTAATATCTTTTATATTATTATATTATTATATTAACCCTATATTAGAGTTAAATTAAAGTATTTCTAAATAAAGGAAGAAATACCCGCTTAAGGGTACTTTAATACCTCTATTAATCTCGCCGACTTTAGATATAATATATACTATATCGGAGGACACCCGATATTATCCTTTTAAATAGAGTTAATAATCTTTAATATTACGCGACCCTTTAATATAATACCTCTTTATATAAAATACTCTATACTTTATTAATTATAACGTCCGCTCTAGTAGATATAATAGTATAAATATAAATAATAAAAGTGAGATAGTAATAATCGATACTAGTCTAGTATCCTCGTAAAATAACTCTATATAAAGAGTATAGAGATTTATTTTAAATTAATACTTATAATATAATAATTAATATAAAGTACTTTTAGAAGATAGGCCAGTTTTTAAATATAAAGAATATAATTCTATTACTATATTCTAGATCTTCTAGAATATACCTATTATCGTTATAGATTAAATAGTAATAAATACGGTAGAGACCTTTAACTCCCGTAACTATACTTTAATAAAAAATATTTCCACGAATTTTAATTCCCTAAACTATATATATAATAGAATTCCGTTCATTAATATATAATTCTAAAAAGACGAATTTAACCCTACCGAGTTTTATATTAAAGGAAATTTATCCTTTAATATATTTCTTTAATAATAACCGGTAGGAAATATAAACTTTAATACTTTAAACTACCGGTATTAAAAAAGTCCAAATTTCGATATATAATCCTAAGAGGACGAATTTAACCCTATTGAGTTTTATATTAAAGGAAATTTATTTTTTAATATATTCTCTTAATAATAACCGGTAGGAAATATAGGCTCTAATTTTTAAAATTATTAATAATAAAAGATTTTAACCTAGGGTATATAAAATTAAAAATAAATAAAAAACTTTAATATTATTAAATTATATATAGTAAGGAACTTCCTTAATTTAATATATTAAATTAAAAGTAGATAGTAAACCCTTTATATTCTCTAACTCTCTATATTATAAATAATAATAAAATTCTTCTATTCTCTTAAAGTAACTCTTTACTTTTATATTTCTCTAAATATAAAACTCTTTATACCCGTTAATCTTTTTATTTAAATTTATTAATAAAGATATAATCTAGTTCTAGGGTAAATTATATATCGACGGTATAATATATATATTATCTAGGTTACTATAGACCTCTAGGATTAAAATATAAACTTCTTAATATATAAATCGGAATTAAATATACTAGACTTATTATATTTATAATAGTTATAGACTTCGCTATCCGTTATATAATATATTTTAAATACTAGTATTATTAAGGGGCTGAAGAGTTAAAGCGGTAGTATTATTATATATATTTAATTATAAATTTATTAATAACGGTATAATCTTTACGTCCAATATTTAGTTTAGTTTATATTCTCGGTTTTTATAACTATTTTAATTACGTATTTTAATATAAAGAAACTTTTTTTTAATTTCTTTTAATAATTCTTTACTCTTTAAATTAATCTCGTAAATCTCGGTACTAGATATAGTAATATAGTATCGTTAGCGATAATTAAAGTTTTATAAAAATAATACTTTATATAACTATCTATTTTAATAATATATTAGCGCGCGGGTTTTTTTCAACTACTAAAGGAACTATAATTAACTATTTATAATTTATATTCACCGGAGCGTATATATAGTTTTATAGGCGATGCCTAAATCCGCTTATAAGTCGTTAGACGTGATAGTGGGGCGTAAAGACCTAATCTTAGTGGTTAGCCTTAGATGCGGAGTTTATCCCGCGACGTCATATGATTAGGTAGGGGATTTGCTTTGGTATCTTACTCCGCCGCAGCCCCGGTGAGCGAACTCGTACATTAAAGACTTGAAGCATATCGCCAATGCTACAGTTGGCGCCAATGTAAATGGTCTGGCCTTGTTACGGTGTAATCTACATGCCTCGATCTAAAAGTCGACTCTACGAGTGGGATGCCGCTACTTCGAGGAGGCTATGGGTAGCCTGTCTACAACGGCAAATACATATTGCTTCAGGAAGGTAGAGTATGTGATGTAAATCCAGCTCGGTCCTCGGGCCGCAAACGAGACCCGCAGTCCCAAACCTCCTAAAGTGGTCGTGTAGGAGATATTATTCGAAGGGCTTTCCGAGCTATAAGTCTCTCCTCAATCTTCCTCGAGCGAATACTACACACCTCTTATAGTAGCAGAAAGTTAGCCATTAGTCTATATAATATCCGCTTCTCCGTATCGGTTAACGAATAACTCATCGAGAGCCTATAGTTTAGGTTTACTAGCTATTCTTATTAGAGCTTTCAATAATCTTATATCCTACACGACCCTCTCTAATATCTTTAGTATATAGAGGACTGGGCCTTTAATCGGAGAAGTTATATAGAAAATAATAAATAATAAAGGAGGATACAAAATATTAAATAAATATATTACAATAAGGGCTTTAATGGGTTCAGGTAAATATAACTATTAACGGCCTCAATAATATTTATATAATAAATTATAAATATAGAAGAGAGTACCTAGGAAGAATAGTATTTTCGATATATATAAGAATATTAATATTTAATAAAATAAACGTACGGTAACTTTTTTTAATACTAGTTTATATACCTCCAAAGCCCTATAGACTAGTAACTATATTCTTAAAACACTTCGTAGATAGTGTATAATACTTTATTATAATCCCTATATAACGATATATCTTTATATTAATCACGATTATTTATAGCTACCGAGATTATATTAAAGTAATTTTATTTCCCGGAGTTATCCTTAACTAGGGACAATAGAAGAGTATTAAAATTTAAAATAATACTTTAATAATATTTAATTATATTAAATTAACGGCGTCTATAATACGGCCCTATAATTAATCTTGAATATTCTATATTTATTTCTTCGAATAATAGGGTAGATTTAGAATAAGCCGCTAGAGCTAAATTTATAAACTAATAACACGAGACCGATAACTATGACTACGTCTATAGTTAGTTAAAGAAGACGAACGAGAATATATCCTATAATAGACTAGTTACGGCGCTTAACATTTTATTAAAAATCTCTGAATGACTTTTCAGTCACGTTATGAATCTAGGTATATCAAGGACAGTATTATAACTCGCTTATAATTAATCTTTCTAAGGACTTATAAACCTTAAGCTCTAGAAAGACTTTAATTATTACTAACTAGCTTTACTTTAACGTCAGCTAAAGGAAACCTAGAAGATATAGGAGTTATAGTAAGAATCAGGCGGCGCTTAGAATACTCTTTCGAAAGAGACTCTTAAAAGAGTAGGTGACAGAATGATATTGCAATGCGATAAATTAGAAAAGTTCGGACTTGTCGATTATGAGATGGGCGTCTGGGAAGAAGAGATCATCAGGAGTAAGCAACCAGCCGTCACCTCGGAATACCAGATATCTGACTACGATCAGTGGTAATAAAATGCATTGACAAACTCTCCAGCGGTGATGGCAATGATGACGATAAAACAATGGCGATGATGAATTTCCCCGAGCCTGTCAGGGTGCAGGACGGAACTCTCAAGTCAAGTTGCTAGCAATTGAACCGCTGCATAGGCCCTGTTCAGCTTCAAGATCATGAAAGATACATCCGCTAGCTCCAGCTCCGATTCAAGCGATGGCTAAAGTTGGGAAGGAAGGGGCCATCCAGCGTAGGAGGGGCATATGATTCTACACCAGCTACTTCTTCCGTGATTATATAATCACTATGGCATCAGGCGTAGAATCGTTAATCCTTCCCCCTCAAAGCGAAACCTAGCTTGCCGTTTTATAAAGTTATCCCACAGAACGAATATAACAACCCGAAACCTGCCGGTCAAAGCATCTGCATGAAGTCCAGTTAGTATTCGCACGCCGCAAGCTTATGCATGCTCCTGCTGTCCGTATCTACGGACTCTCACGTGTCGCGAGAATAAAGCGGCGCTCACCCTAGGCCTGGTGGGGGGTGATGTCGGGGCAGATTTTTGTCACCTTGGCAGCATCGGTCTTGGCGCCTGAGGCTCAAACGACCCTGGCATAACTTTTGGCCGCTTGGCGCCAAGAGAGTGGGCTGGGATGACGTCCTGCGATCTTCCTCTCGATTCCGAGGACTAGTTTCAGAGTTGAGGGCCAGAATTCCCAATAGGTGGTTCGTTAGTTGGGTCAAACTGGTTCATTCAAATTGAGTTCTGAGAATGAGGGCGCAACGCATTATAAATCGCTCTCTGCTATATCTGAGGAGATGGGCCAGGGCCACACCGTTTGGCATCACTCTGGTCTACTATCCCAATGACCCCCGCTTGTTCGTCGCAATATTCTGCCATCGTTGTGTCGTTGGCAGAAAGACCACGGGGATTGTGTGTTGTCCAGTACACTGTGAGAGATCCAGTTTTCTGGGAGTATGTAAGCCTTTGTCATGATGTAGCCAGGAGTGTCAGATTTACAGTGGTCATTACTGAATGGTGATTTTTGGACTTGCTTCCCACGCCAATGAGGTGATGTAGGTCCTATAAGTGTTAACCGAGTCTGTGACGGTTGGTTACATTTCCTACCAAAACCTTGGTGTAGGTCTTAAGATGATATGTCTTCTGGACGCCTATTTGGTCCTCGTCCAATTCCCACCCATTCTTGACCAAAGCATTCAACTTTCTCATCACCGTGCTTTCTTCTTGTCCTTCGGAAACCTTCGGTTGCATGCTTGAGTCGTTCGAAGTGTGTGTCGATGTAAACATCGTCAGATTGCGATATATCCGAAATTGGAGGAGCGGGGTATGGGAGGCGACTGTGTAGAGTGACCGAGCGAGATGCGTCGCCATGATGTCATCGATGGAAGGGTGTTGCTGGCAGAAGTGAAAAGTTCCACTCCCCCACCTCTGGGCTAGCTACAGGAGTATCGTCTCGCTTACATAATTCTCCGTCTCCGCTTTCGGCAACCCGAACTACTTTTGTCGACGCTGTCTCATGTCCATTCATCGCTACTTTGTTCCAAATGCTCAAATGTATTCGGAGGTTCCAGCCATTGACTTCAGTCGCTTTCTCGCCGTATCTGCTTCGGATCGTCAAGAGGTTATCTCTGAAATTGACAACGCGCTGGGATCTGTGGGGTTCGTCTATCACCTCAACCATGGTATTGATCAGGACAAGATTGACACATTTCGAATGGGTAAGCTGTGCGTTACGTGTGGAATTCCTATCGAGACTAACGATGAGACTTAAAGAGTAGGCGCTTCTTCAACCTCTCAGAGATTGAGAAAGAAACACTCAGCCCAGAACCTCGATCATTCAAACAGGGATACTTTGGAGTAGGAAAAGAGAAAATACGTGGCCAAACGTGTATGAAGGAGAGCTTCGACTTTGGTGATCCAAGGGACGATTTACTAGGCTCTTGGCCGAAAGAAGAGCAATTACCAGGTTTTCGTGACTTCGCAACAGATTTTCATCAGGTACATCCTCTCTTAAAGTAGTTTTCAAAGTCGCTGACGAGGAACCAGGTCTGTACCAACTTAATAGACAAATTACTGGAGTGTCTATCTACCGCCCTTGGCTTATGCACTGAGGATTCACTACGTCAACACCATACGGGCTCCATGTTCGTATCCAGCCTCATTCGCTACCCAGCTATATCTCCCCAGCGTCTACAGTCAGGGGAATTCGTCCGCAATCCAGCGCATTCCGACTTTGGCACATTGACACTTCTCTTTCAGCAAGATGTTGGTGGTCTCCAAATAGCAGATATGTCCTCCACGGACAAGACAACAAGTGCTGGTATCGAAAAGAGCGGGAAATTTGTACACGTTGATCCGAAACGTGGGTCAATCATAGTTAACACTGGGTATTTGCTGATGAGATGGACGAACGGGCGGTGGAAAAACACAGTCCATCGAGTGTTGGAGCCTCCGGGCTCAGTCTGGACGGCTCAGGATATTGATGATTCGGGGTGGATGGTTCCTGAGCGATACAGCATCGCTTTCTTTAGCTTCCCTGATGCGGCCACGGTCGTTGAGCCTCTTCCAACCTGCTGTAGTGACCAAGAGCCAAAGAAATGGGGTCCGATAAATGCAGGTGAGTATCTTCTGAAGAAAAGAGCAGCCACATACTCCTGAATAGATCTGTATCATCCAATGCACCTACCGCTTCATCTGAGATTTGAAATACTGAAACTCCACGCTTGTGATCTTGTTGCAAGAGCTGCGACAAATAGACGACTGTACCTCCTGCATGACCCGTCTGCAATTACAACAGAGGGCTCTGGTAAACTTTTCATTTGCTGCAAAATCCTGCTATCACAGAGTCTAAAGTGTTGCCTTCAATACCTGCATCTGAAGCTCCCTGCTCGACATCTATCAAGAACAACAACAAGACCGACTCTTTCCACAGAAACTTAGCGCTTCACAATGTGCTCCAGGACAAATATATCATAAGCACGCGAAGCCTGCTCCCAACAGTGGAGTTGCACACTCTCTTTCACTTCAAGAATCCCACGGACCACTTCAGCTTCGGAGTATTCTTTACCATCATGTGCTTGTAGTGAAGTTATCACATCACGTCCCCGCACCAATTCAACTTTGTGAAGAGAGAGGTCTTTTCGAAGGCTATCAAAAGACAAAAGCCCACAGTCGAGGACGATCAAGCTAGCACCGAAGATGTCTCGCACATCTGGAATAGCATTGGTGCTTTTGTCTCGAATGATGACTTCAACAATACTCTCCCTCTGAAGGGCGCAGAGTACTTCGCACGGGCCAGGCGAGAACCCTGGCGCGAGTGCTCGGGGAAGGGAAGTATTTTCGGCTGTTTCAAGGAGACTCTAAGTCATGAGGATCAGTAATTTTCGTAGATCCTATACGTAGGACCTACCATCATCGATCCTCCTGGTCCTCTTTTGAGGACATCTTGAAGTCTGATCATACTATTCGTCGTCAGCTTAAGCACTAGAGGACTGCAGAGGTGCACGTACTAGATGTTGCTAGCTTCTTTGTCTTCGATCATGACTTGCTGCCCAACACGCAACGTCGTGAGAATGTTGCACACTTTCCTGTGAAGCTCGTGGTCGTTTCCGTCGGCATCACAGTACTTGCCCTCATGGCTGACCAGTAGCTCCGTGAGTCGATCGTTTTCCAACCCTGAAGGCAGGCTTGAATGAATTAGTATCTAAGAGCCAAACAGTTCTTGCCGTACGACTCACAAGACTTCTTTGGCGGACATTGCTCCAAGTTCGGTATGTATCCCACCATAGAGTATCTGTGCCCTGTCGGAGTGACAGACCTGCCAGTCGCAGCATCCTTCTTCGAGTTTGAATACTCCTCCTCCGAGAGAGATGATGTCGGATGCCTTCATAGTGATAATGTCACCTGCAAGAGTCCAGCAAGGAAGTCAGATGTTGCCGGTGCCGTGGGCGGCTTGAAGTTATATATACTTACGCTGGCACCCGGAAACTCCGCGCCTTGAGTGAAGTGGGATAAGCTGTGACTCCGGCCTGATAGCGAAGCTGGCCTGACCTAGTCTTCTTGGGGCATTCTGTCTTTCCCTAGCTTGGAAAGCCACATCCTTGTGGCCAGCAAGCCCGTATAGAAGCCTTCGGACCTTCATCCAATGGTTCAGGTAAAGTCAGATCGACAATCTAGTCAATGTTCGTGTTAATCTTGCCGCTGATTGGCTTATGCAGGCTGGAAACTCCTGTCTGTGGCATTGTCCTGACGATTACGGCAGATTCCTAGAACGAAAGAAGCCAAGATGCATCTTGCAATCATAACAGTGGAATTGCAAATCGATTGAAAGCGGGCTTTCTCAGGCGCGACAACGGAACATCCTTGCCGCCCGCCCTCAAATACTCACTTGCAGCCCGGCTCCAATCAATCGTTACAACAACCCGCTTCGACAAGCATACTAGACTACGAAGGCTATCAAGCTTTAGGATGGCCGAGCCAAACTTCCAGCACCTCGAGCTGTATAGTAGCATTCCACATGATGGATGGCCCCACAGGTGGCGATGCTGATCGTCTTCTTCATGAACCCAGACCCATCGGTCGCTTCGCTGACCTCAAAGCCACCCCGTTCACAAATCTTCCACTCGATTCGATCCCTCCAGCGATCAATTCCTGTGCTGATCTTTTCCCAGACGAAGATATTGCCATTGATTACCTACCCCTTTTGAGGCTCTCGATATGAATGGAATCACTTTCCACGAACACAATCTTCAACGATGCAGGCAGCATGCTTTTCGCTTCCCCCGTAGCCTTCACATATAGGTACCAACGGCTGGTCTGCCAGAAGGTGAGCGTAACAAGCAGCTGCAGGCCCACGTCCTCTGACCACCCTTTCTGCTCTCTGACGACCCCAAACTTCACATAGCTTTTTTGCGCTGTCATAACCCCATATAGCCACATCTTGGGGTGTGGGTTCAAAAGGATCGTAGTTGAGGTCGACATTCGAGCAAGACCCATCGAGTTTGTCCTGTAAGACACGGCAGTGCGATTCGAGGACAACCAACTCCCATGCTCCATCGCTCAACTCCTCGATGTGAAGCACATCAATCTCTTTCCTGACTTCTGCAAAGATCTCCAATAGGTTTTCAACAGCAATCCCAGATACTCGTACCAGCTTGTAGCGGTCCGCGTATGAGCCCGACGACGGCGCTAGGTGGTATTCATCTCCTGGAGAAGACACCGCGGCGACCCAAGAGGATACCATGTCCACGGAACCCCTGAATATGTCAGAACGAATCAACGGGGAAGATGCAATGCAGCAGGGACGTACTCTCTGCACATAGCTGGCAATGAAGTCTCGCTATATGGCTGTCGTGAACAATCCTGAAGTGACAGTTCCAAGTGTCTGACGGTCACCCAGTCTGGGTGATCATCCTCTCTGACCTCTGGCATCTTCAGGTCCGATAACTCCGCCATTGCTGTCTCATGGGACTGACCTTTGATCTTCCGCTTGATCCTCCGGCTCCAATATTGATCGGAAAATCCGTCAAAGGCATGCAACACAGAAATCTACCTGTCGAGTGCAATCTCGAGGAACTTAATAAGATCCTCAAACTGGTTCTTGAAGGAATGGAGTACCCGTACCAACGAAAAGACCATTTTCTCCAAGACTACTCCACTGTTCCCAAGCGCATGACCACACAGGAGAGCATTTAGGTCGGCTAGATAGCAACCTTTAATAGGCTGGTCATAATAGTCCAAGGAGTCAGGATTCAGTCGTCGGTAGCTCATGAAGGCAGTTAGGGTCAGTGCGAGCTGTTCCATGTTTTGGGCTTCTTAATAGTCTCTCGCCAATTACTCGTGTAGACTCTAACTGTCTCTCATTCTCGCCCATTCGCTGACGACTTCGAATTGACTACCGTAGACTCTTGTGCTCCAGATAAGAAGCAGTAGGTTCCTATTACTGGGCTTTCGAAGTGTCGGAAAGACCTAATATATATGCGCACTATTTCCCATTAGTGTCAGTACTTAAATACGTATAGTAAGGAGTTACCAGTAGGAAGCAAAATCATCAACCTGGCTAATAAGGAATCTGCTCAATACCTGCGATAAAAGATCCTGGTCATGTTAGCAACGAATGAGTTCGTCCTTCAGGATATCGTACCAGGTATCCCTTTAGAAACCTAATATAAAGGGACTTTATCGTCTTTAGAGTCCATTCTTCCAAATATTATATACTGATCGTCTCCCCAGAAAACACTAGAGACTGTAAGAGCGTGCTGCACATTTCCTCTAAATTGAAATCTCCAAACTCTTTCGTCCTTGTGATGCCGAAGACGGAAGCACAGAGGTCGGCGTTTTAATTAACAGTGTAGTCCTCGGCCAACTCATATTGTCGAAGGTTCACTCCGACGCTGGGGAATTCTAGCAGAGCTCCGAAAAGTGTAGTGATCTGGGCCTCGTCACGCTCTGTCCTTTTAGCTTGTACTGTGGGTCGTAAAGCATCCTGAAGGCTTTCCAGCAGCTCGCTTTCATCACTCTGAAGACAACTGTGATCAGGTGCCAGGTGGAGGAAAAAGAGCACAAGCTTTTGGGCTAACTTTCGTGCTAACTTTCTTTGACCCGGATCGATAGCTGTCTATAAGATATTTTAGTTAGATTGCTGAAAAGCTGAAAGGGTAGGCTGACCGATATGTTACGGATCAAGATTGCTCTAGCAAGCTCTCCTTGTAAGCTGTATCGTCGAACATGCTCGCAGACAGCTTGCACGATCTCCAGAGAGGACGTCGAGTAGATCACATCCGCAGCGTGCAGAAGCCACCGATCACGAGCTTTCCTGGTCGTCGTGGGTGTGCCATAGACAGCTTTCTGTCTCTCTTCGGGTTGTGTCGGATTGTATTCAAGATTGATGTGACGTTGCGAGGCTTCGAGCTTCGAAAGGCAGGATGCATCGACAGCAGCTTCGTAGTTATCACCTCCATACTTTCCTATGATTATTCCCGAATCTGGCTTTTCTTGGAACCATGAAGAGGTATCAGAGTCGATCTTGCTGGCGGGAATGCTGACAAGTTTCCATTGCCCGCCCAAATCAGCGTCAAAGCCCGATTCTGAGATCTAGGAAATCATACACTAAGCTGTCATTCTTGAGAAGTGTCAGAGGATCTTACATACTTCTGTAACGGCAGACTCAGAGTCGGAAGCAGACATTGAAGGCAGCCTGTTGAGCTCCATGATTGCGAGGAGATTCTGTAGCAAATGAAAAGTGACAGCAAAACGGGGCAAAAGAAGGCAACGAGCCTATGCTATATGCACACAGGGACCATGCATCTTGCATGGTCTCCCAGATTGGAGACATAGCCAGGATCGATGTGATGTGAGAATGGATAGCCTTGGACAGTAATGAGAGCTGCCCCACAATTGGCAAGTTCGCGAGGCAATCAAATGGTACAAGCGTCAAACTAGTATCGACCATCAATTTTTCTTTCGAGAAGCGAAGAAAGAGATACCTGGATCCAAAAGTGGGAGCTTTAGGAGTTACCATACAACAAATACCTGGTGCCATTCCAGAGCAATAACATCTTGAAAGAACTCCCCATTTATGCTTGAACAGATGTGATAGTGGCTGCTTATCCCGTGTCGAGAAGAGGACGAGCGCGATGGGGACGGGGCCTCGGGGTTATCATGTCGCCACGCTAACCCTTTTGTCGCAACCCCGAGGCCCCTCATTACTCGACGCCCGGTTTACGTCTTCGCACTCTTTTCTCACTCTGCTTCGCAGCGCTCAGCGGTAGCACTGCAGACTATGGTGGGAAGTTCCGAGTGTGTTGTCTCCTTTGGTTCTGAGATCCAAATACACTGGTCTGACAACCAAAATGGGTCTATCAGCATCTCGCTTCGGCATGTGGACAAAGGAATCCGACTACACCCAGAAACCTCCAGTACCCAAAAGTGGACGTTTCGTGCTGCCACCGATCGAGCTACGGACGACCAGAATGAGGACGATGGATCTCTTCGTAAGCTGAGCGAAAAGATCGAGAAAGAATGGAGACAAAGGCGGCAAACAGTGGAACAAAATATCGACCAGTGGTCTAGGGACCCCAGCACTTTCTTGGGCAACGTTGATTTCACTTCCAGTGAACAATGGTCTTGCTCATTCTTGAGTGACTCGGAGAAAAAACTGCATCTGGAACGGGTTCCATTTCATAAAGCTAATCTTTCGAGGCACTTGAAGCGACGCATAGAGATATCTACGAGGAACAATCCTGAGTTTCTCGAAAGCAACTGCAGGAGGTCTATGATGGCAGCAATGTATCCAGGCTACGAGACGAACCCCAATCGGAAAACGCTCTGGAAAAAGTTTGAGAGATATATCGCCCACGGGAACTTTCTACTAGAAATCGCGTCTGTGAATCCAGGACTCTTACTTATAGCAGCGAGATCCCTCACGACACAAGAGTATGTTTCATCCACCAGCACTTTCTCAGAGACTGATTCACGCAGTTTTCAGATTTTGTCCAACTATTCGAAGGCTCCCTCCCGTTGGCTGAGTGCAGAATTACTTGAAGATTCCACAAGGTATGCTGCTCTAGGCTCAAAAGTCCTCGAATATATGGACGCTGAGCCCGAAACTCGTGGCTCACCCGTGAAGCGGCGACGGGTACTGCCGGGTGCCTCCCAGCGACCTCTTCTGACTCCTGAGGCTTCTCAAGAAGATTCATTTGTGATGCAGCGACCAGAAATTCAAATAGAAGGCCCACTTGGAACCCTGCAGCCGTTTCAAGTCAGCACCCAGTCTTCAAGTCCATCACCAACCCAACAAGACTTAACATCGCAGGGGCCTCTTTCTCAAGGTGCGACTTTCGGTTCTCTCACTATACAGGACGAGCGCGGCAGAGTGTTACCCGACAATTGCCTAGAAGATGCTTCCTATCTGGTCCTTCTGTTTCACGCACTGGGTGGCTCCGTTCCTCAATCATTATTCGTACAGGCATTGCCACCACAGGTGAGATGGAACGACGAAGGCATGGAACAAGAGTTCACTGCTCTCGATGCTGGTCTTGATCAACGGCTCATCGATATCCTGTCAAACGAGGAACACGTCAATCGAGTAATTGGATCAACTGCCCTTTTTGCCAACACGAACGGATCTTGGACCTTCCTTGACAGTCAATTCGAGAACAAACTATCTCAAATGCTGAGCAGTGAGGAAAAGGAAAAGTGGACTATCAAGGCCCTTAGGTTGATCTGTTTCGTTTTCCCACAGCAACTGCCCTTGGACTCACCCTCCCAACACGGCGCTATTGTACGACCGCTGCTCCCACTTTTGGGTCATGCTCGACAAGCAATCAAGCGAATCAATATGTCAAGCGCCATTAGGGAAGAGGTGTCAGGAGCGTTGCTGGCAGCGTGCAAAGCTGGGAACAATGTCCAGCGAGATGTACTAGCGACTGTAGCCGAGCTTGTGGACGACAAATCGCCTTTGCATCTACGGGCAGGACTGGTATGGCAGCAGAGCGTTTCATCGCGCCTCTCGGCAGACTTCGATCGTTCTGAGCTTCTTATACACGACTTCTGTTGTCGCTGTGGAAAGTATGAAGACACATGCATACCCAAATTCTATCGGCAACATCAACCAGATCGGGTGAGCAAGAGGCTGAATGCTCTGTACGGACGAATCCACGGCTCACACTTGGAAAACTTGGTACAATGCGAGAAGTACGATTTCGCAATTGAGCAAGTGGACGACTGGCAAGTTCCCACGTGTCCATCGCTATTGGAAAACTGTGTCGGTTTATATAGAACAGTTACCGTGTCCATGATTTTCAGATCACAGGGTTCGTTCATCGAAGCCCGAACAAGACTCGAACTGTGTCTGAAATTTAAGCCTCAGCAAACGAATAGAGTCAGAGTTCTATGCAGCCTGGCCGATGTGTACTGCGATCTCGGCTTATCACAGGAGGCCCGGACACTGATAGCACCTGAAATCGAGAAGAGAGCCACAAAGTCAAAAGCATACAGACGCCTACTGGTTTCCATGGTTGATACTAACATACAACAACATCTCTACGACGATGCGAGAAAGACCATTACCGAGCTCGATGGGGTTTTTGATAAAATGTCCAACCTAGACGTTAGCGACCAACTACTACATATACGTGTGCTAGTTGCTTTAGGTAGAGTCTATCAGTATGACTCAAAGTTTGATCAAGCGATTCAGAGATGGAAAGTTGCGTTACCTCATTTACAGAAGTACAGCAGTTTCAAGGGAGAAGGTTTCACGTACGCTGCCATTCATCTTTCTTTATCGCTGGCATATCTCAAGTCTGGCAATCTTGGAGAGGCTAGGGCTTCGTTCGACTGTGCAAAGGAGATACTAAGTCGGGGAAAACGTGACTATTGGATACCAACCCTTATGACTTGGGTTGATGAAACTTTATCGGAGGTGCAGTCCGAGACAAGTTGGCTATGGAATTGAAGGCATGTGGCATTGAGTACGCTTTGTTCTTCTCTACTATTGGAAATTGTCACCAGTGCACACTTTTCTTCATGCGTCCAACCAGGTCTGGCACGGTGCTCATCGAGAGAGGACTTGAGCAGGACCAATGTGGTACGGGCTTGCAGCGTGCCTCAGACGAATCATTCTCAACCTAAGCAAAGCCTCTATCACTAATGCCCATTTCTTCCCGTGCAGTAGTCTTGTAATGGAGACCATGGGGATCCACTTCGTTGACATCGCTCCAGCATCAAGTCGGCCCTGCAACTTGACCGACACGCTCCCCAAGAGTCGTTGTCCCTTTCCTTAATATATCCAAGGACTCTAACTATCTGTAGCGCTCATTTCTACTTCATCAACAGACCCGCATAACCATGGACAAGAGGACGAACAACGCAGCAAGAAGAACTCCGCCTAAGAAAACCAAGAGCGATGGCAAGCCAAGCTCCAAGTCCTCTCCGACGAGAGCGTTGCCCCTTGGCTCGCCCAAGCCAACGACCACAACGCACTCTTCGACTGCAAACATATCATCTAAGCAGGAGATGAAGTCACCCCAGGTAATACTTCCTAGCTTCGATATCCCTGCCACATCAGATCTGTCATTTCCTACCGGCATTGAGATTGATCACGACACAGACGACTTCGATATCTCGGCTTTCGCAGACAATTTCAGAGACAATCTCAGAAAAGAGCAAGAGGAGAGAAGGAAGAAGGGTTCTTACGTCGAGACTTTCTGGTTCTTTTGTTGTATGTGCGAGCATCCGCTGCAGTCCCAGCAAACCATATGCAGCAAATGTCCTCACGAATGTTGTGATGATTGTCACGCGAAGCGAGAAATTCCAGATAGGGGCAACCCAGATAGGGACGAGCCGTTCAAGTTGAAAATCCGTGGTCGTCTAGTAAACGATGACACCAACACTGAAGAAATGGGGAGCAATGAACCTGAAAGCTCGTTGCGTAGGGAAGCTCTGAAGGTCGCCGTGGAACATGCCCTCCAAAATCTATGGAAGGCCTTGGATCGATGGGAAACGGTGGAAAGGTAATGTTTGGCCTCTTTCAACGACATTAAAAGAAAACTCACTAACTGGAAGCCAAGGAAACAATATGCCGATCTGCGCAAGCAACTCAAGGAGGTACATCCAACCTTGGCCAAGCTAATGACGTGGTCGAAGGAGGATGGTCTGATTCGCACAAAGCAATGAGTTCGAAAGCTCTGTGTGACCTACGAGACGGCATAGAAGCCACAGTGATTCCATTCTGGACAACATCTCAGGAGCTGAAGTTCCGTTTTTTCACTTTCTGGGCTCGTCTGCATGGCCGTGGCCCCAGGCTGGATGAGGAAGCGTGCACAGATGCTTACAGAAAATGCATGGACAGGGGCACCGAGACACTGATTGAAACGCTCGAAGAGACCTCCTGGATTATTGGAATGGCAACAAAGATGGTCGGGACTTCGGAATACCCACACATGCTAACGCTTCTGTGTATGCGTGCCGAGAAGCTGGAACGTTGCAACATCAGCGCTATCGACAACGGCGCTGCCTATTATCCAACGCTGGAGAACAACCTACTCTCTACTCTGCGAATTATCAAGCCGCTCGTCCCACCAAGTGTGTCGATACCTCATCCAAGCGTTGACCACAACACACCTCATGCTCCTTCGATTAGCCTGAGCTGGCCTGAGCACACCAATTCATATGAGAAACACGACGAGTCTAAGAGTGCTTAGATTGGAGATGATATCGGGAGCTAATGAGAGCACAATCAGAGGATTTGTTGTGGTCATGGAGGAGCGAACCTACTCAAGTATGCTATTCGTTACCCTCCTCGAGAAAGATTCTCACACAACTTTCCACCGAATCATCCTGCTTCTCTCCCAAACTCGAACGGTGATTGCAAAAGAAGCCAAAAACACGGATTGACTATGGAAGTGCCATCTGACTAGTGAGCTTTCACTTAAGTTCTCATTGATCTCCGCTGAGATCTCTCACTTAATTTGGTAGGTCCGGGCTGGCCATAGCCTCTAACCCGGTGATGGCGTTTTGGCGATTCAGTGTGGGCATGCCACCAAGACTTCCACGAAAGTCCGATGACTTCTGTTTGAAGTTTTGCCTCACCAGGCGGCCCACCTTTGTGACTGAGTCCACGTCCTTTACCTGTCCATCAATCTGCCGGCCTTGGACTCGCCGGTGATTAAGCCCAGGGAGTACTTCCACTTTGTCGGCCATTTCGCATGATTGTAGCAGACTCTGAAACACAAAAGTTAGGGCACCTCAATTTGTACATACACAGGATTCCTACCTGTACTTCTCCATCAACCCACTTCTCGATATCTTGTAGTTTGACCACACTTTTTCGTCGTCAGCTTGAACATCAGATGATTTCAGTTGCGCACATACTAAACATTGCTGGCTTCAGCATCGACGATCATTATTTTCTGGCCAACGCGCAGCTCCCCAACAGCTTCGAACACTATGTCCGGGAGTTCGTGCTCTTCTCCGGTCTCATTGACGTACTTGCCAACATTATTGACCCTGACCTGCTCAAGCTTGACGTCCTCTAGCCCTGAGGATAGGCTTGGATGTATTAGTATCTGATCCAAAATTGGTTCGTGAGGTGCTACTAACACGATGTGATCCTTCCCGCCGAAAGTTTTTGGCTGAGGCTCGATATGTATTTTGCCATAAAGAATCAGCAGCCTGTTTGCTTCATTGGGATTCCATTCGCAACATCCTTCTTCGAGCTGAGACACTCCTGGCCTGAGATGGATGGTGTCAGATTCTTTCATGATGGCAATGTTGAATGCAAGAACCAGCCACCGACACCATTCATAGCTGGCGTCAAGCTGTCAGTGCCGCGGGCCAGCTAAGCTTATCTATGTGCGCAGTGGTGCGGAAGATCTTAATCGTTGCAGTAATCTGATAGCTGTGCTTTGACCATGACGGAGACTCCTGCATAAGCAAGTAAATAAAGTACGCCGGTGATCAAATGTTCAAGCGTACAGCTAGTATATACATAGCCACACGGGATATTGAGACATTTTCATATCCAAACGAGAAAGCGGACCTACTCAAGCATGCTATTCGCTGTCCTGTCCTAGCTTGATCCTCACACTACTGCCCACTAAATCATCCTGCACTTCTTCAATACTCGTGCAGAAAATGCAAAAGTTGTGTGTACAGTTACGACAACAATTTCCAGCTCGGGAGAAGCCAAGATTCGTGTCACATTCGCAACAATGTCCTTTCAATGTGTCGGAAACCCATCCCCTGAGTTTTCCATCTTCGATTCTTTGTTGTCTTGCTTTTCTTACTGCTGCCATCAGATCCTTGGGGGTTTCCTGGCTCGATGTATCACTGCTAGCGGATTTCGTCGCAGCATCCATCACAGTATTCTCTGCTTTCTCCTTCTCCTGAGTGCTGCATTCCTCCGCTTTCTTGCACTTCGTGTTGTGCTGTGAGGGTTCTTCAGAGACCGAAACTCCCTGCCGAAGCTTTCTCCGATGTCTTGATGACCCTAACTCAACTGAGCTTTTCCGCTTTCGTAAACCTTGCGGAGGTTTCAGAGACGACTGTTATCATTAGTATTCCGCTTCAGTATCAGGCATCTTAGGAGTTACCTCCATTGCGCTTGATTGAAGGAAAGGAGCTGAATGAGCTGGAACTTGGTCTGAGCAGTGGAAGGAACGCACAATATATCGGGATATCTAGGATTATAGTGATAAGGATTGATCGGGCTCCATGACTACAACACATGCCTTCTACGAACAGAAGATGCATAAATTGTGCGCATTGATCGACATCTCGCTAATACGAGTAAGGGAGCTGACGCAAGGAGCTCCACTGTACCATTTCACCTTTTTGTAAGACGAGAAGATGAAGCGATCAAGGATAAATTTCAAGGGGATTGGAACCACTGATCCTTCAGGAGCTCCTCAGCTGTCAGCCTCTTGCCTGGATCCAGTTTCAGAATTCGTTCAAAGAATTCCTTGTCACCGGGTTCGAGCCCTTCGATGTCTCTCCACAAAAGGAATGGTTTTCTTGGAGTATTGACATCGAAGCTCTGATCAAGCGCTATCAAAACCTCACTCCAGGGGCTGTCTCGGATATGTTCTGTTAGTCCCCCATCGAGAGGTCCAAAGTACGAAAGCATATTGGAAAGCACCGCAACCTCTGGCTCAACACCATCGTGCAGCTTGTCGTACGCAAAGATGACCATTTTGGTGATTCCGTAGACGGCCTGCAGTGATTGGGGGACTCATGTTAGTGAAAGACATCAAATCGGCACATGAATGGAGGACTCGAGACGGCTCGCAAGTATAGGGGCAATTACCGTGACTCCAAACGACCAAACATCCGATGCTTTACCCACGCGAGTGCCAGTCTGAGCTTCAGGGCTGCGCCAGAGGACGTTGCCGACCTGGAAAAAGACACCTTCTCCGCTTTTCACTCTGGCAGCATCTTCTGTATCGGATAAAGAGACGCGGTCAATCTCTCGAACACCGCCCGACCTGGACGTATACGAGATCAACACATTGTTGGGCTTCACATCTGTGTCCAAATACCAGGTCGACGTTAGCAGCCACACCAGTTCTTCGAGGGCACGCAAATAATGTAGAGGAAATCGTTACCGCAGTGCACCCAGTCTTTGCTGTGACAAGCAGCAATTCCTTTCAGGATGTCCCAGAGGATCCGCTTGACCTGTAACCTCGAAACCGGGCCGCTCTGCATGAAACTCAAAAAGTCCTCGGTGTAATGCTGGAAGATAAGAGCCCTGTTGGCGTTACTACCATCAACTGGCAGTCGAACATGAGGACTGAATGACAGTTCCTCCTGGAGCCCAAATGCCTGGTCGTAGAGAAAGGGAGTAACAGGCTTCACCACGTAGGAGCCATTGTTGGAGCTAGGATTTGTCAGAAAATATTCCATTTACCCTGAGAAGCTGCAGGTCGGACGAAACGCACAGAGCAAGCCATAGCCTGTGCACAACTCCTTCGTTTTCAGTCCCTTTGTCAATCCTCTCGTAAAGGACTTTTTGAAGGTGATAGGAAATTCCGGTTCGACCAACAAGTGTTTGGCCTACTTGTAGGGAGGAAGCCATTCTCACCACCATTCGTCGCATCTTTTGCGACAATACGACGAGAACGTTGCGGCATCTTCACCTTTGCGGGCAAGAGATGGAAGCTGGGACATTATGTGTAAAACAGAAGATGACGTGTCAAAAGAATGTTTGCTAGTGATTATGCTCGCGCTAGCGTTCCTTGCCATCAAATCCGCGTGCCCTGCCGCCCACTCCGCTCTTAGAGCGCCTTGACAAAGTGCTGTGTTGGGAGGTCTTTGCCGTCTTTGTCTTTGCAGAATGCGGTGTAGTGTTTCCTCTTATCTTTGTCGCTTTGGTGCTCGGACTCTCTGATGCGCTGTTTAGTGATTGAGAAATTTCCCCGCTGTCTATCGACTTACTTCATGGCAACTTTAGTCGTGCCAGTGGGTAGCTGGCCCTTATTTGCCTCTACGACAGTGGCAAACTCATTCTGAAGCGTGGGTGCGCAATAAGTGCGACTCCAGGCAGTGGTCTGCTTCGCCGAGACGGTTGTTGCGCCATTCTTGATGGACCTGATAGCCTGGCTGGTGAGGAGCTGGGCTGATGCAGACATGCTGGAAAGAGGGTTTTAGCGCTGGAATGATGATTCAGAGGTAAAGAGCACAGCTTTGAGTGACAGAGCGTGAACACGTTGGGCTTCTCACCGAGGGTGGACCACAATTATATACTGGTTGGTGTACAGGAAGACGATAAAGACAACACCCGGCAGCAGTCTCTGCCAGCCTGATTGTGCTGCACGAGCATGTCTCCCGGTGAGGCGACTCAACCACACCTCCTTTGCTCATTCCGCCCAATACTGCCAATACTGAGACACTAAGCGTATCTTGCAGCATGGTTCGCCTGGCCTGGACAATGTCTTTGCACTTCACTGTCATCATACGGCATAAGTTGCATTCCAAGAAAGCAGGCAGCGAAGCTCTATCAATTCAGTGACGCGCCCACAATCTATCGCTGCAAGACGCTCTGACAATGATCGCCACAAGAATCCTTTTCGGCGAGCACATCAGGTATCTGTGCAGGTGAAACAAACCCACAAACAGCATTCGCCGCGAGTTCGAAAACTAACTAAGACATGTACTCCATGCTTCCAGATTGTTTTCTCCTGCCGTGTAGTAGCAGACCACATGATGAACGGCCCTACTGGCATGGATGCTTCTTCATCAGCCCAGACCCATCTATCGCTTCGCCGACCTCGAACCCGTCTACTTCCTGGGAAGCCCACTCCATACCATCCCTCCAGTGACCAATGCCTGTGCTGTTCGTTTCCCAGACGAAGATGTTGCCACCGATAACTGCCTCTCCGTCTCGACCGGCGACATGAACGGGAAAGCTCTCCACGAAGGCATGCTTCAAGAACACAGACAGTATCCTTTTCGCACCGCAGATATCCTCGACATGTAGGCACCAGTGACAGACGGTGTGTATAATAATCAGCAGCCGGATACGCCCTTCTTCTGACTATCCTTTCGGCTCTCTCGCGAAACCAAGATTGACATAGCTGCTTTGCCCTAGCATAATTCCAGTACTGCAAGTCGTCGACTGTAGGCTCTTCAGGATTGTAGGTAAGGTCGACATCCGAGCGAGGCAATATCTTGCCGAGTGTGACTTCCAATTCTTCGCAATGCCCGTCGAGAACGAGGAGCTCCTATGATCCGTCGCTTAACCTTTCGATATTAGGCACCTCATTTACCGTCCCAATTTTGGTATCGAGTATCTCTAGGATGCTTGCATCTTCAACCTCGGACAGCCGTACAAGCTTGTACTGGTCTGCACGTATGCCCGATGGCGACGCTGTGGCGACACAGGAGGGTTTCGTGTCTCCAGAAGGTCTGCTTGAGGTGGATAGTCCGACTGTATCAGTGACAGCAATCTGGAGGGGACTCCCGCCTTGAGGCTGCTCCGTGGAGCTCCTACATGGAGTTAGTACGAGCAAATAGAAAGATACAAGACAGCAAGCACATACTTTGTTTCCGGAGGAGGCGGTATGGTTTCGGTGGGACTTTGGGAAAAGTTCTGAAGCGAGAGCGCGTCCAAGTGCTTGACGGTGACCAACTTTGAATCGTCACCCTCTCTAAGCTCTGGCATTTCAATTTGCGAAAGGCCCACTATAGCGGTCTTATGAGGCCGAGTGCTGATCCGCGAACGCAAGTATTGATCGGAGAACCCGTCAAAAGCATGCAACAAAGGAGGATATCGGTCAAGTATAGTCTCGAGGAAGGTAATGATATCCTCAAACTGGTCTTCGAAGGAACGAAGTATAGGCTTTAATTATCTCTTGATCTCGCCCATTCGCTGACGACTTCAATTGGACGACCGGAAACCATTATGCTTCAGGTAAGAAGTAACAGAGCGCTGTTTCCTGGCGTTTAAAGGACTGGAAAGGTGAGATATGTATTTACACTGGTGGTCGTCAATAACAGTGCTCCATACACCAGTGGTGAAGACGTACAGGTAGATATTGAACTGATCAACCTGTCCAAAGTCTAATCCGCTCAACACTTACGCCGGAAGGCCTTGGTTCTATCAGTATATAACTCGTGCGTCCTTCAGGGTATTGTACCAGGTATTCTTTTTTAAAGCTAAGACACAGACAGTCTATCATCTTCGTAGTCCATCCTTCTAGATCTTGTACACTAATCTTTATCTTAGAGAAAACCGGCGATTTCAAAAGAGAGTATTGCATATTGCTTCCCGATAAAAGTCTCCGAACTGGTTCGTGCTTATAATATCGAGAAGCGAAGCGCAGAGGGCAGTATTTTCACTGACCGTATACTCTTCACCAAAATTATGCTGGAGAACGTCCACTCTGCCGCCAGATCCTTCCACTAGACCTCGGATAATTGAAGTTATTTGAGTCTCATCAAGCTTCGTCCTCTCGGGCGGTTCTCCAACCTGGATTGGTAGAGAAAGCTGAAGACTCTCAAGGAGCTCTTCCTGATTGCTCTTGAGGCAGGTTTGGGCATCATCAGAACCGTGATTGTTCTCCAGGTTGAGAAACAGGAACACAATGTTTTGTGCCAACCTTTTTCGAACTGAAGGAGTGGATGCCTGTGCAGGCACAAATGTCAGTTTACTGAAGAGCTCGAAGGGAAAACTTTACCCCTATATCATTGACCAATACTGCTCTCTCAAGATGTTCCCGTAAGCCACACGATAGAGCATGATCGCGGTAAGCCTGTCCAGCTTTTTGATCTTGCCCAGAGCAGATCAAAGCTGCAACACGGTAGAGCCACCAGTCAAGAGCTCTCGGATCCTTGAGCCTCAAATTGTCATGGTGGTTCCGTTCCGAGGCCTAGGAAGCCACGAGTGTGAGTTGTCATTTGTGAGAAGGTATCAGAGCTTCTCACTTCTGTCTCTGGAAACGCAGGGGGGGCACATTTGGATGCAGGTTGTGCAGGCGGCGTTTTGTCCTCCATCATTTCGAGATTCCGCAGCGAATGAAAGGTAAACCACAGCAAAGCAGGGCAAAAGAAGGCAACGGGTCTTACGGTAGTTATATGCAAAAAGGGTCATACAAGCGGCGTAGTCGTCCCCCAGATGGGGGACATGGCCGGCACGGACTAGAATATGGTGGATGTGAAATGGGCTTGCATAAGCTTTCGACCGCAGTGATATCACAGATCTGGAGCGGCGCAGGTCAGGACATCCGCGAGGCCTTTAACTCGACTACTGGTAATGGCAAGCATTGGTCCTACTGTCGAGTCCTCGAAAGGCAACAGGGCCAGGAGGAGACAGCCAGGGTCAGGCGTAAAGTTCTTTAGGTATCACACATTTGACTCTATCAGCCACCGTGCAACGAAAGCATGTACGCAGATCTTTTCTCAGGGATGATTCATGCATGCGGTTCGAGTGCAGCGGCGCATGGCTGTGAGCTAAGCGTCCAGCTGGCGAAACACTTTTGAACCCACGAAATCCCGCAGCCTCTCTCTCCGACCTGTAAGTCACGCGTTCACCAATCCCGCCAAAGGAACATGCACCTCAGTTCATCTGCAAGGCAATGTCCTGCTTATGCAGTAAATTGAGAGCAAGAGCATTTGATCAAATTACGTCAGATGAGGCAATGGCCCCTCTTCTCTGAAAGATGAATGTATACTTACTGTCGAAAAGGCCCTTCTTCTCGTCGAGACCTTCACGAAAGCACCTCAATTATTCTACTCTCAAGCAATCTCAGCAAACACAGACCCCGGAGCCCCCAAAAAGAAGCGTCGTCGGAATTCCTCCTCAGCGATATCATCCTTGGCCGAATCGTACCCCTACACTACATTTCAAGAGCTGCTGAAGGAATATGGTGAAGTGTGGCGATTGACGCCTTGCAGCTTCCTTGCCCATTGGAATACCAAGCACGATGATGTTCTAGTCAGGCTTTACATTGCTGTGGAACGGATTGACAAGAGCAACAGTACCATCAAGCTGGTGAGACGAACCTTGTGCGTCGCATTGACAGAGTTGCACGAAAAGCGCTCCAACATAGACGACGTGGTGTCCCGAGTCTGCAACAGCAAAGATTTCAATGGCCGCAAACAAGATGATGTTCGGAAAAAGTTCTATGACATTTTCAAGGCTGGTGCGCAATGGAAGCAGATTATGGGAATCTGCGCAAGGGCTGAGACCCCGGACCAAGATGAGAATGTCTCTGATCGGGTCTTCTCGGGAATCCTCTGGCTACTTGGTAAGGGATCTGTGTGAGTAGGCCCAAGAAAAGTTGCACGCCACTGACTTACCAAAGTCCAGTTGGGAAAGGGCGAGTGCAGATTTGTGCACAAAAGCCATAGCAGATCTCGGCGAGCGCACCGACTTGTTTACTGAGAGCAGAAAGCTCAGCCCTGCAGTGAATGCAGTCTTGGATAATCTTAAAGCTGGCAAGTATATCAGGTCTCCGTGATTTCTGAGGTGCTTAATTGTCCTAAGACGTCAGCTTCAGTTCTCTGAGCTATTCCTCTCCTCTCAGAAATGGACTTCGACTTTTGGAGATCGACGCCAGTGGTGAGACCCAAGTTTCACTTCCATCAGATCGCCTAACGAGAACTCTCGTTGCTCCCACAAATCAAAGCATTAGTACGTCACCGAATTTGCCACTGCCAATGTTACGTCATAACTGATAGAACTCTCGTTGCTCCCACAAATCAAAGCATTAGTACGTCACCGAATTTGCCACTGCCAATGTTACGTCATAACTGATTTAACCGTTTAGAACCGAAGAGCATCCGTGGCAAAAGACAAGTCGCAATAAATAGAAGGTCGCATTCCACAACCGCAAAGATCATGCGCCCAATTTTCGTAACGCCTGATACCTCACCTTCGGATTGGAAAGCCCAATCTGAAGCGGCAGCTTCAAAAGCGGCGCCATGTTTGCAAGGATGCAACTCATCGGAGATTTCCCTGCTCTTGGTGCTCTTATGTTTCCTCGAAGGCTCACGAATAACAAAAGAGCTTCTCTGGCGAGGCAGCACACGCCAAAAACGCTGGAGTCAGCTAGGTGAGATGATTGAAATGGGAGCCTTTGAAACCGGCCTCCATCACGACCTCGGTGCGATACTCTCCGATTATTCAGGCTTGAGTCAATCGTTTCGGAAATTGGAAGCACTTCATGTTATCCGGGCAGTTCCCTCTAATGGGATGACAATATTGGACCAGCAGATCGTGGCTCGCGTGACCGATGGCTTGCCTCGCGCAATCAAAACCTTCTGGATGCACCAGGCCCTTTTGATTGCAAGTCATGGCTTCCCCCGAAAATACCTTGAGCCCAAGTAAGATCTTCAACCCCGATTACCGACTTTCTTACTCACTGATTTCAGATATCGCGAGGTCGCAAAGATGCAACTCCCACATCTGCAGCATACTTTGAAAGAGTTCGGAGATCGGGAGAGTCTTGAGATCCTCTCTGATGCTGCCAAGGCCGATCTTATCCTCAGCCTTCTAGAAGCTTCGCGTTTTTCGAATCTGGAATGGAAACTCCACGCCATAACCCTAGCGAAGACGGCCCTACAAGAGCTTGATGATTCTTACCTCCACGCCTGCGTAGCGGAGAGGGACTGCGCGATCTTTCGAATACTTGGTAATACAGAACACTCGACTCTCGCGTTGAGCAGCTTCGCAGCCGCCAACCGTGAACACGAAGTCAGCCCAAGGATGAACGCCGAACTCGGACAACTAACTCTGCAGTCTGCAATTAACCATATATACAACGAGGAACTAGCCAAGGCCATTGAGGAGCTCCAGACTTGGCATCCTTTGAGCGAAACATCCACTTCGAAAACTGAGCGAATCGTATTGTTCCATATGGATGAGTGGCGGGAGAAAGCACTACGTTACCAAGGTCGATTCTCTGACTCACTGGCGTGCCTGCACAGGGCATTGCTCGAATCTAAGCACGAAGGCTCGCTTGAAGACGCCCAGGCTCGCTTGATTTGCAACCTAGGAGATGTCCATTGCGAGCTGGGTGAGCCTCTATATGCAGAGCGGCTCTTGAATGAGGAGATCAAACGCCTGGCCGATCGTGGAAGGAAGAACTCTACAGACTGGTACCTGTTGCAGTTATCTCGTGCGGAATCACTCCTGGGACAAAGACGACTTGACGAAGCTGAAGCCCTTTGTTCAGAGATACAACCTTACCCTCGTTTATCCAAGGTTAACAAATTACGTCTTTTCACTCTCTTTGGACGGATATACCATCTACGAAGCGACTGGTCTAATGCACGTCAATATTGGACCAAAGCGTTAGCGGAAATTTCCGCATACCCTTTGGTTAACGGTCATACTTCCAAAGTCATCCTCAAGTCCATGAAGGAAGTACTGCTGCAAGAAGGCAATCTTCAGTGGAGCACTCGATACAAAGACCAGATCAACGAAATGAAGGTGATCAAGCCTGGGGGGTGCGAATATTGGATTCCTGGGCTGGGTCGATGGCACCATTATCTGACTAGACCGAGCGAGAGGCTTTGATATTCGCTACTATTGGAGAATGGCACCAGTGCAATTTTCTTCATGCATTGGACCAGGTCTGGCACGGTGCTCATCGAGGGAGATTTGACGCTGACTTGGCCCTTCGTGAGCTACCACTCTTTATCAAACAAATCGCCGCAGGAGGCCAGGAGGGCGCCCAGTTCGTAGTTCGAGAGCACACATAGTAATAGGGAATGATGCCCGTGATGTATTTCCCGTCATGGGTGCTCTAGATCAGGGAAAGGAGAGCGGGACGGGAGCCAGAACAGCTCCACTGGGGGGTAGTTGGAAAGCGCGCCGCTGCTGTGGCTTTTGTTGCCTTCTGCGCTTGTTCTTTATGCTGACTCCAGCAATCTGTGCGAGGGTCATTCGATCCCCCAGAAAATCCTGCTTGCACGAACCAATCCAGTCAGACTAAAACCACACGACCAGTGGTCGGCGCAAGGTGTCATCCACAGATATGACATGAGGAACGGGACAGAGTGGAACACGGGGAAGGCAAAGGCCGGCTAAGACAACCGTGAGGTCGAATGCGATTCTCAAATTGAGTAATTGTCATTGGAGATCGCGGCGTCTGGATGACCATGGCTCGTGGTAGGGGTGTTGTGTACTACGATCCTGTCTCTATTGCTGTACTTGCCAGGTGAAGGGTGGAGTCAGAGGCAAACAAGCCGGAGGAGTATGTACTACTTGCGAGCACCATCGCTGTGTAGAGTGTCTTCTTGTCGAACCCAAGGAATAAAAATACATGTGGATGGAGGATCGGTCCTCGTCCCGCTTAGCGTTCGAACCCAGTACTCCGAGAGCGCCCTCAGAGAACTCGAGATTTGCTCAGACTAGAATCGCAGCCCAATACCGAGCAGCTCGTTCCCTTTTCTCGCCGGTATCAATTTCGATGGCGACTGCGGGTATGTCACCTTCATTTATCAGCCGTGCTGCTTGCAGATCTGAGTAATGTATGCCGCCACGAGGAGGTGACCTACAAAGCTTTGATCGTCGCACACACATTACAATGTAGCCGGAATCTGCCTGTATACACATGCGATCGAGCAGACATCATGAAAAGATGATGGACACCTTGACGTGTCCACCGTGCGACTCCATAAGGCTTGCGCGATGGAGCCAGAATGATTGTGTGCGGTTCGCGGTTGGCTTAGCCTTTCCATCATGGTGGACGATGACTGAATCTGAAAGTACTATCTCTTGTACCATCGGTTGTCTCTGCGCAAAATTCACGAGATCATCTATAAAAACTGCAGCATTCGTCAGGCAAAGACGCGTAAAGCTCGTACTATTACAAGTAGGCATCTGTAGAAGTCCTTGCAGTGCCCAAAATGACGTATCACTCACGCCATTGTACGAATTGAACTGCACGTCGAGAGTCTGGAGCCTAGTCATGTATCCGATCAAGTTGATGAGTGATGGGGCATCCTCAACGCGGAAGCAAGGGCCAAGACGAGCGGTAAACTTCTCGATACGCTGAAGGAAGTAGCTCCTCCGGTCCGTGATGGTTACCTCGCTGTTGATCTCTACCGTTAAGCTCTTAACACTCTGGAAAGAATTCCCAAGGATGTGAACGAGGTCCGACAAGTGATCGCCCACGGGTGCTTGTTGAATAGGGTCGAGTCCAAGCAAAACCGCTCCTCTGCCCCTTAACCATTCCTTAGAAGTTTCGGCAGTGAGCCAGGTGGCGGTAAAGATAACGTGACGGATGTTTGGCAGCTTCGGGAGAGCTTTTCCTAGAAGATCCCTCTGTCGTGAGGGTGTCCATCGCTGCTGCTGATTCACAAAATCTAGATAGGCTGTATACCTGGACCTCAATGCCGAGTTCGCGCAAAGCTCGCCTTCTCGCCATACCAGGTCGACTGAGCTGAGAGGAAGTGGCAATCTTGCATATGTCATGATGGCGTCGGACCCAGGGAGGGTTGCCTCAGAAGATGGTGGCCAGCCCCAGCATAACGAGCATAGCCTAATCTGTCGGAGCAGACGAATAAGGAATTCGTGTGCGCTCAGGTTTGGCTGCACTAGCTGCGCTTCTACTCGGAGACAAGATGGTATCTCACGAAGATGCCCGTGACTCGACAGCGCTGTCAGTGATAGCATTGCTCGGTCACTAGGACCTACACGAATCTCATTAAACACTTGTTTGGCTCCACTTACCGACCAGGCTTTCGACAAAAGTCGGACTGATTTCCAGTCCGACCTCGGCAGGTCAGAGAAGACCTGGAGCAGGACTTCATTTGGGAATTCTCTCATCATGCTTTGCTTCGTCTGGGCAGTCTTCACAGCGATCCCGCTCCCTAGTCTTTGTATTCATGCACCGCACAAGATCTGGCACGATTGTTATTGGGAGAAGAGATGACATTGACTCGACCCGTTTCTGGGCCACCGTCCTTGCCCATCATCAAAAAAAGCTTTAGAGTAGGGAAGGAGGCGGAGCCAAAATGGGCTCCGCTCATGGAAGGACCAGAAACAGACCCTAACGACAAAGACGCCAAACCTGCATTGAACACCAAGCCATTTCTGATGCGCCCGCTCAACAGCCACATCACACCCTAGAGGTTATTAGACAGCGCGCCGATGCGGCTCTCGTACAGCCTGACATGGGTTTTGTTTCCAAAAAGCATATCCAAGTCCTCGCTTAGGTTGTCCTCTGTAACTTTCCTTGTGGCAACAAGCTTCTAGCGAACATCAGACCTTCTCGTTCTTGTTCTTCTTCTTCCTCTTGGGAGCTGGCTTCTCCGCTTGCGTTGACGTGTCCGGCGTGATTGGTTGTAAATCAATGTGACCGAGTCGGCCGTCTGGTACCTCCGCCAAGTCTTGATCTTCAAGTTGCTGCGAGAGTCCGGAGGTCTCCGAAATTTGCGCCTCCAGCTCGTGGGAAAGTTCAAAATCCAGCTTAGGACACAAATCGTCAATGGCAGAAGAGATCTTTTTGAGGAGAGTTGGCATCCAAATGTCATAGACGTTCTTGACAAAGGTATAGGCTGTCCACTTCTCCATGCCCTTCCG
>JAABUS010002667.1_pt1 | contig 32746 bp, 31 predicted proteins | sample 5560161 | NCBI WGS metagenome assembly JAABUS01 (sample SAMN10711885, study PRJNA513376) | rock metagenome | isolation source: Antarctica rocks | place: Antarctica: Victoria Land, Trio Nunatak nord | collected 2016-01-04 | reverse complement strand
AAATTCTTATTGACTGTGACTTGAGGTATCGGGTGATTAAGTATGAAGGCTACGGCCCTGAAGTCACGTTTTACTACGATCGTGGAGAAGTAGATGCTGAATAGTCGATCGGCTACCTAGTCAGGCTGCAACAATGTTGCGGACACTCGATGACGCGGCACCGCTTCCCAAAAGATGACCAATGAATGTTCTCGATTGGCTCCCATATGCCCTCGTATCTGAAGAGGTCCATGTCCCGCCCGCCTTCTCGCGGTGGCTTGCGACGGGTGAGCAGGAATTCGGCGGCTGGTTCCTGCTGGACGAAAGCGCCGCTGTCGTAAACAAGAACAAGCTGAAACAGCTTTATCCGTCGCATGAGACTTTACCGTTCGCGCGTCGCAGCGACAGCGACAGCGACGACGTGGCGTGCCTGGTACTGAGCGACCCCAAGCACCCGCGCGGGACCGTTCTGCTCATTCACGACGGCGCCATGCCGGGCAGCGAGGTCGAGAAAGTCATTACTTCGCTTTCTCAGTGGTTCGAGCAGGCACATGAACGAGTAGGATACCAAGCTCTTATTGAGTTCCGGGATGGTGAGGTCGGGACCGGGATATAGGACTGCGGGCGTCTGGTGCGTGAGCGAGAGCGGGGGGTAGCTGACCGGCTCGCGCGAGGAGCTTTTGTCATGACCGCATCCGACTTAATCAACCTTTCGGGCCTGACGAGGACGCGACCGCATTCACCGGAAAACCCGGGTTCGCGTGGCTGAGTGGCCGTTCCGGAGCTGTGCATTAAACCCTTTTGGTTTTGGTCCTGCCGGGCCAAGCATTTCCGGGCTGAGCCGTAAAGACTGCCTGCCATGGCGATTCCTCTCTCTCGGGTCAAAGTAGCGCCACGCCTCCCCCCGGGATCAAACAGCAGCCTGCGTCCCACACCACCAAAATAGGAGGCCCACCTTTGTCCGACCTGCATCAAGCATGGGCTGGGGACCTGTCGATCGGCCCCACCGGAGACTTCGCCACCGTCGCCGGCCCCGCGCTCGGCACCGAGCGGGTGCTGCGCCGCCTGCTGACCAACCCCGGCGACTATATCTGGCAGCCGGGATACGGCGCCGGGCTGGCCCGCTTCGTGGGCGAGCCGGCGGACCCCGCCGCCATCCGCGCGGTGATCCGCGAGCAGATGCTGCGCGAACCCGCCGTGGCGCGGGTGCCGGAGCCAGTCATTGATGTGCAGTCCGATCCCGGCGGCACGCTGTCGGTGCAGGTGCGCTACGCCGACGCGGACACCGCCGAGGCGCGCACGCTGTCCATAGAAATGGGGAAATAGGCCATGCAGCTTCCGTTGCAGGACTTCACGGCGCTGGTGCGGACCCAGGCGGCGGCGGCGCAGGGGGCGGCGCGCGGGCTGATCGACCTGTCGGTCGGCAGCGTCCTGCGCGCAATCCTGGAGGCGAACGCCAGCGTCGGGCTGTGGATGCAGTGGCTGATCGTCGAGGTGCTGGCGACCACGCGGGCGGCGACCAGCGCGGGTGCGGACCTCGATAGCTGGGTGGCGGATTTCGGGCTGGCGCGGCTGCCGGGGATCGCGGCCAGGGGCACGGCGACCTTCAGCCGGACGACGCCAGGCCTGTCGGCGGTGGTGCCGGTGGGAGCGCTGGTGAAGACCGGGACGGGCACGGACGCGCTGAGCTTCGCGGTGGCGGCGGATGCGGGGCACCCGGCCTGGACCGGCGCCGGCTTCCTGCTGCGGCCGGCCGATCTCGCGGTTGCGGCGCCGGTGGCGGCGGTGGCGGCGGGGCGCGCGGGCAACGTGAAGGCCGGCGAGCTGCGGCTGCTGGCCAGCGCCATCCCCGGCGTCGATGCGGTGACCAACGAGGCGCCGGCGGCGGGCGGGCTGGACGCCGAGGCCGACGCGGCGCTGCGGCTGCGGTTCGGCGGCTTCATCGACAGCCGGACGCGGGCGACAAAACAGGCGGTGGGGTTCGCGATCCAGGGGCTGCAGCAGGGGCTGTCGTTCGCCATCGCCGAGCGGACCGACACGGCGGGGGCGGCGCGGCCGGGGCACTTCACCGTGACGATCGACGATGGGACCGGCGGCGCATCGGCCAGCCTGCTGGCGGCGGCGGCGGCGGCGATCGAGGCCGTGCGGCCGATCGGCGGCACGTTCAGCGTGCGTGCGCCGCTGGTGGTGCGGGTGAACCTGTCGCTGTTCGCCCAGGGGCCGCCGGACGCCTTGGCCGCCATCCGGGCGACGCTGGGCGCCTATGTCGCGGCATTGCCGATCGGCGCCGGGCTGGTGATCTCGCGGATCATCCAGCTTGCGCACGACGCGGACCCGCGGATCGAGCGGGTCACCGCGGTGGCGGTGAACGGCGCGGCGAACGACCTCGCGCCGCCGAGCTATGGCGTGCTGCGGCTCGGGTCGCTCTCGGTGCTCCCATGATTGGCGACGGGGACGACATGCGCTCGCGGATCCGGCTGGCTTTGCCGGATCGCTGGTTCGGCGACGTGGCGCCGGTGCTGGACGGGCTGCTGACTGGGCTTGGCGCCGCCTGGGCTGTGCTGCACGGCGCGCTCGCGGTGGTGCGGGCGCAGTCGCGGCGGCTGACGGCGACGGGCGGCTTCCTCGACCTCTCGGCGCAGGACCTGTTCGGCGGCCGGCTGCCGCGGCGGGCCAATGAGGCGGACGACGTGTTCCGCGCGCGGATCGGCCGGGCGCTGCGCCGCAGCCGGGCGACGCGGGCGGCGCTGCTGGACGCGGCGATGGAGGTGGGCGCCAGTCCCATCCGGGTGTTCGAGCCGGCACAGCCGCGCGACACCGGCGCGTACGGCGGGCCGGGCCTGGCCTGGGGCGCCGCCGGCGGCTGGGGGTCGCTGGCGATGCCGCTCGAATGCCTGGTGGTAGCGCAGCGCAGCGCCGTGCCGGACGCCGAGGTGCAGGCGGCGCTGGCCGACGCGCTGCCGGCAGGCGGCGCCGCCTGGGTGCGGTTCAAAAGCTAACCAACAACTCCACGGAGGTTTCCCAATGGATCGACAGATCGTCTATCCCGGCTCCATCCCGCTCGACACCGACCTGCTGCTGCTGCAGCGCAACGTGATGCAGGCGCTGGGCGTGCTGGCGCGCTGCGTGCTGGGAACGGGGGTGGTGGCGGACGGGCTGGCCTGCGCGCCGGCCGCCTCGGGCTATGGCGTCGTGGTGGGGCCGGGCAGCCTCTCGACGCTGTACGTGACGGATGCGCGGCCGTTCGGCTCGCTGGCCGCCGACGCGACGCCGCTGGTGCGCATCGCCCACAACCCGTCCGGCACGGCGCTGCTGATGCACGGGCCGGCGGATAACACCCAGGCGCTGTGCTGGCTGATCCAGGCCGCGATCTCCGAGTACGACGCCGGCCCGCTGGCGCTGCCGTACTACAACGCGGCCAACCCCGCGGTCCCGTGGAGCGGGCCGCTCAACAACGGGCTGGCGCAGAACACGCAGCGGCTGCTGCGGGTCGGGCTGTCGGCCAAGCCCGGCGAGCCGCGCGGCGTCGGCGACCGCTTCCCGCCGCCGCCCGACCCCGGCTACATCGGGCTGTATTCCGTGATGACCTATTTCGGCGTGGCGACCGCGCCGGTCGATATCGCGCCGGTGCCCGGCGGCCCCTTCGTGCCGTTCAAGCTGCCGGCGCTGCTCCCGGGGTTCAGCCGGCAGGAGGCGTTCGGGCAGAACACCGTGTGGCGCGCGCCGCCGGACGTGCGGTCGGCCAAGGTCCGGCTGGTGGGCGCAGGCGCGGGCGGCGGCGGCGGCGACGCGGAGTATGCCGGCGGCGGCGGCGGCGCGGGCGGCTATGCCGAGGCGGTCGTGCCGGTCGCGCCCGGCAGCACCATCACGGTGACGGTCGGCGTCGGCGGCACGGGCGGCGGGCCGCGGTTCAACGGATCATCGGGCGGCGCGTCGTCGTTCGGATCGTTGGTGGCGGCCTCGGGCGCGTCCGGCGGGCGGTCGGGCAACCCGGACAGCGCCGGCGGCGGCGGCGGGCGCGGCACCGCGGGATCGGTGCTGCTGCTGGGCGGGCAGGGCGGCGACGGCGCATTGGCGGCCTCGGTGCCGGCCGGACCTGGCGGCGCCAGCGCGTTCGGCGGCGGCGGGCGCAGCGTGCTGCTGGGCGGCGCAGCGGCGCAGGGCCAGGCGGCGGGATCGGGCGCTGCCGGCGGCTTCGGGACCAGCACCAACGGCGGCACCGGCGCGAACGGCCTCGTCATCGTCGAATATTAGGAAGGTTTAAGAACAAAATGGCAACAAACGCCAGCCACCTGTATCGACCCGGCGCGGCGCGCGTGCTGGTGCTGGACGGCTTCGTGCCGGGCCCGCGCGGCGCCCAGGCCGCCAATCCCCTGAGCGCCAGCCTGCTGCCAGCCTGGCCAGCCAAGGACCCCGCCGACGTGCTCGACTACCAGTTCGACATCGCCCCCGCGCTCAGCGGCTGCGACGGCGACGCGGTGGCGACGCTCGATGTGAGCATCAGCCCCGCGAACCCCGGCGACCTGTCGCTGGCCTCGGCGGCGGCGGACGGCGCGCGCGCCGTGCTGTGGCTCGCCGGCGGCCAGGCGGGCACCATCTACAATGTGACCCTCACGATCGGCACGCAGGCCGGGCGGACGCTGGCGCGCTCCGTACTGCTGCCGGTGCTGGCGCTGGCGGCGGCCGGGTCGGGCGCGGGCGCCGGAGGCTCGGGCGCGCTGCTGACCGACACCGGGGCGATGCTGGTGGACGAGGCCGGCAACCCGCTGCTGTTGGGGAATTAGGCGCATGCCGACGATCAAGGACCTGCCGCTCGCCCTGGCGGCGGCGGATGGCGACCTGCTGCCCGTCAGCCAGGGCGGCCTGGTGCGGCGCGTGTCGCGGGCGCAGCTCCTGGCGGGCATGCAGCCGGCGCTCGCGTTGCAGCCCGGCGCGCTGCTGGGCCGCAGCAGCGCTGGGGTGGGCGGCGCCGAGCGGATCGGCATCGGCCCGAACCTGCGGCTCATCGACGGCACGCTGTCGGCGGCGGCGCCGTTCAGCGTGGCGGGGCTGCCGGGCGGCGCGGCGCCGGCCTTGGGCGACCTGGTCGGCGTGGCGCAAGGCGGGCGGGACGCGGCGGTGCCGTATGGCGCGTTCATGGCCGGGCTCGCCAACGTGCCGGGGATCGACCTGTCGGCGCAGGTCGTCCAGGCGCCGGGCGGCTTCCCGCGCAGCCTGGCGGACTGGGCGGCGGACGCCATGCCGGCGGAGGCGTTCGGCGCGGTCGGCGACGGCCATGCCGACGACACGGCGGCGCTGGGCCGCGCGGTGGCGAGCGGCCGGCCGGTGCGGCTCGGCCCGCGCACCTACATCCTGCGCGGCCAGTGGACCATCAGCCGCAGCGCCACGCTGATCGGCGTGCCCGGCCTGACGGTGCTGCGGCGCATCGCCAGCGACAGCCCGGCCGCCGGCGCCTTCGTCAACCTCGACGGACCCGCCTTCACCGCGCTGGGCGTGATTTTCGACGCGGGCCAGGTGCCGGGCGAGAGCTGGGGCGTGCTGGTGACGCCGCGCTGCACCCAGACGCTGTTCGACGCCTGCGTGTTCCAGGGCGCGCGGGGGGCGAGCCTCGGCAGCGGGCTGGTGATCCAGGGGCGGGACAACCTTTCTGGCCCATCGAGCCGGCACCGCATCGTCGGCTGCGAGGCGCGCGACAACCAGGTGCACGGCATCTGGGTCCAGGCGGCGTCGGGCGCCTTGGTCGAGGGCTGCGTCGCGCACGGCAACGGCGGCTATGGCATCTGCCTCGACTTCAACGACCCGGCCTTCCAGCAGACGGTGCGGCACGGCCGGGTGCTGGGCTGCGAGGCGTGGGGCAACGCGCGCGGCATCTCGGTCGGCAACTTCAACGAGACCAACGCCGAGCCGCCGCGCTGGGGCCACGCGCACCCGGACGCGGTGGGCGTGGTGGTGGCGGGCAACTGCTGCCACGACAACTCGTCCTACGGCATCGCGGCGGCCGGGCGGGCCTTGAGCGTCGTCGGCAACGAGATGTCGGCCAACGGCAACGGCCTGCTGGTCAACGCCATGCAGTCCCGCATCGCCGGCAACGTGGTGTCGGGTCCCGGCTATTTCGGCATCGACGCCGGCGGCTGCATCGACTGCGACGTGTCGGGCAACCTGGTCCAGGGCTGCGCCGTCGGCATCAACCCCGGCGGCGGCCGCGGCGTGCGGGTGGCGGACAACCAGTTGCTCGGCAACGGCTGGGGCATCACCGCCTACAACGTCGAGACCGACGGGCGCAGCCTGGCCGACGGCGGGCAGAACTTCGGCATGGCGTGCGAGGGCCTGACGATCGAGGGCAACCGCATCGTGCTGCGCGACGGCTCCGGCGGCGGCGTCTATCTGCTGGACGCGCCGCAGGGCGTCGTGGTGGCGCGCAACGCGTTCTTCGGCGGCGACGGCGGCAGCCCGTCGCAGGCGCTGTGGGCGCACACCGACAGCGTGACGGTGACGGGCAACACCTGGAACAACCAGGCGCGGATGATCTGCAACCCGATCGATCTCGGGTCGATGCAGCAGATCCAGGTGCCGGACATGCTGGATGGGGCGATGGTCACGTCGGCCGGGCAGGACGTGCAGAGCATCATGGGTGCGCACCAGGCGGCAACGGCGGGGCAGATCGGCTTCGTGCGGCTGCAGGCCGGCGGCAGCGGCTACACCCAGGCGAGCGTCGTGATCAGCGGGTCCGGCGCGGGCGCGCAGGCGGTGGCGCACCTGCGGGACGGCGCGGTGCTGGGCATCGCGCTGCTGAGCGGCGGCAGCGGCTATGGGATGGGAGCGGGGGCGGCGGGGGCGACGGTCGCGATCACCGGGGACGGCCAGGGCGCCGTGGCGGCGGCGGTCGTCGGCCTGCCGGTGACGGACGAGCGGCGGGTGCGGCTGCACTGCAATTGCGCCGTGCGGTTCCGGCGGGTGGGCAGCGCGCCGTTCCAGGACAACTGGACCGGCGCGGACATCCTGGTCCCGGCGGCGACGTCGGTCGATTGGGTCGGCACCTGGGGCGGCTGGCAGGCGCTGGCCTTCGCTCCTGCCGACTATTTGGCGCCGACCGGCGACGGCAGCCTCGTGCTGCGCACCGCGAGCGGGGCGGCCGGCGATCTGACGCTGCGCCCGTCCGGGGCGGGCCGGCTGCGGATCGGCTCGGACAGCGAGCCGTGGGGCTTCGTCAGCACGCTGGGCCGCGGCAGTCCGGAGGGCGTGGTGGGCGCGCCGCCCGGCTCCGACTACCGCAACCTGGACGGCGGCGCCGGCTCGACGCTGTGGCTGAAACGCAGCGGGTCCGGCGCCATCGGCTGGGCGGCGATCGGCTAGCACGTCCGATAGGTCCGGGCCAAAAACTCACGCGACCCTAACGAACAACCGGGGGCATCCATGCCGACAATCAAGCAACTTCCGCAGGCCGTCCAGGTCGCGCCGACCGACGAGCTGCCGCTGAGCCAGGGCGGCGTCACCCGCGGCGCCAAGGTGGCGACCCTGCTGGCGGGCACCCAGGACCGGATTACCTTGGCGCCGGCGGCGCTGCTGGGCCGGGTGTCGCCGTTCGTCGGCGGGCCGGAGCCGGTGGCGCTGGGCGCGGGGCTGGCGCTGGCGGGCGGCGCGCTGGCGGCGACCGGGGCGGACCATTTGGCGTTCCCTACGGCCCCGGCGTTGCTGGCCGGCGACGAGGTGGTGGTGAACAGCGGCGCCATGCCGCGGCGCGTGGCGGCGACGGCGCTGCGCGGGCTGTTCACCGCGGGGCCGGGGGTGCGGATCGACGCGGCCGGCGTGATCTCGGCCCCTGCGGGCGGCGGCAGCGGTGCCGTGGGGGCGGCGGGGCCGCAGGGCGCCCTGGGTCCGCAGGGCCTGAGGGGCGACACCGGCGCGGCGGGCATCGCCGGCGCATCGGGGTTCAAGGGCGACACCGGACCAGCCGGGGCGCCGGCGCCGGCCATCACCGACGCCTCGGCGCTGCCGGTCGTCGCGAGCGGCGCCTCGATCGCCCGCAACCTGGCGGCGCGCGCGGCGGACCGGGTCAACGCGCGGGACTTCGGCGCGGCGCTGGACGACGCCACGGACGACACCGCCGCCTTCGCCATGGCGCTCGCCGCTGCCAGTGGGGCCGGAGCGGGCGCCCGCGCCGTCATGCTGCCCTCCGGCGTCGCGCGCGTATCGACGGCGACCGAGGGCGTGACCGGGCGCACGGACGGCGACGGCCAGATCCGCACCGCGGACGGCCACAAGCGCGCCCCGCGGTTCAGCCGGCGCATCACGGCGCCCGCCAGCTATGGCAACCAGGGCGACATCGTCCAGGCGTTCGACGGCGACCTGAGCACCGTGCACCTGGCGATCGAGCACCGCATCGAGGGCGACGACACGCTGACCAAGCCGGCGTCGTCCTACGTCATGCACCACGAGAACAGTGCCATCAGCCTGTCCATGCTGAACAGCAGCGGCTGGAACCAGGCGACGAACGACCAGGCGGGCGGGCGCACCGGGGTCGCGGCGCTCAACGGCAACGTCGGCAACGTCGGCCAGGGCGACGTCTATTTCCTGCACGCCGGCGGCTTCGTCTCCGGCACCAAGCCGGGCAGCACGCATTTCCTGGCGAACCCCGCGCTGGTCGTCTTCGCCGGCGGCCTGTTCTCGTTCTCGGACGGCACGTACCAGGAAGTGGACGAGTTCAGCCACGACGACGGCGGCTTCGGCGCCACGGGGTTCGACATCGCGGTCAGCAGCACGGTGCGCAACTTCAACCGCACCAACGACACCGGCGCCAAGGGCGCTTGGTGGCTGGCCTTCCGGCTGCAATCGAGCGGCACGAAGGCGGTGGATGTCGCGTTCCAGCCGGTCGGCCGCTGGGACAACGTGATCGACACGACCGCGGTGATCCCCGGCCCCAACAAGGCCGTCTGGACCCAGGCGGCGGGGCAGCGCACCTATCTGAATGCCACCGCCTTCCCCGACGGGTTCGCCAACCCCGCCAAGGTCTCGGCCGGCGCCACCTACACGCACTACAACCCGGCGACCGCGGCCTACGAGATCGTGGTCGGCGGCAGCACCGCCCTGTCGGTGGGCGCCGGCGCGCTGCGCGGGATGACGCCGCCCGCCGGCAGCAACGACGTGACGCTGGCGACCACGGCCTTCGTTACAACGGCGGTGGCGGCCGGCGTGGGCTCGCCGGGTCCTCAAGGCCCCATGGGACCGCAGGGCTCGGCGGGTCCCCAAGGCTCGGCGGGTCCCCAGGGTCCGATGGGACCGCAAGGCCCCGCCGGCGCCTTCGGGACAACAGCCGGCAGCTACGCGCAGGGCAATGACGCGCGGATCACCGGCGCCTTGTCGGTCGCCGCCGCATCGGCAAACTATGCGCCGCTGGCCTCGCCGGCGTTCCGCGGCGCCGCGACCGCGGACAGCCTTGCCTTGGGCGCGGCGCTCCCGGTGTCCAGCGGCGGCACGGGTGCGGCGAGCGCCAGCGTCGCCCGCGCCAACCTCAACCGCGGTTCGGTCGCGCTGACCTCCAGTGCCACCGTCGCAACCGACGCCAGCGCCGGCAACGCCTTCGCGCTCACGCTCGGGGTCAACGCGACGCTCGCCAACCCGGCCAACCTCGCGGCCGGCGCATCCTACGTCTGGACGATCACCCAGGATGCGGCAGGCAGCCGGACGCTCGCCTACGGCCCAGCGTTCAAATGGCCCGGCGGCGCCGCGCCCGCGCTGTCCACCGCGGCAGGCGCCGTCGATGTGCTGTCGGCCGTGTCCAACGGCACGGCGCTGTATGCCGTGCTCAGCAAGGGGTTCGCCTAGTGCTGCCGGTCCCCCTCGGCTTCATGGCGCCGCCGGTTGCCGTCGTGGCCGCGGCGTTGCTCCTCGACGGCATCGCGGCGAGCGTCAAGGGCGCGTTCAGCCTGCGGATGCTGCGGGCCGCGTACAACGGCCCGGCCGTCAGGGTGCGGCGGGCGTCGGACAGCGCCGAGCAGGATATCGGGTTTGCATCCGGAGCGCTGAACACGGCGGCGCTTTTGGCATTTTGCGGCACGGGCGATGGGTTCGTGTCGAAGTGGTACGACCAATCCGGGCTGGGCCAGGACATGGCGCAGGCCGTGACGAGCCAGCAGCCGCAGATCGTGGCGGCGGGCTCGGACCAAACCAGCGGTTTGTCCGTCGTGCAGACGCTCGGCAACGCAGCCGCACGGCCCGCGATGGTGTTCGCAGCCGCGCAATCGCAGCAACTTGCCAACCCGGCCTTCGCCCTGCTGGCGGCGTCCGCATACGCGTCGGCGAGCGTGGCCGCGCGAACCGCGACCACGCCGGGGTATGAACGGCTGCTCAGCTTCACCGGAGCCGGGCAAAACGACGACTACAGCAACGGCGCCAGCGTCATCTTCGCCGCCTACAACGGCGGGTTGCTGGGCTACCAGGGCGGCGCCCGATCGAGCGCGCCGGTTGGCACGGCGCCCTTCCAGGCGGCGTCGGTTTGGACCGGCACCGCGCACACCATGATGGTGGACGGCGCTGCCGGCGCGCCCGCGCCAGCGTCCGGCACGCTGGGCAGCCCCGGATGGCTCGGCATCGGCGCCCGATCAAACGGCGGCAGCGACGTTTGGGACGGCCCGCACGCCGAGCACCTCATCATCGCAGGCAGCCTGTCCGGCGCGGACCAGGCGACCATCCGCGCCAGCCAGCAAGCCTTTTACGGGACACCGTAGGGCTTCGTGATGACCATGCAGCGATAGGAGCAGCCGATGACTGATTTGAAACCTGCCGACAGCGCCCTCCGGGTGCTGCCGAGCTCCAACATCAACTATGCGTTCCTCCTCGCGCTGCTGGTCGGCTATGGCAGCGGCGTCTGGTTCTTCGCCACGCAGACCGCGACCAACCTGGGCGTCGCCGAGCGGCTGGCCCGGTTCGAGCTCTCCGTGGCGGGCCGGCTCGACCTCGTCGAGAAGCGCGACGAGACCCGCGCCACCGCCGTCGCCACCATCGACAACCGGCTAAGCCGGATGGAGGCGCAACTCGCCTACCTCGTCTCGAACGGAGCCCGGCGATGACGCCGGCAAGCCTTCGCGCCGGCCCGCCGGCAAGCCTTCGCGCCGGCCCGCCGGCAAGCCTTCGCGCCGGCCCGCCGGCAAGCCTTCGCGCCGGCCCGCGCATTCTGCTGCTGGCTGCACTTGCGCTGGGTTGCACACCAACCGGTCCGGCCGTGCTCGCGCCCTCTGGCCCGGTCATCGTGCTGAACCCGGCGCCCGCTGCATCGATCGGGCTGCCGCGCGTGCACCCGGGCGCGGCGTCCCCGGCCGCCGTGGTGCGCGACACCGCAGCGCTGCGCGGCCAGGCCACCCGCTACGTGGTGCGCCGCGACGCCAACCCCGCGGTGATCGACCATCTCACCACGCTGACCCTGCAGTCCCGCCGGGCGGTCGAGCGGCTGCAGGCGATGCGAACCCGCCGCGGCTACCGCCAGGAGGACGTGATCGCCGCGCGCGTCGCGGCCGACACCCTGGCGGCGTTCCTGCAGACCCAGTCGAAGATCGTGCCGCCCAATCCTCCGCCGATCCCTCAGCCCAGCGAGGCCCACCCATGACGGTATTCGACCAGGCGTTCCGCATCGTCGTGGGCGAGGAGGGCGGCTTCACCGCAAATCCCGCCGACCCCGGCAACTGGACCGGCGGCGCCTGCGAGCGCGGCGTGTGCCGGGGGACGCGCTACGGCATCTCGGCGGCGGCGTATCCGGACCTCGGCATCGCGACGCTGACGCTCGACGCGGCGCGGGCGATCTACCGGCGCGACTACTGGGACCGGGTGCAGGGCGACCTGCTGCCGCCGCCGCTGGCGCTGCTGGTGTTCGACGCGGCGGTGAACAACGGCGTGGGCCGCGCGGTGCGCTGGCTGCAGCAGGCGGCGGGTGTCGCGCCGGACGGGGCGATGGGGCCGCATACGATGGCCGCCGTCGCCGCGCAGGCCGGGCAGGGCGCCGCGTCGCTGGCCGAGTTCCAGGCGCAGCGCCTGACCTTCATGGCGGGGCTGCCGACCTGGCGCACCTTCGGCCTCGGCTGGGCCCGGCGGCTGTGCCGGCTGCCCTACGCCGCAATCGCAATGCCGTCGCTGCCTTCGCAGCGCGCAAACATGGAGGCTTAGATGGATCTCACCAAGGTGGCGGCCGACGCGCTGAAGGGTGCGGCGGCCGGCTCGATCGTGCCGGGAGTGGGCACCGCGCTGGGCGCCGTGGGCAGCATCGCGCTGGACCTGGCGCCCGAGATCGGCCGCTGGCTGTTCGGACCCGACGCAGCGCCGGTCGCTGCGGCGGTGCAGCAGGCGGTCCAGGCCGCGACCGGCACCAGCGACCCGGCCGCCCAGATGGCGGCGCTGGCCGATCCCGACCTCGCGGGCCAGCTCCGCGTCGATCTCGCCGGCATCGCCGCCACCCGCGCCGCCGCCGCCGATGCCGCCGCCGAGGCGCGGCTCACCGCACGGCTGGCCGACGTTGCGAACGCCCGCGCCATGGCGCTGCAGCTCGCGCAGTCCGGCAGCGCCATGGCCTGGGGCGCGCCGGTGATCAGCGTAGTGGTGCTGGCGACGTTCGGCGTCGTCATGGGCCTCGTGCTGCTGCACGCGGTGCCGCCAGGTTCTGAGACGGTGCTGAACGTGCTGCTCGGCACCCTGGCCGCGATGGCGACGAACGTGGTCGGCTACTGGGTCGGCAGCAGCGTCGGCTCCGCCCGCAAGGACGCCCGGCTGGCGCAACGGGAGGGGGGGTAGGCGCCTGCAATACCCGTTGACGGTATCACTATTGGTATCTACATCCACGCTGTGGCAACTGCGATGACCGACATCCTGCGGGACATGCGATCAAACCCGGCAGGAAGCAGCTTCGCAGACGCCATGAGGGTCGCCGAACACTTTTCTGGAGAACCGCGAAGCAACGGCAGCCATCGCGTGTTCAAGACGCGGTGGCCAGGCAATCCACGGGTCAATCTCCAAAAGGGCGACGGCAACAAAGCCAAGGCATACCAAGTCCGCCAACTCCTTCAAGCCGTCGAGAAACTGGAGGGCTTGAAACAAATAAAGGGGTCAGAGAGTGCCTGACTATTATACCTATCGCGTATCCTGGTCAGCGGAAGATAATGAGCATGTCGGGACATGTGCAGAGTTCCCTAGCCTTTCTCATTTGGCCGCAACCAAAGTCGAAGCGTTGCAAGGCATCGAAGAGCTTGTAGGGTTTGTGCTGCACGACATGCAGATCAGCAACGAACCGATCCCTGCGCCCATTGCGGACCGGGCTTTTTCCGGCAATTTCCAGACCAGGATTCCATCCGACCTGCACCGGAGCCTCGCCATAGAGGCCGCCGAGGCGGGTGTCAGCCTGAATCGCCTCGTAAGCTACAAGCTTTCGACGCCGACCGTCACGGTTGCCAAGGTCCAGCATCGACCGAAGGGTGCGAAAGAGACGGCTTAACCCGGAGCAACTCTGAATCTGGCGGCACCGGGCGCTATCCCGCCCCCAGCAGCACCGCCCCCCCGTCGATCCGCCGCGTCGCCTGCCACAGGTACTGCCGTGTCCGCTCCGGCGATTGCGGCGGGCCGAGCAGGGCGCCCTGCACCTGGCCGCAGCCCAGATGCGTCAGCATGTCGAGCTGCACCTGCTCCTCCACGCCCTCCGCCACCACGTCGATCTCCATCTCCGCCGCCATGTCCAGCACCGAGCGCACCACCGCCATCGCGTCCGGATCGGTCAGCATCGACGCGACCGAGAACCGGTTGATCTTGATCTGCTGGAACGCCCCGTCGCGGAAATTATGCAGCGCCACCTTCGCCTGGCCGAAATCGTCCAGCACCAGCCGCACCCCGAGCGTCCGCAGCGTCAGCATCGTCGCCAGCACCTGCTGCGAATGCTCCAGCAGCACGGCCTCGCTCACCTCAAGGTCCAGCCGCTCCGGCGCCAGGCCCGAATGCTCCAGCGTCTCGATCACCAGGTGCTCCAGGTCCCCCCGACGGAACTGCGCGCCGGCCAGGTTGATCGACAGCCGCACCGGCGTCGCCCAGGTCGCCGCCTCGGTGCATGCCGTGTGCATCACCCAGCGCCCGAGCTTCTCGATCAGGCCGGACTGCTCGCACAGCGGCATGAACACCGACGCCGGCACCAGGCCGCGCGTCGGATGCCGCCAGCCCACCAGCGCCTCGAACGCCAGCGGCGCGCCGCTCCTCGTGCCGAACACCGGCTGGTAGGTCATCTCGAACTGTTCCAGCTCCAGCGCGTGCTGCAGGTCCTGCTCCATCAACAGGGCGTCCGCCAGGGCCGCGGGCGATTCGCTGCAGGCAACCGCGCTGCGCCCGGTCGATTTCACCCGTTCCAGCGCGCCGCGCGCCTGGTGCAGCAGCGCCGCCGCCGTGTCGCCGTCCGCCGGAAACAGCGCCACGCCGATCGACGCGTCGATCCGGCTGGTGACGCCGCCCAGCACATACGGCTCCCGGATCACCGCCGCCAGGCGCAGCGCCGACCGCCGGGCCTGCTCGACCGCGGCGACGCCGGGCAGCACCACCGCGAACGCGTTCTCGCCCATGCGGCCCACCACGTCCGCCCCGCGCAGCGCCCCCTGCAGCCGCTGCGCCACCTCGATCAGCAAAAGGTCGCCCACCGCGTGGCCGCGCGCGTCGTGCACCCGCTTGAAACGGTCGAGATCGAGATACAGCAGCGCGCAGCCGCCCACCGGCCGCGCCTGCTCGATCACCTGCTCCAGCCGCTGGGTGATCGTCGCCTGGTTGAACAAATGCGTCAGCTCGTCGTGCAGGACGGCCTTGGCCGCCGGCCGTTCGGCCTGGCCCCGACGCTCCGGCATGCCGCCCAACCCGCCCGGCGCCTCCGGAGCCGCGCGCTCGCTGGTCCGCAGCGCCGCCCGGCTGGTCCGCTGCCGCCACAGCTCGTGCAGCAGCGCCGCCAGCACTATCAGCAGGCCGGCGACCGCGACCAAACTGGCCAGCATGACCGTCTGACCCGGTGGCGCCGGCATCAGCGGCCAAACCGCCATCCCGCTCGCCGCCGCACCCGCCGCAATCAGCGCAATGCAGGACCACACCACCCGCCGGGTCGGGGAGACATGATGCAGCCAGCGCCTAACGGTCCCGCTCTCAACGCTGGTCATGCCCATCGTCCCGTTTGCCATTCGCCGTTTGGCCCGCGCGATCGCCAACGTGGCGACTGGGGCTACAGGGCGCATCCTAACCAGGAACCCGCGACCAGTCTTGTTATAATTCGTTTATCGCAACAAAAACCGCGCGAATGTTACCGGAATGCGGCATCAGCGGGCCTTCAGGCGGTCAGCCGCGCCAGCCGGTCGAACTCCGCGATGTCCAGCGTCTCCGCCCGCCGCTCCGGCGCGATGCCGGCCCGCTCCAGCAGCGCCTCGCCGCCCAGCGCCCGCAGCGAGCCGCGCAGCATCTTGCGCCGCTGCCCGAACGCCGCCGCCGTCAGGCGCTCCATCGCGGCAAACAGCTCCGGCGCCGGCTGCACGGCGTGCGGCGCCAACCCGACCACGGCCGACCAGACCTTCGGCGGCGGCACGAACGCGGCCGGCGGCAGGCGCATCAGCAGCGCGGTCCGGCAGGTCCACTGCGCCAGCACCGACAGCCGCCCGTACGCCGAGGTGTCCGGCGCGGCGGCGATCCGCTCGGCGACCTCCAACTGGAACATCAGCGTCATCCGCTCCCATGCCGTCGCCTGCCGCAGCCAGCCGATCAGCAACGGGGTCGCGACGTTGTACGGCAGGTTGGCGACAAGCTGCCGGGGCGGCTGCGCCAGCGCCGTGAGGTCGGTCCGCGTCGCGTCCGCCGCCAGCACCCGGAGCCGCCCGGGGAACGCTGCCTCCAGCTCCGCCAGCGCCTGGATCGCGCGGGCATCGACCTCGACCGCCAGCACGCTGTCCGCCGCGGTCTCCAGCAAGGCGCGGGTCAGGCCGCCGGGACCCGGCCCGACCTCGACCACATGCCGGCCCGCGAGGTCCCCGGCCAGGCGCGCGATCCGCCCCGTGAGGTTCGCGTCCAGCAGGAAATGCTGCCCAAGCTTCCGCCGCGCATCCAGCCCGTGCCGCGCGATGACATCCCGAAGCGGCGGCAGCCCCAGCTTTTGGAACCCCCGCCAGCTCTACACTCCCCGCCCTACACGCCCCGCTCGTCCATCACCGCCCGGCGCCGCAGGTCGCGCTGTAACTGCCGCGACGCCAGCTCCACCCGCTCCTGCAGCAGCTTCTCGCCGATCTCCTCCTTGGTCGGCGTCGCCGCGGTCTTCTGCTCGCGCGAGCACACCATCAGCACCGCCGCGCCCTCGTTGGCCACCACCGGCTTGCTGGCGGCACCGACGCTCATCCCGGCCAGCAGGTTGCGCAGCGGCACCGATGCCACCGTCTCCAGCCGCACCTCGCCGGGGTCGGACGGGCGGACGGTGCCGAAGCGCTGGTTGGCCTCCTCCATGTCCTTGCAGGTCTTGGCGCTGCGGCTGATGCCCTGCGCCTGCTCCACCGCGCGGCGCTGCTGGTCGCTGGGCGCCGCAGGGTTGAGGGCGCCAACGAACGGCACGAACACCTGGCGGATGCTCATCACCGTTGCCTGGTCGCGCCCGATCTCGCGCTTGGCCCGCAGCGAGACGATGCTGATGCCGCCCGGCACCTCGATCGGGTTGCTGACCGCGCCCGCCGGCATCTCCTGCACCACGCTCGCCACCGCGGGATCGAGCTGGATCGCCGGCACCCAGCCGAGGTCGCCGCCCTGCAGCGCCGTCTGGCTCTGGCTGAACTGCGCCGCCACCACCGGGAACGGCGCCCCGGCGCGGAGCTGTCCGATCACCGTGTCGGCGAACTTCCGCGCGTCGGCCGACTTGGCCGGCTCGTCGATCGGAATGAAGATCTCGGAGACGCGGAACTCCGGCTTGCCGATCTGGTCCTTGAAGAGGCGGAGCTGGTCGGCGACATCGGCCGCGTTGATGTCGGCCTTGACGCCCAGCTCCTCCCGCAGCACCCGCGTCCAGCCGAGCTGCACCCGCACCTGGTCGATCAAGGTGCGCAGCGCCACGCCCTGGCCGCGCAGGCTGCTGCCCAGCGCGCCCTTGGGCATGCCGTTGCGCTGCTCGATCTCGCCGATGGCGTCGGCGATCTCGCGGTCGCTCACGCCGATGCGGCGGCGCTGCACCTCCTGCAGCCGCAGCCGCTCGTCCACAAGCTGCTTCGCCACCTGCGGGCGCAGCCGCGCCAGCACCTCGGGCGTCACCGGCAGCCCGGTGCTCAGCGCGAACAGCCGGCCGCGGTTGCCGACATCGCCGCTGGTGATGACGTCGCCGTTCACCACGGCGACGATCTGCTCGGTGCTGCCGCCCTCGGGCGAGGTGACGCCGGGCTGCGCGACCGCCGGGATGACCGGCCGGCGCGGCTGCGCCCCGGCGCTGCCCATCCCGGCAGTGCCCGCGGCGACCAATGCGGCAAGCGTCAATACAAGATTTCGATCTAGCATGGGAATCCTCATCGCTATCAGATGCGGTTTACGCCGAACTGGCCGACCGTCTTGAAGGTCAACTGAAACAGGATCGAGGTCGCGCCGTTGTCGCCGTTCAGCGGGGTATAGCGCTTGTTGTAGCTCACGTCGAAGATGAAGCACTCGTCCTCGTAGGTCGCCCGGACCCCCGCGCTGCTGAACTTCGCCAGGTCCAGGTCGCGCCGCACATAGGCCGACGCGCGATACTTGTCGAACTGCGTGCTGGCCGAAACCGTGCCCTCGTTCCGGTGCCGGAAATAGCTCGCGGGGATCGTCGGCGTGTCGTACAGGAAATACGGGTTCACCGCCGAGTAGATGTAGCCGCCCGACACCCGCAGCAACGGCGTCCCCGCGCTGCCGATCGCGTCGGCGAACCGCACCCTCGCCGATTTGTGGTCGAGCCGGGTCCGCCCGGTCAGGTCGAGCCACGGCGCCGGCGACACCGTCGTGCGCGTCACGATGTCCGACGCCCGGTTCTCCAGGCCAGAGCCCACCGGAAACGTATCGTCCTTGTGGCTGCGGAAGCTCTCGCCCACCAGCCCGTCCACCTGGGCGCCGCCCACCGTCCAGTTCAGGTGCAGCGACACGTTGGCCCGCACCCCGCCCTCCAGCCGGTCGATCCCCGGAAAACGGTTCAGGCTGAACAGGTTCTGGTCGGTGAACTCGAAGTCCAAGCTGTCCTCGTTCGGCACCCGCTGGTTGCGCCCGCCCCCGGTGTTCGGGCCGGCGATGATCTGCGCACGCGGCTCGATCAACTGCGTGCCCCAGCCTTCCCGCACCAGCGGCCAGCGCACCTCGACCGCCACCTGCGGCTGCGCCCGCGCCAGCTCGGCGCTGCCGTTCCGCGCATAGTTCGGGTTCTGGTCCAGGCTGGTGGCGCTGTAGGCGGCGGTGTCGGCCTGCAGCGTCAGCCCATAGACCTCGCCGAACGACCCGGCGAACGGCCGCTGCCAGTTCAGCGTCGCCGCCGCGCGCTGGGTGTTGGTGCCGATCTGCCGCAATACGTTGAAATTCTGCGTGTCGAAGCTCAGCCGCCCGCCCAGCATGTCCGGCTCGCCAAAGAAGCTGTACTGGTAGCGCGGCAGCACATACGGCAGCCGGTTCTGCCGGATGCTGTCGACCAGCCCCTGGTAGGCGATGCTGTCGAGCTTGGTGTATGCCCCGGTGCCGAACCCCTCGACGAACACCCGGCTGGTCAATACATCCGCCCGGTTGTTCACCCGGTAGTCCCGCAGGTATCGCGAACTGGTCGCCCGGTCGATGTCGAAGCCGTAGCGCCAGGTCTCGTCATAGGCGAACCGCCCACGGGCAAATATATCCGCCTCGATCTTGCCGAGATCCCGGCCAAAGCCCGCGTCGATGTCCAGCGTGCCGTCGTTGAAGCGCCGGCGATACTGCGTGTTCAGGTTGCCATACTGCTGGCTGCTGAGCGTCGGCGTGATCGTCGCGTCCGAAACCTCGTCGATCGCCCAGAAGTACGGGGTTGACAGGAAGGCGCCCAGGCGGCTCGCCTGTCCGAACTGCGGCACCAGGAAGCCGCTGGCCCGCTTCACCGAAGGGTCCGCGTGCCAGAAATACGGGAAATACGCCACCGGCACGCCGTAGATGTCGAGCACGGCGTCGCGGTACTCGACCTTCTTGTTCTGCCCGTCCTGCACGCCCGACTTGGCGCGTATCTGCCACAGCGGCGGCTTGCTCGGGTCCGTCGTGCACAAATTGCAGGTCGAATACACCACGCGCGACAGCTCGTTGATCGCGCCCTCGGTCCGCCGCGCGCCGTTCGCCACCAGCTTGCCGTTCTCCGCCAGGATCGCCCGCATGCCCTTCAGCACGCCGTCGCGCAAGCCCTCGGTCAGCTCGGCGTAGTCGCTGAACAGCACCTGGCCGTCCGGCTGCACCATCACGACGTTGCCGCTGGCCGCCGCCACGTTGGTGTTGCGGTCAAAGGTGATCTTGTCGGCCCGCAGCACGTTGTCGTTCTGCCACGCCTCGACGTTGCCGGACGCCGAGACGATGGCGTTGTCGCGGTCATACTCGACGCGGTCCGCGGTGAAGGTCACCGGGTCGGTCCGGGTCAACGGCTGCGGCGCCACCGTGGGCCGCGCCCGGCGCGCCCCGCTGAACTGCGCGTGCGCGCCAGACGCCGTCAGCACGTTGAACGCGGTCAGCACGCTGGCGGCGGCAAGCCCCGAGAGAAACAGGCTGCGCATCACGGGAGGGGTGCGGGCGGCGGGCATCCAGCCTCTATACATGGCCGCGCGTGCCGGCAAAAGCTGATCCGTCCGCCATCCGGGGTTCCCGCGGCGGCTGTGTCTTGCCGGCATCGGGCACGATCCCGGCATCGGGCGCAACCCGAACGGTGCGCCGGCGTATCGCTGTCAGCCCCGGACGGCAGGAGACACGCGATGGTGGACCGCGCCACATGGGACTGGCAAGTCGGGGTATTCGGCCAAAACGAGGCGGCCCGCATCGGCCAGTGCGTCGCGAGCATCGCCCAGGCCGCGCAGGGACAGCGCGTGCTGGCCACCGTGCTGCTCAACGGCACGACGGACGACAGCGCCGCGATCGCCCTGCAAGCGGCCGAGACGTGCTCGCTGCCGATCGAGATCTACCGGATCGAGCACGCGGACAAGTCGAACGCGATCAACCGCTTCTTCTACGACCTGCGGGTGCCGGCCGAAGGCTATTGCTGCGTGGACGCCTACGCCGTGATCGGGCCGGACACCCTGGCCGGCTTCGCCCAGACCCTGTCGAGCCGCCAGGAGGCGCGGCTCGCCACCGGCATCGCCATCAACGGCCGGTCCGAGCCGCTCGCGGTCGAGAAGACCCTGACCGCCGGCGGCGTCGTGCACGGGCAGCTCTACGCGCCGCAGCGCCAGTTCATCGAGCGCCTGACCAAGCAGGGCCTCCGGCTGCCGCTCGGCCTCTATCGCGGCGACGGCCTGCTCGGCTCGATGGCGGCGCACGACCTCGACCCGTTGGCCCGGCCCTGGGACAACAAGCGGGTGGTCGGCGTCAAACAGGCGACCTATGCGATCCAGCCGCTGTCGCCGCTCAACCCGCGCGATGTGCAGCGGCACCTGCGCCGCAGCGTGCGCCACATGCGCGGCCGGCTGGAGAACGCCGCCATCCAGCGGATCATCTACGCCGGCGGCTACGCGGCGCTGCCGCAGCACGCCGACGACATGGTCCGCGCCTTCCTAGCCGAGCACGGCCCGCCGGCGACGCCGCTGGCGGACCGGCCTTTTATGAGTTTGGCGCTGCACCACGCCCGGCACGCCCGTCCCGCCAACCCCGCCAGCCTGGCGCCAGTGCTGGTCGCCCGGCACTGATTCCATCGACCGGGAAAAGCAGCCCGCAAAACAACCCTCTTGACCTTGACCATTCAGGGTGAGCTGGGTTGGGCATACGCCATGATCATGCCGGATGGCAGGCAACCTCGATTATGGCGTTCCATGATGAGGCTGATCGGTTCCGTCATGACGGCACTTTCGGCCAAACGCCTGCAACGCTTCGGTCCGCTAATTTCCGGAGATATGGCCGCATTATCCGATGGCAAGTTCAATCTATCCTGATAGGGCTTGCTGCATCCTGCCGTGTAGCAGCGACGTTGAGCCGCAACCAACAATGGAGTTTAACATGAGTGGCTCAAACGCGGTGATGGACGTCTATCTGACCGGCCTCCGCAACCAGCACGCCGTCGAGACCCAGGCGATCGGGACAGTCAAGAACCAGCTGAGCCGGATGGAGCCCTATCCCGAGCTGCATGCCAAGATGCAGCAGGAGCGGGAGAGCTCGACCACCCAGGCCGCCCGGTTGGACAGCCTGCTGGCGAGGCACGGCACCAAGGCCTCGCTGGCAAAGGAGGCGGTGACTGGCGCGGTCGCCACCGTGGCCGGCTTCGCCCATGTCGGGGCGGACGACGAGGTGCTGAAGAACGTCCTCGCGGCCATCGGCTTCAAGGCCTACGAGATCAGCTCCTACAAGGTGCTGCTCACCCTGGCGGAGGCGGCCGGCGCGACGGAAGACAGCGCGGTGCTGGAGCAGTCGATGAAGGAGGAGCAGGAGATGGGCGACTGGCTCGGCAGCCACCTGCCTAGCTTCGTGCACGCCTACCTGCAGCAGCGGCCAGCGTAGCGGTTTCGGCCGGGTCGAGATCATCATGTGCAGATGATCTCGACTTCGCCCGTTCCTGCCGATCTCGGCTGGTCGTGGCAAGCGGCGGCCCTAACCGGGCAACCCGCACGCCCGTCGCCCGTTGCTTGCCTCTCTGACAACGGGATAAACACCATGCAGCAGCGCTGGCCCGGGCACCTCTGGATCGTGCGGCACGGCGAAAGCGCCGGCAACGTCGCGCGCGACGCCGCGACATCGGCCGGCCTACCGCGCATCGACATCGACATCCGCGACGTGGACGTGCCGCTCAGCCCGCTTGGCGAGCGGCAATCCGACGCGCTCGGCCGCTGGTTCGCCGATCTGCCCGAAGATCAGCAGCCGCAGGTCGTGCTCGTCTCGCCCTACCTCCGCGCCCGCGAGACGGCGGCTCGCGTCCATGTCCAGGGCGGCACCGCGGTCGTCCCTGCGCGCTTCAACATCGACGAGCGGCTGCGCGAGAAGGAGTTCGGCGTGCTCGACCTGCTGACCCGCATGGGCATCGAGACCGAGTTCCCCGACCAGGCCCGCTTCCGCACCCTGCTCGGCAAGTTCTATCACCGCCCGCCCGGCGGCGAGAGCTGGTGCGACGTCATCCTGCGGCTGCGCAGCCTGCTCGACACCCTCTTTTTGCACCATGAGGGCCAGCGCGTGCTGATCGTGGCGCACCAGGTCGTCGTGCTCTGCCTGCGCTACCTGCTGGAGAACATGGACGAGGCGCAGATCCTCGCCGTGGACCGCGCCGGCGACGTGGCGAACTGCAGCGTCACCGAATATGCGCCGGACGCGTCGGGCCTGCGGCTCCTGCGCTACAACCACACGATCCCGCTGCAGCGCGAGGGCGAAGCCGTGACGGCGGCGCCGGACAGCCCCGTGGCGGCACGATGAGGGGGGCAGCGCGATGACCGGCCAGATCGACGCTGCCCTGCTGCGCTCGATGCCGCTGCCGGCGCCGGGCGAGGACAAGGACCAGCGGGGCCGCGTGCTGATCGCCGGCGGCAACCGCGCGGTGCCCGGCGCCGTCCTGCTCAGCGCCGAAGCCGCAATGCACGCCGGCGCCGGCAAGCTCAAGGTCGCGACGGGGCGCAGCGTGGCGCCGGGCCTGGCGCTATGCCTGCCCGAGGCGCTGGTGATGGGCCTGCCGGAGACGGAGGACGGCGACCTCGGCCCGGACGCGGCCGGAACGCTGGCCGAATCGGCGCAACGCACGGACGCGCTGCTGCTCGGCCCCGGCATGATGGACCGGGACGCGGCGATGGCGCTGGTCGAGGCCGTGCTCGCAGCGCTCGACCCGGCGGACGCTCCGGCCCTCGTGCTGGACGCCGGGGCGCTGTGCGGCCATGCCACGCTGCGCCAGGCGCTGCGCCCGTACGCCGGCCGCGCCGTGCTCACGCCGCATGCGGGCGAGATGGCGACCGTGCTGGACATCGGGCGCCCCGAGGTCGAGGCCGACCCGCTCGGCACCGGCCGCCGCGCGGCGTCGCTGCTGCAGCAGGTGGTCGTGATGAAGGGCGCGCAGACCCACGTCGTCAGCCCGGACGGCCAGGCGTGGCTCTACACCGGCGGCGGCCCCGGCCTCGCAACCAGCGGATCGGGCGACGTGCTGGCCGGCATCGTCACCGGCCTGCTCGCCCGCGGCGCGCCCCCGGCCCAGGCGGCGTGCTGGGCCGTGTGGTTGCACGGCGAGGCCGGCGCCCGGCTGGCCCGGCGCATCGGCCCCATCGGCTTCCTGGCGCGCGAGCTGGCGGCGGAGGTGCCGGGGCTGATGGCGGGCTTAGGCGAGGCGTGACGCGACGGCCGACGCTCTACGTAAGCGCGATAAGGACCAGCACGATGCCCAACGTGGCAACCAGGAATGCCACGGTGCGCACGACCGGGATGCCGGCGGCATACAGCGGCACATAGACCAGCCGTGCCCAGAAATACAGGTGCGCGCCGGTGACTGTCAGCCAGCTATGCCGCCCGGCGACGTGCGCGATCAGCACGGCCGCGGCGAAGAACGGGAAGGTCTGCATGTAGTTGGCAAAGGCGCGCTGCACCCGCGCGCCGATGCCGGTCAGCGTCTTGCCCTCGTCGCGCGGACCCATGTTGTAGGCGAGGCCGTTCTGCATCGTGGCGAACTGGCCGGTGGCCACGGCGTGCGCCAGGCCAAGCACGACCGCCCAGGCCAGCAAGGTGAGTTCAGTGGTCATGGCGTCCCTTTTATCTTCGGTGCCCGAACGCCATGCAGCCAGGGCTGGTTCCCAGGCCAGGCATGCGGCTCATCGCGAACCGGAAACCAGCAGCCGAGGCAACCGGCGTGCCCCTGCTCACCGCGGCGTAGCGCCTACCCATCTTCCAAATGCAGCAGCAGCGCCACCGCCAGCATCAGACCAGCCCCAGCCGGCGCCCAGGCGGCGAGTTCGGCCGGCAATGCGCCCGATTGGCCGAACTCCTCCGCCACCTTGCTCACCACAAACAGCGCGAACCCCGCCGCGACGCCGCTGCCGATCATCTGCGCCACCCCGCCGCGCCGGGTCGCCCGCATGCTGAACCCCGCCGACACCAGCGCCATCGTCCCCGCCAGCAGCGGCAGCGCCAGCAGCGCCTGGAAATGCAGCCGGTGCCGGATCGCCGAGAACCCCGACCGCTCCAGCAGCCCGATGAAGTCCGGCAGTATCCACACCGACAGCGTGTCCGGGCTGGCAAAGCTCTCCTGCACCCGCCCGACGGTCAAATCGGTCGCCAGCCGCGTCGTGCCGATCGGCTCCGGCAGGTGGTCCGCCGTCATCCGCCGCGCATCCTCCAGCGTCCAGAAGCCCAGGCTCAACGTCGCCCGCGTGCTCTCGATCCGGCTCAGCAGCCGGTCGGCGCCGTCCAGCCGGAACACGCTGACCTCGCGGCCCACCAGCGCCTTGCCCTTCAGCGTCACCCCCCGCGCGTGCAGGATCGCGACCCCGGACGGGTCCAGCTCGCGGTCGGACTGCCGCAGCCACAACTGCCCGCCCTGCAGCGCCGTCGGCCCGCCGCCGGTGCGCAGGTAGGCGTTGTCCAGCACCTCCGCCCGCGCCAGCATCACCGACGACAGCGGGCTGATGCCCCCGGTCGCCAGCGCGCCCAGCAGCATGGCGCAGGCCACCGGCGCCGCCAGGAACTGCCACGCCGACACGCCGGACGCCCGCGCCACGATCAGCTCGCTGCTGCGCGTCAGCCGCCAGAACGCCAGGATGCCGCCCAGCAGCACGGCGAACGGCAGGATCTGCATGGCGACGTAGGGCAGCCGCAGCGCCGCGATCTCGACGACCAGGCTGAACGTCGCGTCCGGCTTGGTGGCGGAGCGGCGCAGCAGCTCGATGAAGTCGAACAGCGACACGACGCCGGCCAGCGCCGCCAGCATGGCGAGCACGGCGACCAGGAACTGCCGGGCGATGTACAGGGACAGGGTGACGGCCATCGCGCGATCCTAACGCCCGGCGCGGCTCAGGCCAAACGCCGCTCCGCGTCCTGCCTCGCCGCCCCGCGTGCTCCCGCCATCGCCTGCCCGCCCAGCAGCAGCCAGGCGCAGGCGACGCCGGGCAGGACGGCGTGCAGCCAGATCAGCGGGATCAGCGCCACCTGCCGCGACGCCAGGTTGGCGATCGCCAAACCGAGCGCCAGCAGCGCCACCACCGTCAGCACCGCCGCCAGCGGCCGCAGCACGTTGCCATGCCGCTGGAACGCCCCCGTCAGCACCGACAGCAGCGCCACCAGCGCGAAGCTCATCGCCGTTAGCGGCGCCGACAGCCGCCGGTGCGCCTCCACCAGAAGCTTGCCCACGTCGCGCGGGTTGATCGTGCCGTCCGGGTGCAGCAGCTCCGCGAGCGACATCTCGGTGGCGTCGCGGTAGCGCTGCTCGGTCCCCTTGCTGTTGCTGGTGAGATCGACCGAATTCTCGGCGAACGTCAACACGTTCAGCCGGCCGCTGCTGCGGTCGATCTCCTGCCGGCTGCCGGCCTCCAGCAGCACGCGCGGCCCGTTCGGCCCGTTTACCAGCCGCCCGCGCTCGGCCAGGATGGTGGCGCGGCTGCTCTTCTGCCGCTCGTCCTCCACCAGGATGCCGCGCAGCGTGCCGTCGCGGTCGCGGCTGCGGACGTACACCGTCAGGTCGTCGGACACCGGGGTGAACACGCCCTCCTGCAGCAGGAACGCCGCCAGGCGGTTGCGGATCTCGAACTGCTGCTCGCGGAACGCCGTGTAGCTGACCGGCACGATCGACACATTGAGCAAATAGCACGCGCCGACCACCAGCGCCGCGAGGCCCAGCGCCGGCCGCGCCAGCGCCATCGGCGACAGCCCGGCCGCCCGCATCACTGTCAGCTCCCGGTCCCCTGCCAGCCGCTGATAGACGAACTGCACGACGACGAAGGTGGTGATCGGCAGGATGACCGCGACGAAGTTCGGCACCAGCAGGCCCGTGAGGTGCAGGAACACCCCGAACGACAGGCCGCGGTTCACCACCAGCTCGACGAACCGCAGGCTTTGCGTGAGCCAGATCAGCGCCACCAGCCCTCCGGTCACTGCCACCAGGGCGAAGGCGAGCTGGCGGACGATGTAGCGGTCGAGCTGGGTCAGGATGGAGCGGCGCATGGCGAACGACTAGCGCAACGGTCGGTCTGGTGGAAGCGGCGGCTTCGTTGAGTGGACCGGCGGGCCGGAGTAAGCACAAAGTTAACCGATGGGGACGACCGCTCCATGCTGGACGACACCGGCCAACCGACGGGCAGCGCCGAGCCGCCCCGCCGCCTGCAGATGCTGATGCTGCCGTCGATCCGCTGGCAGCCGAACTGGGACGCGTTCACCCCGGGCGCCTACCCCGATCCCACGCTGATGTATGACCTGCTGGCCAGCGAGCATGGCATCGACACCAGGCTGATCGACCCCTTGGGCCTGCCGTGGAACCCGTTCGCCGGGCGGCACCAGGTGCTCGGCGGCCTCGATCCCGTGCGCGCCATGACGATCCTGACCCGGCATCGCGCCGCCGACCTCGTGCTGGCGTGCTTCGAGCCGGGAGCGGTCGCCCTGCTGGCGTTGCGCCGGCTCGCCGGCTTCCGCGCCCCGATCGCCGTCGTCGAGATCGGCCTCACCGAGAGTTGGAAGCTGCGTGAGCGGCTGCTCGACTTCGTGGTGCCGCGCGCCGACGCCATCTATCCGCTGGGCAGCAACCAGGTCGAGTACATTCACCGGCGCTGGAACACCGGGGCCGACGTGCGCTTCATCCATCAGCACGTCGATGCCGAGTTCTACCGCCCCGGCGCCACGGTCTCCGACGGTCCCGTGCTGAGCGTCGGCGAGGACCACGGCCGCGACTTCCCGACGCTGCTGGCCGCTTTCGCCGGGCTGGACGCCACGCTGCTGCTCAAGTCGTCCCTGGTCGCATCCGGCGACGCGCCGCCGAACGTGCAGGTCGTGCGGCAGCGCCTCGACGCCCACGCCTACCGCGAGCTGTTCCAGCAGGCCCCATTCGTCATCGTGCCGCTGCGCCCGATGGTGACCGCCAGCGGCATCGGCACCGTGCTGGAGGCGATGGCCCTCGGCAAGCCGCTGATCGTCAGCGACAGCCCCGGCATCCGCGACTACGTGTCGCACGACGAGACGGCGATGGTCGTGCCCTGCGGCGACGCCCCCGCCCTGCGCGCCGCGATCCTGCGCCTGCTGCGCGAACCGCACACCCGGGCGCGGCTCGGTGCGGCGGCCCGCCGCTTCGTCGAGCAGCACTGCACCTACGCCGCGCACGTGGCAAAGCTCGCCGCCGCGCTGCGCGACCTGGTGCCGGCTTAGGCGAGCGGACCCACCGACAGCACGACATCCTTGGAATTATAGGTGCGCGGCAGCCCAGCGTTGAACGACGCCGCCGGCACCGTCGCCACCCGGTCCGACCCCCACTCCGGCAGGACATGGATCTGGTAGCCCGCCTCGGTCGCCAGAGTGGCCAGCAGCGCGCCCAGCCGCTCCGCCTCCGGCAGCACCTCGATCAGCAGGGTCGGCCGCCGCTCCACCAGCAGGGTGCGGATGTCGCCCAGCAGCGCCGCCTCGATCCCCTCGGCGTCGATCTTGATCAGGTCGCGGCCCTCCGCCAGCCCGCGGATCGGCAGGCCCGGCACCGTCACCAGCGACCGGCTGCCGCGCCCCGCCACCTCGACGCCGTCGGTCAGGTGCGCCCCCACCGGCACGCCCCAGTCCTCGGCGGGCAAATTCAGCGTCACGTCGCGCGCCGCGCCGCCGGGGACGGCTGCCCCTTGCAGCACCTCGACCGCAGTCAGCCCGTTGCGGGCAAGGTTGGCGCGCAGGGTGGCGGCCACCATCGGCACCGGCTCGACCACGGTGTACGACCCCGGCGCCGCCCGCGCGCCGATCACCGTGAACAGGCCGACGTTGCCGCCGACCTCCAGCACCGAGCGCGACTGCTGGCACAATGCGGTCCAAACCCGCGCCACGGTGCCCTCGTAGCCGCGCACGCCGAACCAATAGACGGCGTCCATCACCATGGAATCCACCGCCTCGAACGACAGCGCCGGGGCGTCCAGCGGGCGGATCTCCGCAAGCTGCCCGGCCAGGCGGTGCCGATGCGCGCGGGCAGCCCGGCGCAGCACGATGGTGGCCGCGACCCGCACCGGATGCCGGCGCGGCAGGTCGAGCACCGCCTGGCGCAGCGGCCGGTAGCCGGCCAGCGGCACGCCCCGGATCATCGCGTCAAGCACTACGCTTTCCCCCGTCGAACGGCGAAGGCCTAACCCGGCGATGCGGTGTCGCGCAAATCCGACGGCATCGACATCGCCCTCCTGCGCGCCGGCAGGCGCCGGGCGGCCTCGGTCACGGCCCGGCCCGTCAGCGTCCGCAGCACCCGCGGGTCCAGCGCCACGAACGCCGCCACCACCCGCCAGTTCGGAATGCGTCCGCCGTGCAGCAACGCCAGCAGCGTGTTGCAGAACCCCCGGCGGCTTTGCATCATGCGCCGCGCCAGGAGCGCGCGCTGCCGTGGGGTCAGGGCGAAGTCGCGCCGAACCCGCATGAATATGCTGTGGTAGGCCAGACGGTTCCGCAGTTCCCGCGGCGATTTCCAGCCTTCGGTCAGCGTGATGTTGCCGTTGCCGTAACGCACCTGCAGCGTCCCGTCGAACGCCACCCGCGAGCCGCGCCGCGCCGCCTCGAACCAGTACATCAGGTCCTCGAACGCCATCGTCGGAAACCGCAGGTCGCCCAGCGTGCCCGCCCGCATCACGACCGAGGAGATCGAGACCGGCGACAGCGTGAGATTCTGCGCCAGAAAATCTCCGGTGAACCGATACAGGCCGGGCAGGGCGCCGATCGGCTCGTGCTGCTCGGGCCGGAACGAAGCGTTCTGGAAATGCGTCAGCGCCTCGCTGTCGCGCTGCACGTCGGCGAAGCAGAGGTCATGGCCGGCCTGCAGCGCCGCCACCGACCGGGCGATGTGGTCCGCACCCCAGCGGTCGTCGCTGTCGAGGAACGCGATCCACTCGGTGCCCGGCGGCATGGCGTCGAGCGCCGCATTGCGCGCCGGGCCAGCGCCGGCATTCGCCTGCCGAACCAGCACGACGCGGTCCCGCTCCATGGGCGCCAGCGCCGCCAGCTCCGCATCGGCCGGAACAGGCGACCCATCGTCGCACACCACGACGGTGATCCGCCCCGCGTCCCGCTGCGCCAGCGCCGAGCGGATCGCGGCAGCCAGCACGCCGGCCTCGCGCTGAAAGAACGGGATGATGACAGCGGTTCCAGGCATGACCGGGTCCTTTTGCAACCGGACCCATCCTAGATCGTAATATTCACTCCCGCAACCCTGAGTGGCAAGCTACGGTAGCACCTTCCCGGGGTTCATCAGTCCCGCCGGGTCCAGCGCCGCCTTGATCCGCCGCATGGTGTCCAGCTCGGCCCCGCCGCGCCACGCCGGCATCATGTAGGGCTTCAGCCGCCCCACCCCATGCTCCGCCGAGAAGCTGCCGCCCAGCCGCTGCACCACCGCGTTCACCGTGTCCATGATCGCGTGGTCGTGCGCCAGGAACTCGGCCGCGTCCCAGCCCTCCGGCTGCTCCAGGTTAAAGTGGATGTTGCCGTCGCCCAGGTGCCCGAACGGCACGGCCCGGACGCCGGGGATCAGCGCCTCGCACGCCGCGGTCGCCTGCTCGATCAGCTCCGGTACCCGGCTCACCGGCACCGACACGTCGTTCTTCACGCTGGCGCCCTCGCGTTTCTGCGCCTCCGCATGCTCCTCGCGCAGTTTCCAGATCGCCTGCCGCTGCGCCTCGCTGTCGGCCAGCGCCGCGTCCAGCACCAGCCCGTCCTCCAGCGCCTGCTCCAGCACCGTCTCCAGCGCCTCGCGCAGCCGGGCGCCGGCCCGCGGCGTCGCCAGCTCCACCAATGCGTAGTGCGCGGCCGGCTCGGCCAGCGGCAGCGTGGCGCCGGGGATATGCCGCAGCACGAAACCCATGCCGGCGCCGGACATGTACTCGAAGGCCTGGATGGCGGCCGGGTCGTGCCGCTGGAACCGGCGGAACAGCTCGGACGCGGCGGCGGCGCTCGGCACGGCGCACAGCGCGACCTCGACCTCCGCCGGCCGCGGCGCCAGCTTCAGCACGGCGGCGGTGATGACGCCCAGCGTGCCCTCCGCCCCGACGAAAAGCTGCCGCAGGCAGTACCCCGTGTTGTCCTTGCGCAAGGCCCGCAGCCCGTCCCACACCTGGCCGTCCGGCAGCACGACCTCCAGCCCCAGCACCAAATCGCGCGCGTTGCCGTAGCGCAGCGTGTTGTTGCCGCCGGCGTTGGCCGACAGGATGCCGCCGACCTGCGCCGTGCCCTCGCTGCTGATCGACAGCGGCAGCAGACAGCCGGCTTCGGCCGCCGCGTCCTGTGCCGCGCGCCACGGCACGCCGGCCTCGGCCACCATGGTCATATCGACGGGATCGACCGCCCGCACCCGGTTCAGCCGCGCCAGCGACAGCACGACCTGGCTGCCGTCGCCGGACGGGGTCGCGCCGCCGACCATGCTGGTGTTGCCGCCCTGCGGCACCATGGCGACGCCGCGCCGGGCGCACAGCCGGATGACCGCCGCAAGCTCCGCGGTATCCGCCGGGCGCACCACGGCCGGGGTGCGCCCTCGATATAGTCGGCGCCAGTCCTCGCAGTACGGCGCGGTGTCGGACGGCGCGGTCAGCAGGCCGCGCTCCCCCACGACGGCGCGCAGCGCGGCCAACAGTTCAATTTGCAGATCAGGGATCGGTGTGTCGGGCATGGTCGTCGTCCTCAACGTCTGGCGGGCCGCCGGTTGCTAACCTACAACAGCCGATATGGCGAAGCTTGACCCCGTGTATATCCTCCCAGACCCTGTTCTTGCCGAGCGGCCAAGCCTCGCCCTGCCGATCCTCCCGGCCCCCACGCTGTGCGTCGTCGTCCCCGTGCTGAACGAACGCGACAACGTCGCCGCCATGGTCGCCCGCCTGCGCACCGCCCTCGACGGCGTGGCCTGGGAGGCGGTGTTCGTCGATGACGACAGCACCGACGGCACCCGCGACGCCGTCGCCGCCATCGGCCGCGACGACGGCCGCATCCGCCTGCTGCACCGCATCGGCCGCCGCGGCCTGGCGTCGGCCTTCATCGAGGGCGTCGCCTGCAGCATCGCCCCCTACGTCGCCGCGATCGACGGCGACCTGCAGCACGACGAGGCCCTGCTGCCCCGCATGCTCGCCGTCCTGCAGCAGGAGCCGGTCGATATCGTCGTCGCCAGCCGCTACGTGCCCGGCGGCGACCTCGGCGACTGGAGCCGCCGCCGCGCCACCCTGTCGAGCCTCGCCTCCAGGGTTGGCCGCCTGGTGCTGCGCTCCGAGGTCGCCGACCCGATGAGCGGCTTCTTCATGCTGCCCCGCGCCGTGTTCGACCGCGCCGCCCGCCGCCTGTCCGCCATCGGCTTCAAGGTGCTGCTCGACCTGCTGGCCTCATTGCCCGAGCCGCCGCGCGTCCGCGAGCTGCCCTACCGCTTCCGCGCCCGCGTCGCCGGGAACAGCAAGCTCGACGCCGGCGTGCTGCTCGATTTCCTGCTGCTGTTGCTGGACAAGCTGATCGGCGGCCTGCTGCCGGTGCGCTTCGTGATGTTCGCCGCCGTCGGCCTGCTGGGCCTGCTGGCGCATATGGCGGTGCTGCGGCTCGGGCTGGCGGTGGCCGGGCTGTCGTTCGCCAGCGCCCAGGCGGTCGCCACCGCCTGCGCCATCGCGGGCAACTTCACCCTGAACAACCGCTTCACCTTCCGCGACCGCCGGCTGCGCGGCACGGCGTTGCTGCACGGCCTGCTGGTGTTCGGCCTAGTCTGCGGCGTGGGCGCCGTGGCGAACCTCAACGTCGCGTCCCTGCTGCTGGCCGAGCACCAGGATTGGTGGCGCGCCGGGCTGGCGGGTGCGGCGATGAGCCTGGTGTGGAACTACTCGGTCGGCTCGACCCTCACTTGGCGGGTGCGTACGGGTTAGCCGCGAGCAACGACCCGCCCAGGCAGGCGCACCGGGTCCGGCAGCGGCGCCCGGCCCAGCGCCACGGCGCTTTTGTCCGCCACGGGCACCACGATCACCCGCCGGACGTACTCGCGCAGGCAGACCACCATGGTGAACAGGTACCAGACCAGCGGCTCGAAGCTGATGTCGATGAAGTTGCCGCAGGCCAGCAGCACCGCGATGGTGATCTGCAGCGCCTTCGCCAGGTCGTGCGCCCACTCATGCGTCTTCTGCCCGGCGGTCTGCCGGATGACGCGTTGCAGCGACACGAACAGCACCGCGATCAGTGACAAGTACAGGAACAGGCCGGGGTAGCCGTGCTCGCCCAGCACCGCGAAGAAGATGTTGTGGAAGGCCCGGCCGTTCTGCTCCGTCTGCAGCACGTTCGGGTTGTTGCTGGTCAATACGATGTGGCTTTTCAGCCATACCCGGAACCCGCCGCCGAGCGGGTGCTGCGCCACGTAGTCGATCGTCCAGCGCCAGACCAGGATGCGCACCTTCGCCGAGTTCTCGGTCTCGTAGTCCTCGATCGTGCTGATCCGCGCCGTCCACTTGTCCGACGTGACCGCCAGCAG
>JAABUS010002666.1_pt1 | contig 32762 bp, 30 predicted proteins | sample 5560161 | NCBI WGS metagenome assembly JAABUS01 (sample SAMN10711885, study PRJNA513376) | rock metagenome | isolation source: Antarctica rocks | place: Antarctica: Victoria Land, Trio Nunatak nord | collected 2016-01-04 | reverse complement strand
TGGAGAGGATTGGCGATGGTGCGGTTGGGGGGTGGGGCTTTGGCTTTGAGGTTAAAAGTGATGGGGTGGGAGGGAAGGTGGGCTGGGGGTATGAATGGCTTTCGAATGGGAGATTGGTTGTAGCTGTGGGTGGAGATGCGGTTGGGAGGGTATGTTACTTTTCTTTTGGATATTCTGGGCCAGAGGATTGACTGTTCGCGTTGTTCTTTCCTTTTTGTAGGCTGTCTCTCTCTTCCATAATAGTACTTCCCTATCGCCCGCTTCTCAGGGCCCGCTTCTCAAGGCCTCACGAAAAGTTCGCGAGCACCGTGCTAATGAGTCTGTCCTCCTTGAGACGATGTTGCAGTGCCGCTGGCGGAGAGGACAGCGGATGAACGAGATTTTCGCGCTATGGCGTGGGTTTGGTGGGGACTGGGGGCTGGAGGGTGGGGGGCAGTGAAGATGGGAAGGCGAGGCGGTAATTCGGGGGAGGAGGAGAAGGATGAGGAAGCGGGAGGCCAGTGGTCTTGGGGCGAGTGAAGGGAAGGTGAGGTTTTGGTGGGGGAATAGAGGAGGTGCAACGGGTAGGGGGTAGGGCTGGGGATGAAAGTTAGCACAAGGAGGGTAAGGAGGGTAGAAGGAGGATGGGAAAGAATCTGGGCGTTGTTTTTTCCGTCATACTCAGACTGGGTTTTCTCGAATCCATAGACAAGTCCATTGGGACACAAGCAGGCTGTGCTTCGCTCCAGTAAAAAGATACAACGACTTCTTGCCAATGAGCATGCGTCGGTCGAGATGCCGGACGATTAGTCGTGTAGTGCTTGAGCCATTCAACCTCCCATTCTCATGGAGAATTTATTTTGCCATTAGCCACGCTCATGGTCCACTAATTTCTGGTTTTGGAAACATCGGCCGAAGTAGGTCTCCTGGGTATTGCCCTCGTCCCTCCGCTCTTGCCCGAACACCGTGAAGGTAAATCATGCGGTGCGATGTTGACGCAATAGGGGCTGACTGCAGTCGGTTCATGAAATATCTGTGTCGGTTGAATGTAGGGCGAGGGATGAGGCCCCCTCAGCGCAAATCGCCAGTATCTGTCGCGCAATGAGAAAGCGAGATGGCATTTCGATCATGCCAAATCTAGTGACGGTCGCTGAACGATGTTTTACTTGATTCGAAGACGGATTGAGAAGGTGAGTTGAGCTCTAGTTGGATTGAACGTATAGTTGCGAAAGTCCAATTGCAAGGATACAAATCTTGAGACGAGCAAGTTGTGAGTAGCCCCCATAGCCGAAGGCTATACGTTGTCCTCATGTACAATCGACTGTAAGAAACCCTTCATTATCAGGCAATGCTAAAGATTAGCGCAGTGAGACTGGACTCCCAAATAGCAGCACATGCTGGCCTAGGCGAGGAGAGCGAACGCCGGGGGAGGCAAGACAGTACAGCCCCGAAGCGTGCTCAGCTCCTCAGCCTACTCTATCGACAGTGTCTTGTTTTTATCCCTTTTCAGTAGCTCTTCGGAAACCAAAACGAGACCCATCTTGTCAAACCATCCAATCTGCACGATGCCTCCACGGTGCGGCGGCTTGATAACGCACTCAACGCCGAGAGCCGTGGCGGCGCGTTGAACATCTAACATTCTGACTCGGTCATATCCAGTCCTATCAGGCACAAAAGCGAGGCCCACAATACAATTACTCGTCCTACCGCCCAGCCAAGACATCGGAAGCAGGATATCCGGCTCGAGACTGCTATCTTGGCTAAATTTGAGAGGCAAATTTGGGTCATGGCCACGGGTGACTTCTTGGTTGATGATGTCGAGGCATTCTCTGAAAATGAGCGGGTTCGTGCTTTCATCGTCGGGCCAACAGCTCGGATGCGAGGTCGTAATCACATGATGCACGAAGTGGCTGATGATGAGTAGATATGTGACGAGTACGGTGAGGTTGATGAGAAAAATGGTCATATCTGAATTGCGAGTATACCAAATGCCCTGTGGCCAAGAGATCTGAGAATTATGTGAGGAATGATGCGTGGCTCGAAATTGACGATCGGATGGGGCGGATGGCGCTTCGGTCGACTGAGAATCTCTTTCAAGCGTAGCTGCGCTTGTCGCTATTGAAAATCAAGCATACCTAATCATAAAAGGAGGACAGCAACGGCGGGATTACCACGGAGGGAAAAAACTTAGCAAATAATAGGCCTCCGCTGATTTTGTCCCTTGATCTCTTTATAGCCACATTCAACCGTCATCAACCACCCCCAAAGCTTTATATCGATGTGGTGATGGAGGGTCCTGGGTGGCAGTGGCCGGTCTGTTCAGGCAAGTACCGCGAAGAGATCGGATTTGTTGTGGGACTTGTGCCAGTTCAAAACACTCTCGTTCGTTTCTTCTCCAATTTCTCGGTGTTGTCTTGTCCTTCAAAGATCTCTCGAAAGACCACTGCACATTAGAAGGACAATATATGAATATTTTCATGACGAACCGATTCCCATCTGGGCCGTGACTATTGCAATCTAGCGACGGTATCAGCGTCATGATCTTATGCCGGTTGATCGCGTAGTGACCGAGGGAACGCTTTACTTTATCCGCGAAATGTCTGGGCTCAACAGCGAGTGCATTATCGCTAGCCTTAGGCGGGCGATCGCTGGTCCACTGGTGCATCAGTCGCTGAAACATAACATACGGACACAATTCATATTCTTTTCGAAGACGGCCAAAGGTCGTCAGCTCGTCGGACGTCATTCCCATCTCCGCTTCGACTCGAGCTCGGCTTTGGGCACAGCGGTGAGGATGTCGTGGAGGAAGGAGAGCTCGAACTCTGCTTGATACCAGAATGGTTGTGCAACACCGTGGTGTGGGTGAGTCAGTTTCTGAGTCCTAGAAAGCGTCCATCACTACTTGACTGAAGTGGAGCAGCTTTGATTTTCTTACAATTGCGATCCATATACTTGTTTTCCTTGTTGGGCGAAGGTATTTGTGTCTTGGTTATATGTTTTAAGTGCCGTGATATCTGTCTTGACGGCTGATTTCGTATAATAAGGGACGAATGTTGATGTAGTAGTTCAGTACATGTCATGGGTAGAAAAAGAATATCATGAAGAGTACTATCTCGAAGAAACCTTTCTAGCCTCTTTCAGCAATGCAAGTAGAGAGTTTTAGACGTTTTGGCAATTGTTTGGGCTACAAGTGTTCTCACGTGCGCGAAATTGCTTTCATTTCGATCTTCCCCATTTTCGGGACGAAGCATCATTCATTGATTACCGAGATCTGACGGAATGACACTAGACAGGCGTGGGCCTTGAATCTCAACCTCTGCCCATAGTGAAGTCGTCGGAATGTCGAAGTTAGAGGAAAGAAGGCAATCTGCATTATGCGAACACACTTCTGGTACGGGGTAGAGACAATGAGAAAGGAACTGGAGATTCTTCTATTCCAAGGAACAATAAAGACATTGGTGACCACAAGTTTTGGATTTACTTCGCACGGGTACTTGGCTCCTGTTTATTCCGCCTGCTTGATGCTCCCGATAATGCGCGGTATCTTGTTTATAGTCCAGCACCCATTGTCTAGGCGCTCAAGGTGCCACAGTGCTCAGGTGTCTGAATGCCGCGAGCGCGTGTCATAGTTTCATTGATTCTCACAATTCCCCGATGAACGTAATGTACTGTAGCATTTCTGAGACGAAAAGAACTCAACAAAGTACACTGGTCCCGTGACCGGCCGCTCCGACCCTAGGTTTCAACCTTATATTCCAATGGGGCAACGACAATCTCCATCAATAGCATTCAGGCTTCGATTCTCCGTAAGCATTGCACCTTCCGCACGATCCTCCTCCTTCTCACCATGACCGACATCAAAGACCCTCTCCTACCCAGCTCACCGCCACCCTCCTATTCCGCCGCCTCAACCCCCTATGACACGACCGTCCCACCCACCCTCCGCCCCTCCACCCTCGACCTCCCCCTCCTCCGCCACCTCCGCAACCTGCGCTTCATCCTCGCCTCTGCCTCTCCCCGCCGCGCCACCCTCCTCGCCGACACTCTCGGCCTGCACCCCTCCATCATCCCCTCCACCCTCCCCGAAAACCTCCCCAAAAGCCTCTCCCCCATCGAATACGTTCTCCGCACCGCGACCCAGAAATGCATGCACGTCTACCAACAGCAACTCGATCTCCCCATCTCCAAAGGCGGGGACCCAGAGCTCGTCCTCGCTGCAGATACCATCGTTGTCGCGCCCTCGGGGAAGGTGCTTGAGAAGCCGCGCTCGGAGACGGAGCACGTGCAGATGCTGACGCACCTGCGGGATGTGCGGCAGCATAAGGTGTATACGGCGGTGGTGGCGATGGCGCCACTGAAGAGTGCAAGGGATCCCGGGTATGCGCTGGAGAGCCATGTGGAGGAGACGAGCGTGTGGTTTGCGGGGGAGGTGGGGGAGGAGATGATTCGGAGTTATGTGAGGTCGGGGGAGGGGAAGGATAAGGCGGGGGGGTATGCGGTGCAGGGGGTTGGTGCGGTGTTGGTGGAGAGGATTGAGGGGAGTTGGGATAATGTGGTGGGGTTGCCGGTGAGGGCGGTGTTGAGGGTCGTGGAGAAGGCGTTGGAGAAGGGGGAAGAGGAGGAGCTGGAGGATGAGGGAGATGAGGAGGATTAGAGGGTGGAAGCGAAGCACGATTATAGATATAGAGTACATCCATTCCATCAAATGCCATTGGTATATTAATGAGGGGAGTATAATGATGGTTCGTTGATCGTTGCCCAGGAACGACATAACAAGAAAATGTCTTGCTGTATGTCCAACAACAAAGTGAATCTTGCTTTTCGTTTCGAAGTCTCTGTTCTAAATCCCCCTCTCTCAGCATCTCTTTGTCTTGGTAACGGAAAATGTTGTACTTATAAATTGCTTCTCATGAAAGGACTATATTAATTCAGTAGAAAACTCGCTCTTATAGAACTTTGCTCGAGGGAAATTTGCTACTCCGACATTCGCTGCCTGGGAATTCACATACTTATTATATGCGCCAGCACGAACCGGTGCACTCGATCCTTGAAATCTATGAAAGAACTTATTGACGAAAAGTCGATGGAGGAAATTACCAATCATAATCCCAAAGCTAAGAAGGCAAATCGTTGAAGTATTCCTTCCAATCAATCAAAACACCGAAGAACAGAGCTTTGGGACAGAGTCTAAAGTAAGCTTATGGTCAAAGCCAGGGGTTCTGTAAGATGGTTTCGAATCATAGCGTCGAAACAATGATTTGACCTCAAACTTGTCGATAAGTTATGTCTCAATGCAATGTACTGGTATGATGAAACTCGAATCGAAGAGCTTTAGAAAGAGGTTCCTGGTCAGGTAGTCACCAGAGACGACTAGGTTTCCTTCGACACGTGTTCGGCCCTTGAACAAAAGGATTCAATACTTTATCATGAGCGCTTCAGGAGACTTAATGAACTCAAGATGAAACGGCGAGTATCGTCCCAGAGCGTCATTTAGATATACTGGTTGTTGACGTTCAATTTGCCCAGGGATGAGTTTCTGAACGTTCAAGACAATCTGAAATACCCGAATATTCATGCTGATGATCCGTCTAGAGTTTTCGATACACTCTTGAGCCTGAGCTGAGATACCGATCAATGCGTTACCCAAGATTGAGAGCTTGCGCATACAGCTCGAAAAACCATCCTGAATTTGGGAACCAAGTGATCTTTGAGCACTCTGTTGACTCTTCTGATCCAAATTGACGTTCTTCATCTGGATTGTTGCCAACAGCAGCTGGATGGACTCAGTGTGCGCAAGCAAATCAGTCTTGAACTGCACAACGTCTTTCCGTTTGCACATAGCCCACTTGACATATTTCCATCTGCCTCGCAAAGAGCCACTGACGCCATTAAGGCAGAGAAGATGCGGCTGATACGACTCCGTCTTGCTCAGAAAGCTGGAGATTGTCGACTGGCATTGCGCTGCGCTCTGTTTCAACGCAAGGACCTCTGCGTGCAAGCTCTCGTTGACCACTAACTGTTTGATCTCTCGAAGGGCAGTCTCAAGGCTGTAGAGCTGCCGGAACAATTCCTGAAGCTCTGAGCTCGATTTACTGCTGGCATTCAAAGCATCGATGACGGTTTGAACAAGGTTGATGGCGCTGATGAAGTCGCCTACCGAGAAGCCGAATCCGACTGGCATGTTTTACCATCATCAATGAATGCGTGGTCCGCTTTTGACTGTCACCTCTATATACAAGAAATCGATACATCAGCTCAGCCTAGTACCATTAGACCACCAGCGACACAGCCTCACAGCAAGCAATGCTAACTCTAGCGTGCTAAGCCCGCCAACATACCAATTGGGCGTTCTCAAGCCGGCGTCCGCATCACGACACCAAGATCCACACTCCATTATTAAGACCGTGACTGACATCCGATGGGTTTTACATTGGTAGGAGTGTCCAGTGTAACATCGTGTAATCTCCGCAATTTTCGCACTGCGATTCTCATCGAGGAATTTCTCCGATTGTGCATGGCCAATTTCTATGTATCAAAGTCATAGACTATCTAGAATCGTGTCTACACTGCTATGATTCAGAGCGTCTGATAAGGTGACTGATTAAACCTATCGACTCTCTTCGTCCTGTATGTGTAGGTACTGTGAATGGCCCGTAATGCTGAACGGGCTCCTGCCGTTTGTGATGATGATGGCAGCAAGCAATAACAGGGGGTATAAACGCTCAAAAACAATATTAAAATAGAAGAAAAGCTTTGGCGGCCACAGCAATCGTCAAATGTACCGATGAGTAAATTCGAGGCCCTGAGCAGGCTCTCAACTCGGCGTCACGTTGCGACGGCCGAGGAAACTCTTCCTCTGGGCCGCGCGTGGGCTGTCTTTCAGGCTTCTTTCTTTGAAGCTTTCCTCTGCAGGCGTGAATGTTGTTTTGACCGTAACCGTGCCACTACCCACATTGACAGTCTTCTCGCTACCTGTGGACGAGTCATCGATGAAGAATAGAGCTTCACCCAGCGTCTCATCTCCGAACATCTTGTCATCCTTCACTACAAGCTGGAACTGGGTATCCGGAGCACAGTTGACCTTGAAGGTCTCCTGCTCCCATTGGACGGTGCCACTGGGTGATTTCAAACCCTTGGTCTTATGAAAATCCTTTTTGGGTGCTGTTTGGCGAACATGGACTTGGACTTTCGCCGAAGGTGAGTAGCCAGAAGCCGACAGTATGCTGAAGGAAGCTGTGCCTGGTGCTGATTTGGTCGGGGTATTACCGGCAGCGCTAGCAGTTGAAACGCCTCCAATGCTCCGAGTACGCCCATGCGGTGGTGTCAGTGGCATAGCGGAGGGGCTGCGCTCGAACATGGGACCTGGATTATCTGGCATCCCTAACGGTGCACCATCCGCCATAGACTCTGGCTCTTCCTCCGCCATAGTGCCACTCGGAAGGTCTCGATTCTCCTTTTTGCTCTTGAACCCGTGACGGAGGAACGAAGCTCCTTTGACAACTCCACCGCCTACCATTCCGACACCTTTGACGGGCGCACCAATGACTTTACCTGGAGTAGCGAATGTCCCAGAGAAGGTCGATGAGCCTTGACGTGACCGCCTTACGTAGTCTGGCTTGAACAGCATTTTGAGCCTCAGAGCGCCAGACTTGCCATCAAGCTTGAGGATAACCTCTTGAGGCTTGAAGGTATCGAGAATCTCGAGGTTGATGGCTGCTTCGCCGAGCAGATCAGCCTTTTCACCGAAATCCCAGTCCATGACCCTGACTCGGAAATTGGCTGCCGTGCGTGAGCTAATAGGGCATTCGAAGTATTCGTTCCAAGCCGGGTGTAGAGTTTTCTTTTGGACCTTTGTCTTGTAAACCTCTTTGCCATTGAGCTCGAACTTGCAGTAAGGGTCACTGAAGCCATTACGATCGGCAGAAGGCAAGTCATCAGCGTCTAGGACATCGACACGGAGATTGCCCATGTTGTTGATGCTCTCGCTGGGGTCCAGGTCCATCTGAACCGGTATGTATTTCAGGCTAACTGTGACTTTGCTAGCAGCGCCATCCGCACCCTTGAGAACGAGCTCTGTCGGTTTATGCTGGGAGTATATCGTCAGCGAAAACTGGTCCGCTACGAGAGAGGCAAGGGAGTCACGAACCAAGCATCGCTGGAGCGTATCAAGTGTGCTACCTGTTAGTTTAGCTACCACATCTTCAGCATCATCGTCTCCCTTCTTGTCATGCTTCTCCTTCAAACGCAGGGTGATGCGAGAGAAATCTATTTCCCTTACAAAGGCATCTCCAGCTACAACACAGTATGAGCTACATTCAATTCTGGAAGGATGGCTGACAGCTTACTTTCGCCAAAGGTGGTTTGTCTAGATTGAGTCTTTGCCGTGCAGTATGACGGGAAAACATGGTCATCCATTATCACTTCTAGACGTACTCCTGAATGGGCGAAGGTCCCTTGGATGATGTTGAAAATAAGGAGGCCAGATTCTAAGTCCAGAAATTAGCGAACAAGGTCCGGCATTGCCAAGCGTCCCATGCTTACCGTATTTAACAAGTTCATCTGGCGATAATCGCAGTTTGGGTGGAAGTTTGGCTTTGGTGGTTTCCTCCTGCTCCTTCTCATTCCTCGAAAGCTGCTTCGATAGACTCATATCGATCTTGCCAGGTTCGCGTTCTTTCTCTGGAGTAGTGATCGAGCCGTTCTCCAGACTTGGTCGCTGGCCATTCATGGATACTAACGTTTTATCCTCTTCATTCTCAGCCTCTTTCTCTTCGGGATCCGCCAAATTAAGCGTAGGATAGAAAGCGCATGCGAAATTCAGTTTGCCCTTCGCAGCTCCTTTACCACTCAAGCGCAAATCTGCAGAGATGGCTTTATTCGCCTCGTGGATGAGATACTCGCCATTGTCCGCTTCTCTAATATATTCCGCCGCAGAAAGCTCGAAGAGTCCGAGCGAACGGTCTTTGCCAAGTTTTTCTTGATCCATGACTTCGAGTGTGAGCTTTTCGCGTGTGGAGTGTACTGGAACGTAGATGATTTCATCCCAGTCTGGATTGAGGTTGCTCTGGAATGTGACTGTCTTGCCTTTCTCGACTCCTGACATTAGTACGCGCACATACGGATCGGACTTGCCCATCGTTTCCAGATTACGCAAGTCTCGGGCATTCTGGAAGTGAAGTCTCGTCACGCCTATAGGTGTTATGTAGCCCCCGGATCCGCCAAGAGCCCCTTTAAGTGCAACAGGTTTCCATTGTAGCATCAGCTTCGCGCGGCCAGTCTTGACTCCTGCGAGATTGTACCACTCTTGGCCTTTATCCATTAACTGCAACATGTCGTCGACTTTGATCTGGTATGTTCCGAGAATAGGGTCTGAGGCAATGCCTCGATCATCCTTAATCACCAGGCCAAGTCTGGCCGCTTTGCGGTCAGTGATCAACAGTTCTTTCGAACCATTATCCCATACTGGAGCGTTTGTCCTCTTAAGCTTCCGTGTCTGTAGGACTTCCTTGCCATTCAGTAAGAGAACGGCGTATGGGTTTAGAGTACCGATCAAGCTCTTGCTGCCGTCCAAGTCCTTGGCCTGCTCAACCGTGAACCTTGCGATACCTGTGTTCGACTCTGGCACTTCCTCCGTCTCACCGTCCTCAAGCTTCCTGCCTTCAAGAACAGGGAAAAAGCGGACGTCAGCCTGGATGATTCCGCGCAGCTTGCCGTTAGCCATTACTTCAAGCTGGAGATTTTCATGCTCTGTGATGTTCTCAAGCTGGTCCAGTGCGAAGGTAGCGACACCCAGTTCTTTGTCTTTGCGGTACTCGTTCCAATCGTATACTTGTAAAGTCAGAGAATCCGTGAGCGAGGTGATGATGACGTGCACAGTCTCATTCCATCGAGGATTGGCGTTCTCTTTGACGGTCTTGGTCTTTCCAAGGGCATCTCTGCTGTTTAAAGATACTACAGCGTAGGGATCAGGCGTGCCGGCTAGCTTGTCTGAGTTCTTCAATCCCTGTGCACCGTGCATAGTAACCGCCAATACACCGATGGCCTGGTCGATAGGATTTCCAGCGAGCATCTTCGCTATCTCGATAGGGAACACGTTTGGATCGTACATTATAGGCGCCAGGTTGCCGTGAATCTGCTCCGTGATAAAGGATTCGAGGCCCGGGATATAATTCATATCGAAACCAAGTGTATCGCCTCCGAGTGGCTTGCAGACGTAATCTATCTCCGGCTTTCCCAAGAAGCATATCTCAACTTTCTCGATGTGGGGAAAGGGTATTTGAAGCTTGACCTTGACCCTCATAAGGCCCGAGAATGCCATGTCCTCAACGATAACGTCCACACCCTTGCTGATTACTCCTTTCCCTATTCTTATCTCAAGTACAATCTTGGGATTAATCTTGTTCTTGAGCTGCCTCGCCGTAAGATCCATGACATCGTTTGGTGTGAAGCTGAATTTCCAATCCATCAGGACAGTATCGTCCTCCGCTTTTGGGTAGGTCTTGACATGATCCATACGGGGAGGCTTGGTGCCGAGGGTAAAGAACTTCAGTCGTAAACTATCGAGGAACGCTGGGGTAGAGGTGCTCAGGACTTGATCGACAGAACTAATGATAGTAGTGCCCAGCACAGGCGCATAGATCGGCCAGAACTTCACTAAGAAGCTGTTGATCCACTCCAAGCTCTCGTTGTCTGTCTCTAATCGAGCTTTCGCCATCTCTCGATGAACGTCGTCGCGAAAGTTGCGACGAACACGGCGGATCGACGTTCGATAATACGTCGCGCAAATTGTCATGACGATGAAGACCCACGCAAGACCGCCTCCAAGTACGGCCACAATCCACGAGCCAAGGCAGGCGAAGATGATTACCCCCGTGTTATGGTACCAATCTGTGGCCAAATAAGTGAGTTGCTCTCGTGTAGAATAGCGGTCTTGCACCGCTTACCTCCGAAAAACCTGTCATCGAGCTTGCTTTCGAGGAACGTCTGGTGATCCAGTAGGCTTTCCCCAGCCTCTGTTTCTGTTATACTGCCTTGACCAAACCTTGGCGCCCATCCAGTTCTCTCCACGAAAAGAGCACTCTCATTTTGATGAACATGCCCATTGGCCAGCCCAGGCTTACCAGGCGAAGTCGGAGAAGGAGGGATAGCGCCCTCTGTGGTCGGTGGAGGTAGGTCGTACTGGTCGGGGGTGCCGTCGTCCTGTTTGGCTGTCAGCGGCACAATAATTGCTCTTGAGCTGTAGACTGCTCACGATGTCAGTAGCTACGCCTGTAGCTTTGGGATTCTTGTCACGGTGGAATCCAGCCGGTACAGCCTGCGAATTATCGATATACGAGTTAGGTCAGCTCCAAGTTATGCAAGGCCAACACACCGAGCGAGCCTGGGCAGCTTTGTCTTCTGGCGAGGCATCAGGGTCGAATTGGAAAGCTGCAATCCCAGCTTTCTTAGACTCGTCGGCCATGACCTGTTCGGCATCGTACGCTGTTACTCCGTTGTTGGGGTCTTGAGCTGCTTGAGCGGCGCCCTGGGCTTTGAACTCCCCAACGCGGGAAGAGAGATTCGAGAGCATCTTAAAGTAGGAGAGTTCTTTTCAGAACTCACGGTAGAGGAGGAAACAATCACATCTAGGACAAGAAGCCTAATGACGTAGAGAACCTCCCGCACATCCAGCAATAGTTGTGTACAGAGAACCTTGGGGGTCACTATCAATGAATCCAAGCTCACAAGCTCCGCAAACACAAATCCTGACCCCTGGTAGATCTTCAACCGCCCCGAGCCGCGGGCGCTAGTCGCGAGGCTAATAAGCCTCTCAGGCAAGTGACGGGGGTGAATAGTAGTAGTATCACCTCGAGGTAGAATAATACTTCACCTAGTTCGTGGGCAGCAAAAAGGTTGAGCAAGACTAGAGGGAAGGTAGTACCAGGCCTTTCAAGATCATGCCGGTCGAGCACGCTGCGAACTCAGAAGCAAGCTAAATCTGTCGATATGCGGAGTATGGAGACATTGCCCAATCACCGGTCACAGGCCAAAAGCACGTCTCTCACGGACTTACTCGCTCTGAGATACATAAGCCTTATTGGATGACAAGCTCGTGGCTTCACAAACTAGTGCTACCTAGCGATTGTCTGACCAAGTATGCCATTGTGCTATCTGCGAATATACAGGTCGCTTTTGTCACGTTCGCTAAAATGCTCCACACATGAGAAGAACGCCGCTGGCCATCGTGACTAGATGCATTCAATTTCATCGCGTCCGTATGACCCCGGCGATCACCAGCTTTTGGATCTTTGCAACGTTAGCATGGGAGGTGATCGAGATCGAAGGTGCTTACCTTTGCACGGATTCCTGGATTCCTCATATGCTCCTGCAAAGCTGCCGGGTCGCCCTTGGCTTGTTGAAGGATGGACTGCATGATCGGGTCTTGCAAGATTGTCATGATCTAAGGGCTGCTTGTTAGAAATGTTCCTCGGAGTACAAAGGCCAGTAGGTTTTCTCACCTCCGGATCTCTCTGGATTCTCTCCGTGGTCTGCTCTTCGGTCTCACTCTCACGCCCGGCGAACTGAGCCTGAAGCGCTTTCTGCTGTTGCTGCTCAATCTCGCGCTGATTCGCTCCTCCTTCATCATGCTCCATCGCCTCGGTGCAGACATCGGAGCATTTGCTGTATTCTTTCATCGCGAAGTACGCCTGGGCCTTTCTTAGGTACGCTCTGATGAACTTCGGATCCTTTTGAATTGCTGTATCACAATCATTGACTGCGCTTGGGAACGTCATTAATTTAATCAGAGCTGCGGCACGGTTGGAGTATCCTCGAGGATCTTCAGGTGCCCGTTTTGTCATTTCTGTATACGCTTCCACAGCACCCGGCCAGTCTGCTTCTTTGAACTTTTGGTTGCCAAGTTCACGAGCTTTTTCAGCCTCTTCGGGGCTGATGAGGGCCTCTTTTTCTGCCTTGATTTGGGCTTTCTCCGCTGCACGGAGCTTGGTTAGGATCTCGGGAGTGCGATGTTCGGTCAATGATCGTTGGTAGTTGTCGATGGCCTCGGGTAGTTTACCCTGCTTCTCGTAAGATGTCCCGATACGGCCAAAGGCCCTATAAACTTTGTTAGCAAACCTAAAAATCGCCGAAACAACTTGGGAGGTAGCCGAATTCAAGACAGCGAATGCATGACAAAGTCGGGACAGGAAAGCTCGAGTAATGCAAAGTAGCGACAAGACATTCGTGACTTACTTAGCTATAATCTTGAAGTCCGTTCGTACTTCACGTCCCTCTTCGATCGCTTTTTTGCAGGATTCGATAGCAGCCTCATAGTCGCCTTTCTCGAATTGCGCAGCGCTCATATTGGTCAGGTAGGTGATGTCTTTATGGATGTCCCAAGCCTTGCCATAGTGCTCGATCGCTGCATCAAATTCGCGCTTCTTGTAGTTTTCGGTACCAAGCTTCTTCTCATTGTCAGCTTCCTCTTTGGCTTTTCGTTGAGCCACTGTCTCCTCATCTTCTGGTTCTGGCCCGGGTTCAGGTTCCGGGGCTTTTGCTGGCTCTGCTGGTTTGGCCGAGGAAGGACGAGCATCGGGCATAGGGATATCTTCCTCTTGCTCTTTCGAGCCAGCTGACCCAGTTGTAGCTCCCTCGCCCGGCCCACCGAATGACATGTCGATACCCAACAGCACACTCATAACCTGTAGAAACCTTGGGTCTCTCATCTCCTCCCCAATATTGTTCGGATTCTGCCGCAGCCGTTGTAGTTTCGCCATGAAGGAAGGATCCGCAAGCAAGGAGCTTGTTTTGGGATTGTTCGCCAGCTTTTGGAACATCTGAGGATCGTTGAACATGTTACCTAATCCGCCCATGGGATCACCTCCAGCACCGGCGCCAGCTTCAGCCTCGATCGCCCGGTTAACGGCTGCGAGGCCACTCTTCGCTTGTGCATTCGTAGAATCAAGTTTGAGCGCCTCTTCGTATGCATCGTTCGCGCCGACTATGTCAGAAGTCAGCAGTCATCCTGAAGCCGTGAATTCACGTCACGCCCAAACTAAACTTACGCAGATCGTTCGTGCCATGTAATGCGGCGCCTTTGCGACCCCATCCTTTAGCCCAATCAGGCTTGATTTCTGTTGTCTTGTTCGCATCCGCCAAAGCTTTGTCAAAGTCTTTCAATGAGGCGAAAGCACCGGATCGGTTGGAGTAAAGAACATGATTTGTAGGTTCCAGCTCAATAGCTTGGGAGAATTTGTCGCTTGGAATTTTAGTTGAGCTATGAGAAATCGGAGAGAATATTTGATGGGTACATACATAGCTTCCTCAAACTTCTTCTCGGCAAAGGCTTTGTTGCCCTCTGCCTTTAGCGCGTCGGCCATGATGGTTGCTGCGCAAATACTGATAGATATCGATGTTTGTATGTGGTCAAAGGACTAAATAGTAGCCAGGCTAACCTTCTAACCTGATGACTACCCGTATTTGAGAGAAAAGAGGAAGACACTCCAACCCGTGAATAAGATATCAAAGTGTCTGTTTGCAAGATGGAAAATCGCAGATGAAGATCCGAAATTCGCCCAAAGCGAGATAGCCTGGGTTTGAGCACAGCCCTGTGCGCTCAGTTCCGCAGCTGTCTTGGCAGTCTAGCTTTCTTAGACCGCTCCACACCTAAGGTATGCAAATGCAGTTGATTCGTTCACGATTGTTGAACTTCGACTTCGCATGGACGGCCTCGGCCATTTCATCTGGACAACGTTCGCTTTTGCACTTCCACCTTTACCTTAGTTTTCTTCGGTGGATTCCGATGAGAGCATTTTTTTTTCAATATGGTCAATGCAGACTCTGAGATGACAGACGCTGTTCTGCTGTCGGGGCAGAATACTGAAGGGGTAGCTGTGGTTGAGTCCAGCCTGAAGGAGCTGAAGAATGCACTGTACGCACGTTGTGCGAACCAAGCAGCAGAAAAGCTTTTCGATCAGAACGACCTGTTCGAATTTGGAATCGTTCCCAACAACGATCTTGGCCAGCTACTGCTATGCGTCAAGCAGTTGACTCAAGATGGTCTGTTCAAGGTCCAGAAGAAGAATGAGATTGCGTGTTGGAAGGTCGTCAAAAAGGAAGATGCGGCGAAGTATGATGTCTCTCCCCCGCCTACACCCCCCTTTGCTCACCCGGATACCGTAGATACAAAACGCTTAACGCAGATGAGGCTCTGGTATTCGCCTACATTGAGACTGCCGGGCGAGATGGCATATGGACTAAATTACTTCGAGTACGCACCAATTTACACATGACTGTCCTCAATCGTTGTCTGAAGAGTTTGGAAACCAAAAACTACATTAAGCCGACGAAGACCGTCAAGTTCCCGAATCGCAAGACTTATATGCTAGCGCACCTGCAACCTTCAGAAGCTGCAACAGGCGGGGCGTTCTATACGGATGGGATCCTGGATGAGGAATTCGTGCATCAGATGGCAACCTGGACTGAGAAGTATGTCATCGGTCGAAGCTGGTGGCATCCACCGATGAACGAAGGGGGCAGAAAGAAAGACAAGGCCAAGCTGTCAAGAGAAGAGGCGGAACGCCTGCGAGCACTGGAGCTTGAACGAGGGCAGGTTACCCGAGACCGCAGCGAAGACATGCTGCCTATGCTGCCTGGCTATCAAGGCTATCCAACGCTATCCGAAATCACGAGAGCGATCAATGCATCTGGTTTGTCGGGAGTCGTCATGAGAGAAGCAGAAATGGGACAGCTTCTCGACGTCCTCCGCTGGGACGGAAAGATTGAGAAGATCCTGGACAGCAAAGGATACAAGGCACTCCGGCAAGTGGGCGCGTGGGATGTTGCTAACGTTGCAAAAGGTGTTACAGAAGCTCCATGTGGTCGCTGCCCGGTTTTCGACATTTGCGAAGATAATGGGCCGGTCAACGCGAAGACTTGTGAGTATTTTGAAGACTGGCTCAATGTTTTATGAGCCGAAACCGGGCTGCATCTGTTCATATTGGCTTCGAATGCATAGCGTGGGAGAGCATGTTTGCTTTTCAGAGATACCCCAACATGCCAGTTATCCGGGCATCATTTGCTGGCGCAGAGACCTAGCATCTTCGGAAGTCGAAGGTTGGTGAACTATAAAATACAACTTGTCATTCTTCTCATCGTTTGTTCCGTATCTTACTTGCATCTTTACTCAACGGCACAGTGATTGTATGATTAATGATCTGTCTGGAAAACTATTAGTTATTCGCTCCCTGGGCAACCACATCCTGCTGATACATGATAGCACCAGCAATTAAATCACCGTTGCGTCTACGCTCCTCAGCCTCCTATCAAATCCCTCATGCTTCACCAAGCCTCTCCATGATCACTTACCTTTTTCGCAACTTTTCATACATAGCATCTCAATTCCTGGCGTGCTGATTACCCCCCTCAAGAGTTCAATCCTCCATCCACGAACGTTTAACAGTTCCTGAGCTGGAATACCGTCCATATACCCGCTGTGTCACGCAACCCCTAATCTATGAGATCGCTCCCACTTCCCAGAATCTCGAAAGCGAGCCCATCGAGTCAAGCTCATACTATATCCCAACCCCTAGCATAGTGCACTCATTCACAATTCCTCCCGTGAAGCCAAATATTCAATACCTCATTCCATATCAACGATCAGTTCTAGCGCCATATCCACTTCGGCCCAGGAAATCTGCCTGGTCCGCATCCTGTCATGTACAAAGCCGTTATATCCCGCATCAACAGCCCATACATTCTCCGCTGGGCATAGAACGCACCGCCCTTCGCAGCCTCTCGATCCTATGGCACTATTGGGCACACAGCCTATCTCGGACAGGCGGATCCTTCACCCAAGGCCGTCACGACCCTGCACACTGTCCCACAAGCCTTCCCATCGCGATGTCCCATCCAGCCACGATGCCTCCCTCGCACTTCCAACCTTAGGCTCTTATCATCGACGCCTCCTGCCCATCATCATAGCCCTTACACTTCTCCGCTCTCCCTATCTAAAGCTGCTCCCTCCCCTTCTGCGGTGTTCCCGCTGGTATGTCCTAATTGTGCCTCCTTGGAGACCGTCTTGGAAGGTGATAATTACTCACGATATTCAGTCCTTCATCTATTCCGCGGTCCGATTGGCTTGTAGGTGCCTAGGAATGAGATTTGTTATGAGATTTTAAAGAACCTTTTGAGTCGATGTGCTGGGTCGGAATGGGCTGTGAGACCGGGTTTGGGACTCTGTGTGCCTGGAATGGTGGCGCTGAAGCCAACGCATATAGAATGGGTACAAGGCTGAATGTTCTCAATGAGAGAGAGGAAGGAGAGGTGGAGCTCACGGTTGGGATAAGTAGGGAAGATTGAATCTCGCGACTCTAGATCATTTCCGAGCACCCTTGGCTCGAATATCTATGATATGGTTCCCCTATTTCTCTAAAATCTCCCATACCAGATGATCTCCCAAACCGGTAGAGCTTCCTCTTCGTAGCATTGGTGCAGATATATACCCTCCAAGAAAGCCTCCATTCCGCATACACATACACATGCTCCAAGCTCAAAACCCAAAAGCGAGCGAACAAACGGTCGGGTATCTCGAGAAACGCAACACGCCAAAGACGACGCAGTAGATTAAAGGCAAACCAAAAGTCCCCCCCCTCCCCCCAAGACCTGCAATGCTACCGCTCCTCATCGTCGCTGTCTTCCGTACCCTCTTTATGCGTCGTCATCCGCTGGTTCTTTGCTTGCTCTGGACTTCCTGACCGCCTACCCTCGTTCGAAGGCCTCTTCAGCGGCCCATGCGGGGAGTCCGTGAGCGTGGGTGTGTTGGACTGGCTTCCGTAATGCATCACCGGCGGAGGCCCGTGCCCTGACTGCAGCTTGTGCGGGTACGGGCTCAGGTCTTTGCTGCTTGTTGAGAAGGAGCTGACGACCGGTGGCCGCTTCTCCCTCTCTTGGTTACCGTTACTCTGATCTGCCTGCACAGGCGTGTTCCCCGGATCTTGGTCTGCTACGGGGGATAATGAGATGTCCTTCGAGGTTTCTTTCTCGTTCAGCTCCCCGCTCAAAGAGGTCCAACCACCTTCGATGTCTCGGAGGAGGCGCACGTATTCTTCGGGTACCAGGCCGGATTCGCCAGTCTTGGGATCTTCCGCCACGAGCCAGCCTTGACCGTGTCGATACGAGACCCAGATTACCTGGCCCTCGACGAGGGGTAGTTCATTCTCGTTTTCTCGTGTGAAATCGAATAGTGCCACAGCTTTGCCATGCATCTCCTCGTCCGGTGATGCGATAGTAAATTGGTAGTCCTTTGAAAAACGCGAGTCGTCGACTTGGCCTGTCATTTCTGAATCATCATCATCCGAGTTGTCTTCATCTGGCCCCTGGTTGTAGGAACGACTGGGTAGTGTGGCTGCGAAATGAGAGTCCCGCTGCGCTGGTTCGTGATATCTATGTGGTTCCAACAATGACCGTCTTCCCTGATCCTGTGGATAGGTGACCAGGTCTTCCGGACTTTTCCTATCCGCATTTCCTTCTCGGATTGGACGACTTTCTCTACCAGCACCATTAACCCTTGCGAAGTATCCCCTCTCATCGTCATCTTCACTTTCTTCTGTTTCACCCGGTAGACCCTTGCCTTTCCCCACAGCACCTAACGCCGCGAACTCAGACTTGTGTTTTTTATGGCGTGAACTCTTGACAACCGGACTGTGGAGATCCTCATCCTCACTATAAGGCGGCCCGCCTTTGTATGCCATTTGTGGCAGCTGTTGGTTTGACAAAAACCCGTCCCCTCCCCAAGGTCCCGCTTGCCACTGCGGATTTGCGCCTTCCCAAGTCACATTTAGGGGATCAGATAGCCGTCTTTGAGATTCGCTCTGTGGGGTTGAGTTTCCGGACTGGAGAGAAGACTCGGGAGGAGGCCCGTAGTGATTGGGGTGGATTATGGGATATGCGAAATCTCGGACAAGGGCGTATGGAAGACTTGAGTGGAAATGAGGGAAAGCGTATGATTGTGGGCGCGATCGGTATTGCGCGGCTGAGGTGGTGGAGTACGAGGACATACGGCTCTTAGCATAGGACGGTGGGCGAGGAAGTGGTGATCGACGAGACGAGTTGTTGGTAATTAGGGGAGGTAGCGTGGAGAGGTTGGAGCTGGAGGGCGTGCTTTGAGTATGACGAGGTGAGGATGTGGGAGACGTTGAGGCAGACAGCACTGCTGTCATCGTGTCCAATATAGGCGCCGGCACCTGCGCAACAGGGTGAATGGGAATTAGAGAATCTGACTTGCAAAAGTTCTGAAGGGTCGATCCCGTGCTCGAAGCACAGCTCCAGAGCAAATATGTCGGTGCCTGAGTGGAGTGGACAATCAGCGTTATTCTCGTCGAGCGGCGCGCAAGGAATCACTGCCCACCTATAGAGGACAAGACCAAGCCCGCTGGGCGTAAGAATTGACTTCACCGTCAGGGAGAATTATTGGATTCGGAGGAAAGAGCTCTGCGGCAGCGGATAAGGGCGAAAACGACAAAGAATTCACAGCTGCGTCAAGCTTCTAGAAGGTCGCAGTCTGCGAATAAGCGGCCGGCGGCCGCTGAGGCTGAGAACAAACGAGGAGCCCGCAACACTGGGTGGGATCGTCTGAACCAATGCGACTCGAGATTCCGAAACAGCACTGCGGTGTTTCAAAAGCTTCTGACCGTCTGGGGTTTTCCTCCTCCGCTAATCGTATATCTTCGGAGCCTTGCGACTGTAGTGAAGGGAAGTGGATCAGTGATGGTGATAAAATCCGTGGGCGGACGATGGTTGCGAAAGGGACTGATGGTCGTGAAGCCAAAAATAGCTGGCACTAGTGAGGGCGAACGCATCAACTGCATCTCAAAGCATCAAAGAGGATGCCTTACCCTCAAACAGTATGCGACAACATCGTCATCAAAATGCACATATATACGCCGTTGTGCAAACGAGACTGCTTCTCTTTGGCAATAATACCGAAGTCGGGCGATACATCTACTTTACTGCTGATGATGGATCTCATCAGTACAAAGGTCTAAAGATAGATTGGATCACCTTTGAGACTTGACGGGAAAGGTGCGTGATTGGCTCTACGCTGGGATACAACCATGCCACCTTTTCCTACAACTATATTGTGCGCACCAGTCCCCCGGGCTTGGAGAGATCACCACCAAGCGGAGGTCAACTTGTAGACGTGGAGCCCTCCGTGATGCATTCTGAGATGCTGAATAATAATGCTTGAGCTTCGAAGTTCGAGGTCTCCACGTTTTCTTAGTCTGTTTCAGAAGTTCGCTTAAAGAAGACTTGTCCACAAGTCGAATAGCGCCAGACAAGTGGCATACAATATGGAGGCTTTGAGGTAGGACGATGAAATGGGAGGATGTGTTTCGGGCTTCGACCTGACTACCCCAACCACTTCATTACTGGGAGTTGGAAAAGCAGAACAGAGAGGCGCTCAGCGTTGTGACTGATCACTCATAAGAACGACGATAGCTATCCATGAGCTTCGAATTACGATAGCCATCTTCCCAGGTTCGGATCCACTCGTTCGATGATGACAGTCTAACTTCTGAACGAAGCTTCTACGTGAGGCACCTAATGGCCTCATCTGGACCCACGCCATGCGTAGACATGACACGAGAACCCGAAAAAGAGTGATTGTAGATGTTAGATCATCTCGCAACCTTTACACAAACAGAATTGTAGCGCCATATCGTCCATTTGCCACGAACCCCTCCGAAACTATTCAAACCTCGAGCCGCAACCGGGTATTCGCTCTCTGCAGTCAGACCAGACACCTGCCACTGCAGCGCGTCAACACCTCCACTCGGGCTTTCATTGACGCTCCCAAAACGCCGTTTGATGCTAATTGCTGAATCCACACTTTGCGCTCCGACGTTCAATCAATCGTCATTCGACTTGGAACGGGTCCATGGCTGAGATTTGGCATTTCTGTCATGTGCGCCTTCTCCTCGTTGCTGTCAACCTTCCGAGCCGCAATATGGGGCTTTAGACCCTTGCCGAAGTTGGCGGTACATAAGATCGCATTTGTGATGGTCATCACAATCAGGACAATAGTAATGACAGCGAACGCGGTCAGAGGTTTCCTGACTGGCATAAACTGCGTCTTATGCGAGGGCTGATACATCCGGAAAAGCTTGAAGATGAAGTAAGCCAGGGCGAGGACGTCTAGAGTCTGGAGGTACAATGGTCAGCTTGAGCGTCTTTATGTCGGGTCAGACACGTGCTCACAATGATTGCAGACATCCCTAGCTTGCTCTCGCGTCTTGTGAAAATACCAGCCAGCATAAGGATTAAGATGATGACAGGGATAGCAGCAATTGTCGTCCAGAACTCGGCGTCGGTCTTCTTCACTACAATGACCACGAATTGAATAACGAAGCCAAGGAAGAAGAAGAAGTCGAACTTCAGAAGAGCAATGTAAATCTGTCCCGTATCAGCATAGACGGTTGGACCAATTTCCAAGGATCGTACCTGGAACGTCAAATATCGCCTCTTCATGCGCAAATCGGCACTGATATGCTTGTATATCGTCCATGCGAACTCATCATACAGCTTCCATGCTATGAAAGCCATCTGCATCGTACCGACGGCGATAATGCAAGGAATAGCAATAAGGAAAGGCTTCGAATCTGCCCAAGCATCGGGGCCTATCTCGCCGCGCCCTTGTAAGTCCGTAACAGCATCTGCAATTTGCTGCATTTGCACAGCAGCATATATGAGGAGGGCAAGGTTGAAGAGGCAAAGGCCAATGACTTGGATGGTGTTCTTGAGTCGAAGCGCATCATACACAAGCAGCAGCTCGAAAACGAACCCGAAGATGTACAAGGTGAGGAAGGTCGTGATTGTACGTGAAGCCGTTTCATGGGAGGCCAACCCCCGTAAACTGGTTTGGAACTTTGCGAACACATAGCTATTGTATCGTCTTAAAGAATGCACTGAGCAGGCGATCGAACGGACACTCACGCTTCGAATCCCAATACTATAGCTGCCTGGATACAAGTCACGCCGATAAAGGCCCATGTCCACATCGAGCGTGGTGTGTACATCTTTTGGCTGGCCTGGACTCCGCCTGCGGATCCAGGATATTCTTCTCGTTGACGGAAACGACCAGCGTAGGGCTGATAAGCTCGATCCAAAGCTTGGCCTCCCAAGAGGGAAGCTCTTGCCTCGTGGCCGTACGTAGTGAAGATAGTTGGAGAGTTATCCACAAGACCGGTGCGGCACTTGCAACAACGTCGTTAAGCGGAGAAGAACAGAGCTTCGGTTGTCGATAGGGCTGATGAAGAGGACTTTAGGATTTGAATGAGGGAGTGAAGTAGCAAATGTCCTAGGTTGGATGGAAGATTGATAAGTCTGTACAAGTGCAAGTGGGCGAGGTCGAGATGGATGCTACGCTGGTGAGGCGTGTTCTCCCTCGGAGGTTTAATTTTCTTGGCAAATCAAAAGGACAAAAATCTGCCCCTCGCTCACTCGAAGCTCACTTAGCGTCTGCCGCTTTAGCGCGCGAGCTGGGTGGGCAGGGGTATGTATGGCCGCACCTTGATAAGGTGACTCGTTTGGCACGTGAGCAATCTCGTTTTCGACCACCATCTCAGGCTTGAAAGCTTCGGAGGAAAAAAAAAAGGAGATAAAACAAAAACTTCCCCCCAACCGGAGACGAACCGGTGACCAAAGATGACTAGGAATTCCATTACAATCAACTGTCATAAACAACTAGACCACAGCGGGATTGTTGAAATAAATTACTCTTATTTTATATACTTAAAAAGTTTCATGTAGACTGACCGTCGGGTTGAGTTTCGGTTCCAACTTTAGGAATCGACTCGACTCGACAATTTCAACATTACTTAGAAATCAAATCGAGTTGAAGCAAAAGTCAAAGTTTTGATATTTGCGCAATGCACGAACGTTTGCAGTTGCTCGCTAGTCGCTACTTGCGCTATTCTATGTACGTCAACGCAAATTGATTTTGAAGTCCAAAATCGCACAGTTAAGACAAAGTTTACGCGTAGGTAAAAGACCCCAATCTACGCGCATTTACGTAAGATACTTTATATGTATGCTGTGTAAGAAATAGCAATGGTTGCGCATAGACCCTTGTTGATCCTCTTGGACCCCTAACTATTACTAGAGTCTCGAAATATCTTCGAAATTTGCTTCGAAATTTGCTTTGACAATTATATTTATTGAACTGCAATTATTGCTTAACTATCTCTATCATGCAATAGTTGTATTGCTATAATCTTATAGATGAACCTGTTCTATTTTGCAATATAGTAGTATATTTACAACATTATTGAGCTAATGATCGCGATAACTTGATTGTAAGAGGACTACTACTTTCGAAAGTCAACAGTTGCACAACAGTTTGTGGACGCTATCCTGCATTGACCAAGACCCGCTAAGGTATATACATATACATTCTCAATCCCACGATATAGTACTACCACATACGTCGTACTTACTTCTCAATAATCATACAGTCTTATCGTCAGTACTCCTCTTCTGAGGGTTGTTGATCGATATGCCAAAATTATTCCCACCCAGCCTTTTAGAGAATCCAGAGGCCCAGGCATTCTGCTTACAAAAGCAAATCACGGATATCGACTCTTTAAGGCACCATCTACGAGAATCTGTCTGCTTAGGCATTGATACGGAAGGCTGTGAAGGGATTAAAGAAGGAATAACGTCCATGGGTGTTGCTATTTTACCGCCGATGGATTGCACAGCTCGGACATTCCGTCATCTTCCCTTCGAAACTCAAGAGCTTGTGGATCATTGCGGAATCGAGTCCTACTGTTTCTACGTAGAGGGTCGAAATCGACGAAAACCACACCCTTTATTCCGTTTTGGCCCCAGTTCTACAACCCCGCGCCCAGGTGAAGAGATCAAAGCCATCGTGGACAAGATCAAACAGTATTATACTGGGAAGGATATTGTGCTTGTCGGTTGGCATCCTCATCCCCGAGATTTTCCAGCCATTCAGACCCTCATTCCAAGCCTCTTCCAGGAGGTCGTTGGATGGACAGATGTCATCGACATAATGCAACAAACCTGCATCTCTAAACAGGAAGACTTGCTCAAGTCATGGCCATCCCTGACCGACGTCATGCTCTGCGTTGGCTTCAGCCAGGACTGTCTTCCACAGCAACGCTACGCCCATGGCGCTGGCACCGACGCCATTCAAACCGTCCTTGTTCTGGCCCGACTGCTCACATACAATTCTGGTGATCTTCCTATAGAGCTTTGGCGGCAGCGACCACTCAAGAAGTGGCGGCAACAGCAACAGCAACAGCAACAGTGCACACAGAGCCTGACTAGCACCGAGAAAAATCTGCAGAATACAGGCCTTCAAGCAAGCTGAAGGCAAAGCCGTATACAGAATGCCTGAGTATACTTCGTATGAACGGCGACGATTCCCTTCCTCTGTTATGGAAGAAAACATCTTACAGCTGTACCAAATCAAGGATTGCCCGAACGAATCCAAAATGTAACCGTAAGAGACACTTCCTCTAACATCCAATATCTGTGTAATACTTGAATGCTTGTTGAGCTCTTGGGCATCATCCCATGATTATTGGAGCTCGAAGGATAACTGTCGGCCCCCCACCTCAGATCGCAAGCGCTCGTCAATACAGTTGTGGGGTTACTTCACTTTGGCCAAGTAACCAGGGACAAGGCGTTGAGGGACGAAATTTAGGTTACTTTACTAACCCGCGATTAGCGCGGATTTATGGCCGAGGTAGACCCTGAAGTATCAAATCTTTAGAGGTGCTGGTCGCAATAGACGCGACTGAACTCAGTAGAATTGACATCATTCCATCATCACCGATATAGCGCTGCCACCGTCGGGAAAACATCCTTCATTTTCGTGCATATACCATGAGTTCAGGTGAGAAGCTTCTGTAATAGAAATTGAGCAAAGCGAGCGCTTGCCTCGTTCATACAGCATGCCACCTCTAGCTGACATTACTTCCGTGCAGACGATGAGATACTTGAAAGGCTTGTTAAGGATGGCAGCATAGACTAGTAGGACTTTATACTAGTGTTGACGGTATTCGCTGACGCAAGAGGCTGGCAGCTCTTTATGGCCTGGCCTACTAGACAGGCTTCTACCCAGACTGGATCACGTACGCACTTCATCCCTTCTCCAATGGGTTTCTATCTAACTTCCTCTCTCAGATCGCCCACCATGACTTTCCTATGCCAACTATACCAATTCTAGACCCCCCGCCATCTCCTCAGAGAGAACTATCGATCACGCCCAAGCCCTCGCCTCCAAGCCGCACTTCCTCACAATCGTCTCAGAAAGAGAATCAACCTGCCCCAGCTTCTCCTCCTCTCACAGCCCTTCGAGAGCGGGCATATGCACGAGCAGTAGTCCCACCAGATGGCACTCTTCCACCACCCCTTCTCCCCCTCCTCTCAACCATCCAATCCACCCTCCGCACGCAATTCTCCGTCGCACCACCACACACCGCCCAACGTCTCGCCGAGCTCCTCCTCCGCCCCACCCTCCACTACCGCACGCTCCCATCCTACCTCCGCGCCCTCGACCGCATAGTTTCCGTCTCAAGCTCCTCATCCGCCTTCCCCCGCCCCCCCCTCCCCACCGCCTCAACCACAAACCACGGCCTCCTGAACGGCACCTCCACCCCAGAACGCGAAGACGACGAGAACCTCAGCGGCGCAACCCTAACACCCATCCCTTGGCTCCGCCGCAACGGCAGCACATCATCCCATTCCTCCCTCACCAGCGTCCATCCCCACGCCCCTCACAACGCCACAACCTCCGACCTGCGCACCGAATCAACAACGCAAATCGATGGTCCCAATGGTGCTGGCTCCATCGAAACAGTAACCGTTACCGTCAATGGGCTCTCCCCACGCGGCGCGCCATCCACAGGTACCACTTCGAGTGTCTCGACCGGCGTCTCAGTCACACAAGGCGAGCTCCTGCGCCAAGAACAAGAAGCCGGCGTCGTGCCTGTGCCGGTCCAGACGCCCGTGGTGCAGACCTCTCCGCCCGCGACTGGGCGCATTACCCGCAGCTCCGCCGCCACTATAGCAAATGCGGAAGCCGATTCAGAAGATGGCGAAGGGCCGCGCGTGCATGCGCGAGGACCCGACGTCATTGGAATGGAGGACATGGGGCCCCAAGTGGCAGGGTCGGGTATCGGTGGGCTGGATATTGAGGGGGCTTTGGGCCGCAGGGGTGAGGGGGAGCGTATGCCGCATACAGCGAGTGGTGCGGAAAACAGGGAAGATGAGGCAAGTGAGGTAAGAGACAGCGATGGAGACGTGGTCATTGCGGATGCGGATGGCGTTCCGGAAGGGGAGGAAGGGGCAGAGAAAGGAGGGCAGAATGTTGGGGGGAATGGAGGGGATGGCAGTTACCATTCCGTAGATGCGACCACGTAACTTAAAGGCACTTTGATCTACGTCGAGTATGACAAATGGGATGAATTTCAAGAATCAAATCAAGATGTCGAGGAGCAATTGTACTCACGCTTTGGGGTACTGTTGCCTTGGCTTCACTCGTCTCAAATATGGACCGGAGCATTATTCTTGCGCCTCTATGCAAGAACTCTGACAGGAGTTGTTAGGGGCTTCGGAAGAATTAGAAAGTCTGTTCCCGTGAAGGTAGTGGCTTGTCGCTGCCTCAATGGCTCACATGAGGTCGTTCAACAACGGAAGTGAATCCTCATGCATTAAGCGTACCATATCATCAAAGATCAAACGTCTATCCTACAATCCGACCCATCGCGACCATGTAGTGAGATCATCCCCATGCCACCCACGCATACCAGATTCCCAACGCCCCGTCCATCACATCCAGCTCCCCCTACTCCGCCTCCTCATCCCACCTCTCCCTCTCCGCCCTCATCAACGGCTCCATCACCTCCCCCGCAAAGATACTTTCCCCCTGCGTCCTAACCTTCGTGACCTCCTCATCGAAAATCGGTCCAATCTGATTCGCCCACTTCTCCCTCCTCGTCATCAGCTGCCTCGTTTGATCATTGATCGTACTCCTTGCAACACTCCCCCCCCCCGCAACCGGATGGCTCCCACCGCCCGCACCCCCCGCCTTCTTCACCGGCTTCTTCTTCTGCCCGTTGCTGCGGCTGCGCTTCGAGAACTGCTGCTGCACCTGCCCGTTCAGGTCGTCGAGGATGGTGCTGTACTCCTGATGCGCCATCTGGTCTTTGGCCAGCATCTCGATGCGCGCCTTGCGCGCCCCGTTCAGGATGCTGACTCCCTTGAGCTCGGCCTGCAGCGTGCGCAGGCGCTCGGCGACTTCGTCGTCGAAGTGGCCTTCGTAGTCTGGCTCGGCGTCTTGGCCGATGAAGCCGAGGTAACGGAGCTCGGCTTTGAGGCGTTCGTCCATGTCGGCGACGGGGAGTTTGGGGGCGTTGCTCAGGTTGCGGGCGGAGGCGGGGAGGGCGCTTTCGGGGATGGCGGTTGCGGAGGGGAGGGATTTGTCGTCGGTGTTGTTGAGGTCTGGTGGGTCGATGGCGCCGTTCATGGTGATGTCGCCGTTGGTACCGTTGGGGAGGCCGTTGGGTTTGTCTTTGTCGTCGGTTGGGGAGGCGCGGTGCTCGAAGCGCATGCAGGAGAGGAGGCGGTTCATCAGGGGGCCGTTGGAGACCTGGTCGGTCTCGGCGACTTCGTCATCCATGTCTTCGAGGCTACCACGGGCCTGGTTTGGAGGCAGGCGCTCTGTCTGCTGAGCACCGTCTACGGAAATCTGACCGTCTTCTTCGGCCCAGATGTCTTTGTAGAAGCGTTTGCCTCGGGGTGGGATGAGGAATGGTCCGACACGGTCGCCCTGAGACTTGATTAGTATATAGCCATCTCAGCAGTGCAAGAAGAACTGTACTTACTCGTTCTTTGAGCCACGCCATGTCTTCCTCTGTGAGCGGGCGTACATATGGCTCAATGTAAGCAGCGAAGGTATTGGCGTTAACCTGGTTGGTGGGTTTGGCATTGCTGAAGTCTTTGTCTGGAAGCTTTCCGGCGACCAGGTTGCTCAAGTCGCTTTTGGGAAATGACAAGACACCGTAGATCTCCTTCTTCTGATCATCGGCCATGTCTTCAGTTACTTCACGGATATGGTAAACTGTAGGGTCATCGAAGGTTGAGGGATCGGGACCGAATGTTGGATACTGTGGCATGCTTGCAGCGGGAGGTGGCTGATGTTCGTCAATGGAGCTGTTTGATAAGGCGGGGGACACTCGGGCAGATCGAGCTTCAGTGACAGCGATACCAGTGGCATTAGCCGGTGATGCGATTTGGGAGGCAGGCGACAGAGAAGAGCTGGAATCAAGCTCGTGTAATTTACGCTTTAGGTCGGAGGTACTGTCGGCGCTTGCTTTGCGAGGCGCTGTACGATCTTTGTTGAGTTGGTTAGCAATCCGTAGAGCTTCAGCTTGAGTGAACTTGAGTCCAGTCAATTTCTCCATGTAACCGCGAAGAAGCCTCTGCTCATCACGAGACCAATTGGGTGTTGCATCCTGCAATTGAGTGTACGCAACTCCTGCGCTTCGGGTAAAATGTGTTGAAGGCATTCTAGCCTTAAGACACTCGATACTAGCAATGCTTGGCCCAAAACTGTACAGAAATATGTGCTTTGATTGAAACTGGCCACGGGTTGCAGTCCCACAATTCATCCAATTGCTAGCGTCCTTTTGGCACGGGTAGAGATAGTACCTTCCTTTGCACCACAAGAAACATATGGGAAAGCAAGAGCAACATTTCAAGGAAAGAGCATATGATAGGGACAATTAAGATGAGCTTTCTATAATAACGTACCTTGTGGAGGTATGTCCACCTTCCCATCCTGCCGAGCGACACCATGAGCACCATGCGTCAAAGGTCGCTCTTCCACCTTGTTGCTTCGCTCGTTCTTCTGTTTGAGCTTGGCTCCCTTCCGAGCACGGATATCCTCATCCTCCTCGGCTATCTTTCTCAAGCGTTCCTTCTCTTCGAATTCTCGAGCGGCTTCTTCCGCTTCCTCACGCTCCTGCTCAGCTCGCGCTTTACGTCGACGGACCAGTTCGCGCATGCCTTCATCGAGAACCTGACTCCTCGTCTCAGCAAGCTGACTGAGTGCTTTCAAGTCTTCAGCCATTGACTGAAGGTTTGTGGGATCCGGAATGCCTCCACCACCGCCGTGTCGTTCCAGAATCTTCTCATAGCTTATATCTGTAGGTACGACTAGTTTCGAAAGGGGTATTTGAAGGTAGCTGGTATTGTATTGAGCCATACCGCTTGTTGGTGCGCTCACTGAGGAGCCCGGAGTTGTGTTGCGACTGCGAGACTGCCTTCCTTCTCGACCTTTGCTTTTACTCTTTCCTGCTAGAGGTGGCATGCCTTTCTTATGATGAGCTGATTTGGCTTACGAGGAGACTGAGATGATAAAGATCAAGTCGATTCATCTGTTGAGGATTTGAGTTTAAATTGCGAGGCTTCGTTGTGTGCTAAGACGAACAGTACCGTGGAGCGACATGGCGCTTAGTAGTGTGGTGGTCAGATGAAGCACAGCAATGATTCATATCGTCGCTTGTCACCCAGTTACTAAGTGAGAGGCCTATGAATATTTGCAAAACCTTGTAAATTGGAAGTCTATAATATACTTTAGCGAATCAACGTAATGTCGAATCCCCAAGCAAGGCTGCATGGCTGGGCGTGGCGGCTCTTGCTAAGACTTGCCGGCTAGGGCAGTGGTGACATGTCCCGATCACCCCCCATCGTCCATGCACGGGGGAATAATGGCCGCCTGCTACGCGCCATTGCTTTGCCATTCCAATCTAATCTCAAGTCTTCGAGACTGTCGAGAGGTTTTTCTCAGACATCAAGTCCAAGCATTCTGCGCCGTTTTTGCGGGGATTAAACACAAGATGCGTTACAAGGCTTGCTTGTGCACTCACTGAGAAGCCCGCCACAACCGGGCTCTGCGGCTACAATGAGTCAGGCGTCCTTTTTCCTTGCTTGAAACAATGGGAAGTCTAATATCGAACAGGCGCTCGAACAATCAACTTTTTTGTCGCCGACTTCAGTGACCCCAACTTAGATGGCCCTGAGACAGGCAGTCGTGTTCCGGTACGTGGCTGATCATACGTCTGTTTGGGCGCTGCACCATCCGATCTCTCGAGCGGCTGCAGATGATCACGGAGCATCTCATATACTGGCCGGTCAAAAGTTTTGGCTGCTAGAATAATTTCACATCGGGATTACCTACACGATTTGGGCGTGTCGTCGGCTTCCAGCCTGCTGACGAACGTTTTTATTCCAGGCAAACATATCCTATGGCCTCCACCTTGAACGGTACCTTCGCACCCTTTCTACGAACAACGCGAAGAATCTTGACAGCGTGGAGGGCTTTCTTTATGTTCCCGACCTCGCGCCTTCCGATCCTTGTTCGGATACTTTAACCCAGTACATTCCACAAAATGTGACCCGGCTGTCGAACGTACAAGACCTGCAGACCAAGGTGATCGCACTGGTACCATGGATATCGCAGGAATGCATGCTCTCCTATCTTGCAGTGGCGAATCAAGTACCAGTGGCCGGTTTCATAACCTACGTCCCCAACAACCAGACAGACATTCCACCTCCTGTCAACGACCCACAGTGGGGCCTGAATGACGGCGGACAATGGAAGTCAAACAGCCCATTCCCGGTGTATGCGATCCCGGGTGCTTCAGGACTTGCAGTGATGCAGCAGCTACCACAATATTCAGGGAACATCTCGACAACAAAGAACAGCGCCCAGCTCCTTTCAGCTGGTGTTATTCCTACCGACGTTATCAGAATATATTGCAACATCCAGACGAGCGAGAAAACCAACATGCCGACTTTGTGGGCCTTTCTGCTGATCGTCCTCGGCCTGGTTTTGTTCCTCGTAGCCTGCACCTCCTTTGCAATGCATTGGTACCAACGCCACGCGCGGAACCGATTACGAAGACGTGTTGCGAACGGCGTGGTTGATCTCGAAGCTCTCGGCATTAGAAGATTGACAGTGCCGCAAGAGGTGTTGGATAAGCTTCCCACCTACGTTTACACGGCAGATACGCAAGAGCCTTCCATTGTCGAATCATCAGAAGTAGTTCATCTCGCACGGCCTGATTCATCGTCATCGCCCCCACCGGCGGAGCCGGAAGAACATATTGCTTCGGACAATTCACGTTACAATCAACCAACCTGCGTTATCTGCCTAGATGACTTCGTATCCCGTTCCACTACTGTCCGTGAACTTCCTTGCCGCCACATCTACCACCCGGATTGCATAGATCAGCTTCTTCTACAGTACAGCAGTCTCTGTCCGGTCTGTAAATCTACAGTTCTTCCGAGAGGCTATTGCCCCCTAGCCGTAACGAACTTGATGGTGCGCCGTGAACGTCAACTCAGGCGATTGGCTGGCCGTGGACCCGTTGTCGCAGGCCAGACGGCAGGTGCAGGTATCAGCCAGGAAACCTCACGCCGTCATATTGCAATTCACGGACGCATGGCGAGTTTCCATCGGCAATTCGGGGGCACTGGTCTCTTTTTCTCAACGAGGCGAGCTTCGAGTGCACCCGTCACATCCAGCTCCATAGAGCTGGCTGATAGAAGACCGCCAATTCCTGCCGTCAGCACCAGCGCTGCAAGCGCATCAGGGTCAACCTCGTTGGCGGCGGGTGATCGACGGGAGAGGGCACGACGAAGGGTGAGCACCCTGTTGGGTCGCCAAGTCATGGTCGAGGATGAAGAGAGGGAGAGGCAGCAAAGGCTGCCAAGATGTAAGTTTCATCATGTGATTTACGCTGCCAAATGCTGACGAATTTCTGAAAGGGCGCAAGGCCATACGAACCATATTCCCTGGATTCACATGATCGCCGCCCTTGAATTATCACCTTGCTTGGGATTCATGGCGTGGGCATATTGTATTTACCGCCACGATTCAGTTCTCATAGCATAGGAGGGCATAATGTCACACTTCCCGATGGGTCGTTTTATATCAGTCTAGCGTGGAGTTTAGGGATGGACATTACGCATCGCATGAGCGTTGTTTGGGCCCACTTACCACAATTACATAGGTACGGAGTCGGAAGGATCTCATTGGATATGATGGTAGTTTTTTATATTAGGTCAGCGGAATGCTTCTCAGCATATCTCATGCTACACCTTTGAAGTATTGAAAGTGTTTACAGATAAACCCTTACTGCGTTACAGGGTTCTGCTTCATCGAATCCGCCATTCACGGCCTCCAGCTATCACTTCTTACGCGAGCGTGCTGCACAAACGCAGCGATCCTCATTGACTCGTTTCTCCCGATACCCTAGTAGGTACCTTCCATAGACAGAAACATCGCACCCTTCCCTCTCTTGATGAACGACGAAATGACGGAACGACAGTGGCTGCACTGACCGGCACAATCATACAGCCGAACCAGGCAAACCGTCCAGCCGTCATATGCTCACTATATAAAAGAGACATAGAGCAGAGATCCTCGTGATACAACGCGGTTAGCCCAAAACCAATACTTGAGATGTATGCAGGGCGGAACCGATCATTCGCCCCAAGGGCATGTCGAGACACCGACTCTGTTCTGAAGCAGATCCGCGGCCAGCACAAGCGACGAGGAAAGTTTCCTGGCAGCGGGCAGAAGTGCACGAGAGTAGAGGAGGTAGTTTGTATGCAAGCAGCCGCAATCCGGGTATCAGTCCAAAAATATCCCCACCCTGAAGACAACCGTTTTCTCCCATTACCTCCCAAGCCTTCCCCTCCTACCACCC
>JAABUS010002665.1_pt1 | contig 32768 bp, 24 predicted proteins | sample 5560161 | NCBI WGS metagenome assembly JAABUS01 (sample SAMN10711885, study PRJNA513376) | rock metagenome | isolation source: Antarctica rocks | place: Antarctica: Victoria Land, Trio Nunatak nord | collected 2016-01-04 | reverse complement strand
TTGCAGAAATTCGGAATAAGACTCCGTAGGAGTCGCCTAAATAAGAAAACAGGAAGCACCTACGGAGCTTTCAAATATTTTTATACTTCTATTCTACAAACAGGTAGCTCCTATTGGAGCTTAACCAAATGGCATTTCCCTAATGGGCTTTTGACCCGATACAAAATGAACCATCTGATTTTTTGTTGCAGTACAAGACACAACGATGTCTGGTAGAATTTCTGATGCCTGTAACAAAAAAATAATCATGTTCATTAGTACGATGATCCTATGAAAAATATTCATCATTCATTTAAAAACTCCTTGCACTTTTTTTTAAGCTTGAAGTATAAAACAAATTTCTCCTTCTTACGGCCAGTTAAGATGCTGATGAAGAAACTTAAATGTTCCCTCACTTCGCATTGAATGTCCGCCATTAAAAAATTCTATTTCTGTTTTATCTCCAAGATTAAACTGGTTATAAAAATAATTCACCTTTCCATATTCATAAGCCACCCACTCATTTGGTTGCACCAAATCGTGGAAACCCCGTTCAACCATAAATGGCCTTGGAAAGATAAGGTATGCCATCTCAGCATAACTGAATGTGCTTCCCATGTTGAAATAAGGCATCTCCCATTCCAGGCTATTCATAAAGCTGCCCTGGTAATGTGTATCCGCTACCTTCCGGGTCCAGTCTCCGAAGTCACCTGAACATATTGAAAGGCAATAACCTTCTAACACCGCTGGTACCCGCATCGCAGTTTCACCTCCATAGCTCAGGCCATAAAAAGCAATTCTTTTTGCATCGACAAAAGGAAGCGAGCTGAGCCACTTAACAGATTGGTCGTGCTGAGCAATAATAAATGAAAAAAGAGTTTTCTTAACCGTGTTTGCTTTTCGATGCAGCCATCTGTATTGATCTTCTCCCTTGTAAGGGTTTTGCGGCACGTATACAATAAATCCCTGGTCGGCAAGTTTAGCTGCCGCATTATTATAAGCAGTATTGTTTCCTTCAATCAGTTTCTGCGGGGTATCATTACGTCCATGCTGACAAACAACAACAGGCCGTTTTTCACCAGGCTTAATATCCTTTGGAATAAGAAGCACTCCTGCAGCAAAAAGATTTGGATAAACATTCAACACTACTTCATAACCGGTCCACCGCTCTTTGTCGTAAATCTTCCGGGTACGTGTGTTTGGATCTAAAAGTGTATCATCAAATTTGCCCATAACTTCTTCACTAAAATACTTTCGGTATCCATTTGCCGCTTCAATAAACCGTTCTGGTGAAAAATACGGATGATAAGGTTTGGTGCTCCACGTTCTTTCTCCAAATTCCGGCATCACTTTATAAAGAAAGAACCGGTTTCTCTCTTTATCCGAATCCCGGACCAGCCATTGTATATGATCTTCGATTTCTTTTACCTGGCGTACTTGTCTTTCCTTCGCGTCAAATGAACGTCGATTGTCTGCTGGAATTTCATTCGTAACAGGCAAAGACGAATTAAAGTCAAGAAACAGGATAAACTTTTTTAATGCAGTTTCCGACCCAAAGTTAACAGGGTTATTTTTTTGACCTCTAATAAGTTCCCTCGGTTGAAAACCTCGCTTTGTTAATTCATCAATTCGAATATACTCTGCTTGTACATCCTTAAATGCAGGTGTTTGCAACCTTCCTTTGTACCCTGTAAAATCCAAACCTTCAACCTGGCCAGGGTTTTCGTTTGATTTTTTTAATTTTTCGACCACTTCAGGAATCACGCTATGCTCAATTACAAGGGGACGCGGGGCAATGAGAGATGCTATTTCAGCATCGCCAAATTCCGATAGAAGTCCCCAGACATTGCGGTAGATAGGTTCATCCCAAACCCGTTGCCGCGAATTGAAGTATCCGCTTACCAGAACAGCGTCAATTCTTTTGTCAACAGCAGCAGCATAAAATGCGATAAGCCCTCCTTCACTGTAACCAGCCACACCTATCTTTGCATCTTTGTCTGCTGATTGTTTAAACCAATCTATCGCTGATAGTACTTTCTGCACTTCATATCCAATAATATGTCGTCCCATGTGAAAGGCCTGCCTGTAAATCCATTCCCGGTAGGTTTGTTGCTGCTCCTTTCCGGGAAAAAGAAAAGTCCGGCTAATGATAACCGGGATCAATACCTGGAATCCGTTTTCCGCAAGACGACGTGCAAATTGTGATTCAACAGCTATCCCCGGTAAAAGTCCAACAAGTTGTTCGGGCTGCTGGTCTGCATCCGGTATTGTTATAATATTAGCTTTCGGCTTTGTTTTAGGCTGAAGCAGAAGTCCCTCTCCATAGACTCTGTTTAATACCGGCCATCGAACCTGGTACACCCGGTATTTCGCTGTTTCAGCAACAAGCTCCGGATCGTTATTCATAGAAAATTTTTGCATAAAGACCTGCGGTTCTTTATCTGAAATGCCAACGTTATAATTAACTGAAGGCTGCCTTTTATCTTCCACGCCAATGTATTTCATAAACCTTCTTCTGTTCGGTTCGACTGATAACTCGTACGCCTGCTGTGAGGTAAGATCGCGATTCCATAATTTTAAACGATTGCTGATAGATTCATTAATTTTCCCCTCAATAAATGTGTGCGCGCCCTCCAGCATCTTCGACGACAGATCACCTTCCACCAAAAGTGGTTTTGTGCCGGGGAGGACTTCGGGCATTTTTTCATATGTAAAATGTTTGATCCCGGAACTACCAACAATTTGAAATGCTTCCGCTTTATCAATTAAGCAGAAAATAACGATACAAATAAGTGAGACTTTATTTTTCATTATCTTTTTATTGAACCTAAGACAGTTTTTACCACGGGAACCACAGAGAAATGGCAAACGGCAGAGATAAATCTCTTCAATTTACACAAAAAATAAAGAGGCCTGTAAAGAGCAACAAGATGCAGATTTCAGGATCCAATCATTTACACTTGTTGCCATAGATCCTGCACTTTTTGCAAATCTTTTTTCATGGCTGTAAAAACAATTTCTTTTTCAACTGTAAGTTGAGTCGCTCCATCCTCCGCTCCTCCAAGTGGATATTCCATGTGCAATGATACAGGTACATTAATGTTGTATTGTTTTAACAGCTTAAAGTAAGTTTTAAAATCTACCATACCCTCTCCAATCGGGGTGCCTTCTGCTTTCCATTCTCCGTTTATCTTCTCCCATTTAAAGTCTTTTATAGGTATTGTTTTAATGAAGGGATGTATCAGGCGCAAACCATTTTGCCATGACAATCCACCTTCGACCGTTGCATGCCGGATATCATATTGTATTCCCATGTATTGCTTGTCTGCCTCTTTTAATAATTCCCACAACTCCCATACAGAAGAACCTACCAAAGTACCAGCATGATTTTGATAACATCCGATCAATCCCAATTTTTTATTCAGGTAACTTAAGCCTTTTACTTTTTGTTGGTAATCCTGTAATGCTTCCGGCATACTTTTTCCTTCAGGGTAAGAGTACCAGTTCATTCGATAGTATTGCATGCCCAATTTAGCCGCTGCCTCCAATACCCGTTTATCCGTCATATTATCTGCATCCTCGATAGCAGTTGTCATCATCAAAGGAGCAAAACCTACCTTACGCATAGCTTCAATAGCTTTTGGCAGATCCGTGTCAACCCGTTCAGGCAACACATGTCCTTTTGGACGTACCGTCAGGTCTATCCCATCAAAACCCATTTCAACTGCCGCATCAGCCATTTGCTTATAATTCAAAAATTGCAAATGCTTTGAGAATATATTAATTTTTAAAGGCTCCGCCTTGCTGGTATCCAGGGAGAAGAAATTTTCATTGACGAGTGGAAAAAGACTACCAGCTAAAACTGAGTTCTTTATAAAGTTTCTCCTGGATTGGTTATTGGTTTGAAATTTCATTCTTTAATATCTTTTTCACGTTTTCAAGATAAACCTTTTTAAGAACATTGTCATTCAAACTTAGACCATATTAAGGCCAGTGAGAAAATCTATAATAGCAGAAGTGTTCATCCAAAGACTCCAGGATACCAATGTTTATCTGCCTCTCACGTTTAATGTCGGTTGTTCTGTAGCCGGTGCCAAAAGGGATGCCTGTGGCATAAACAGATAACTGCTGCAGTCTGTCGTATTAACTCGCGCAAATTGTATTGCCTTTTGGCGCCAGGAAGTTTGAAAATATTTATTATTATCCTGCCGCTTGACCTCAAAACGTTACTTCTGTTAATATTCCTATAGTTATTAATGCTATTATTTGGCACAAACGATTGCACACTTTATATCTCATTTAATGAATTAAATTTGGAAACAGATATTATCAAGGTTTGATATTATCAAAGTTTATTTAACGGACGCAATAAAAAGAATCTCATTTTTCCTTCGCGACTAAAGCAGCAAAAAATATAGAGCGCCGGGAAGAAATTATAAAAAAACTGTGCTTAAGATATATGCAAGTATAAAGGGAACTTAAAATAGTTGGTACACCTTAAAAAAAAGTATGAGTAACAGTAATTTTCGTCGCAGAGATTTTTTAAAATTTTCATCAGCCGCAATGGGTAGTGTAGCTTTAGCTGGAATGGGTTTGCCAGCCGGGGCCTTCGCGAAAGCTGCAAGTGATAAGCCGGTAAGACTTGGTTTCGTTGGTATTGGAGGCCGCGGTTCTTATCATTTAGACGTAGCATTGGGCATGGAAGGGGTAGAGGTGCCTGCGATTTGTGAACTCAAGCCCGAACGCTTGTACAAGGCAAAAAGGTGGATAGAAGAGTCAGGTCGACCTACACCAAAGTTATACGACAAAGGACCAACAGATTTTAAACGGTTATGTGCAGAGGAAAAACTGGATGCGGTGATTTGTGCTACCTCATGGGAATGGCATACACCAATCTGCCTTGCAGCAATGAAAAATGGCAAGCACGCTGTCTCTGAAGTTCCCATTGCACTAACTCCCGAAGAGGCATGGGAACTAGTGGAAACGTTTGAAAAAACAGGAAAATGGGCCACTTTAGCGTTAGAACAGGCGATGCTTGAATCTAAGGATGGCCTTACCTTGTTGAACATGGTACAAAGTGGTCTGCTGGGAGAAATATTACAGGTTGAAGGTGGATACGTTCACGATTTGCGTATGGTAAAATTTAATCCGGAAGAAGAGCCATGGCGCTTAGCCTACGACGTTACTCACAATGGAAATTTGTATCCTGATCATCCTATGAACAGGATCATATCGTATACAGATATTAATCACGGAGACAGGTTGGATCACCTGGTTTCCATGAGTTCAAAGAGCGTGATGATCAATAAATACGCTGCCTTAAATTATGGTAAGGATAATCCTTATGCTACTAAAAAAATGACACAAGGTGATTGCAATACAACGCTATTACATACTGAGAATGGAAAAATAATTACCCTTAACTACGATACAAATACTCCGCATCCCCGGGAATTATTTAGGTTACAGGGCACCAAGGGGGTGTACCTTAGCGGCAGTGCATTAGAAGATCCAAAAATTTATCTTGAAGGGATGAGCCCTAAAGAACATGAGTGGGAGCCTGCAGAAAAATATCTTGAAGAGTTCAGGCATCCTTTGCTAAAAAATTATAATCCCCCGCCGCTTAAGTCAGCATTACGTGGGCATGGTGGTAGTGGTACAGAGCTTCCTTTAACCTGGTATTTGCTAATCAAAGCCCTGCGTGAAGATAAAATGCCTTATTTTGATGTTTATGATTCCGTAACCAGCAGCGTTATTTTCCCTTTGTCAGAAAAATCAGTGGCAAATAAAAGCAAAACAGTCGACGTGCCGGACTTCACGAAAGGAAAATGGAAAACAAGGGCACCTCTGTCATTTAAGTATACATAGATTGTTGCTCGTAGATTCTAATATAGGTGAACGCTGGTATATTGTATGAATAATATAAATAGGATCATTTATTAATCACAATAAACTAATGAAAAATTTAGGGGAACTTGCTTGTTCGTGCTTGTTTGCGCTTCTTGTTTTATTTCAAAGTTGTGGCGAAAGAAAAAAACCAGTACAAGGGAATGAAGCACCGGAAGCTGCTCAGAATAGTAACGAAGAATCTTACTATACCGAGGCAGATTTCCCTTTAGTGAAAAAGTTTAATTCCCACGTACATATAAACATTTTTGACTCGACATTTATCAAACAGGCAATAGCTGATAATTTCCGCCTTCTAACAGTAAATGTAAACTCGCCTTCAATGCCTGTTGAGGAGCAACAGAAAGTTGCGTTGCGCCTCAAAAAATCTTTCCCTGAAAATATTTTCTACGCTACGGCTTTTTCGGTCAAAAACTTTAATTCACCAGGCTGGCAGCAACAAACACTTGACTATTTGAAATCTTCTTTCGAGAACGGCGCTATAGCCGTTAAGGTATGGAAAAATATTGGGATGGAGCTTAAGGACAACAACGGGAAATTTGTAATGATAGACAATCCAGCCTTTGATACCATCATTGATTTTATTGAAAAAAGTAATATTACATTAATCGGCCACCTTGGTGAACCACGCAATGCGTGGCTTCCCGTTGAAAAGATGACGGTTGCAGGCGACAAGAATTATTTTGCTGCGCACCCCCAATACCACATGTTCCTTCATCCCGAATATCCTTCGTACGAAGACCAGATCAATGCCCGGGACCACATGCTTGAAAAGCATCCAAATATCCGGTTTGTTGGCGCACACCTCGGCAGTCTTGAATGGAATGTGGATGAACTGGCTAAACGGTTGGATAAATTCCCAAATATGGCTGTTGACATGGCAGAGCGGATTTCACACTTTCAATACCAGGCTGTCACCGGGTGGAAGAAGGTGCACGACTTTTTTATCAAATACCAGGATCGTCTTATTTATGGTACAGACGAAGGGTTAAACAACAAGAAGGTTCCTGCAGAAGTTAGTAAGTTAGCCCATGAGAACTGGCTCCGCCACTGGAAGTTTTTTACCTCGGGAGAAAAAATGAAAGTACCTAAAGTAGAAAAAGAGTTTAACGGCTTAAAGCTGCCAAAAGAAGTTGTTGACAAAATATATCTAAAAAACGCAGAAAAGTGGTTTCCACCTATTGCTAAAAACCAATAAAGGTTAAAGCAACTTTTAGAAAGAAATTTTATGACTTCTTAGAAAAGAAATAATTAATAATTGATCAAGTTCAAATTTGATGATAAATTTTCTGATCTTTCTATTCTTACAGTTACTGGCCTTGATCGTATTTTTACAGTCGTGTACAAATACAAGTAAATTTGCTGCAGTAACAAAAACTCCAGAACAAGCTTTTTATGCCTTAGAAGATTTTAAATCGGTCAAAAAAGCAGATACGCATGTGCATCTTAATACTAGTGACACGCCTTACATAAGTCAGGCCCGGGAAGACAATGTACGGCTGCTTGATATAGTAGACGACAGGCCCTTCGGTGTGCCAATGAAGAAGCAGGAAGAGATTGCTATTCAGCAGATAAATGCATTTCCTGGCCGTGTTGTATATGCGACTACTTTTTCTGTTGATAACTGGAATAAAAATGACTGGCAGGACGAGGCTATTGCCAGTATTAAAAATTCTCTTGGTAATGGAGCAATAGCAGTCAAGGTATGGAAGAACATAGGCATGCAATTAAAAGACAAGAACGGAAAATTTGTAATGATTGATAACCCAAGGTTCGATCCCATTTTAAATTATCTTGCAGAAAACCAGGTCCCTCTGATCGCACATCTTGGTGAACCTAGGGAATGTTGGTTGCCCCTGGACCAGATGGTTTTAAATAAGGGATATTACAGCCAACATCCGGAATATCATATGTATTTACATCCGGAGTACCCATCTTACGAAAGCCAGGTTAAAGCAAGAGATAATATGCTTGAAAAACATCCCGATCTTCGCTTTATCGGTGCACATTTAGCGAGTTTGGAATGGAGCCTCGATGAACTTTCGAAAAGGCTGGATAGATTTCCTAACATGGCAGCAGATCTCGCTCGAATGTCAGATTTATATGTTCATTCCAAAAAAGATTGGAAGAAAACCCGTGACTTTTTCATTAAATACCAGGACAGGCTTTTATACGCGACGGATGTGCAGGTAGCAGCGACAAAAGATCCATTGGCAATGAAAAAGCAAGCACATGACAGCAGAATTCGCTACTGGACTTTTTTTACAACAGATGAACAAATGAATGAACCAGAGGTTGGCGAATTCCAAGGATTAAAATTGCCTCGTGAAGTAGTAGATAAAATATACCAGCTCAATGCAGAGAAATGGTTTCCGGCAATTGTAACAGGTAAGAAATTAACTGCTTTAACAAATTAATCAGCCAAAATATTAATTATGATAAATGTTGTGAAAGGTGTATCTGAACACCCTGATGAACACGCTTCTGCTTCAGGTGCTGTTGTCAATCCGGCGATGCCTATCAGTAGAATTGCTTCGGTAGATGTCTATCGTGGCTTTATAATGCTGTTGATGATGGGCGAGGTACTTTCCTTCCCCAGTGTGGCAAAGGCCTTGCCGGAAAGCTCTTTCTGGAATATTCTTGCCTTCAATCAAAGTCATGTTGAATGGACCTGGCTTTCACTTCATGATATGATTCAGCCTTCTTTTACGTTTTTAGTAGGCGTGGTACTCCCTTATTCTATCGCAAGCAGGAAAAACAAAGGGGCGACCTTTGGAAATGTTATAGCACATGCTATTAAGCGTTCTCTTATTCTGATATTCCTTGGAATATTTTTACGTTCAATGCATGCCAAACAAACTTATTTCACTTTTGAAGATACGCTTACACAAATTGGTTTGGGATACACTTTTCTGGTTATGCTTTCATATTATTCACCAAAAGTATGGTTAGCAGCTCTGGCCATTATTCTGGCCGGTTATTGGCTTGCATTTGCACTTTATCCACTTCCGGGAAGGGCATTTGATTATGCAGCTGCAGGAGTAGCTCCCGGGTGGGAGCATAACTTGCAGGGTTTTGCAGCCCATTGGAATAAGAATACTAACCTGGCCTGGGCTTTTGACCAATGGTTTTTAAATCTTTTTCCCCGGGAGAGTCCTTTTCTTAATAATGAAGGGGGATATTCCACCCTCAGTTTCATACCAACCCTTGGGACGATGATACTGGGTTTATTTGCAGGCAAAGCCTTAAAAGATACAACCACGCCGGCTGCTAAACTTAAATTTTTGGTGGCAACCGGGATAGCGTTAATTCTTGCAGGAGTTCTTTTACACGTTACAGGAGTTAATCCTATCGTAAAACGTATATGGACACCGGCCTGGACAATTTTTAGCGGTGGCATTTGCTTTTTGTTCCTTGCTTTTTTTTATGGAATAATTGACGCCGCAGATATAAAGAAGTGGTCGTTCTTTCTTATGGTGATTGGCGTAAATTCTATTGCAGCTTATGTAATCGCTGACGGAGGAATGCGGGCAGTAATTTCTGATTCACTTCATATTCATTTGGGTCAATCATATGACCAGTTATTGGGTCCTGCTTATTCTACTTTAGTAAATGGCTTACTGGTCTTGTTATTCATTTGGCTGATCTTATACTGGATGTATAAGAAAAAGATATTTATTAAAATTTAATAAGACCTAAAATTTTTAAATTACCATGGTATAGGTTTCCTTCTTTAGGCATCATAATAATAACAGCATTTAGAGTTTTTGGGGATTATACAGTTATGAAATATTACAGGACATTTTTACTTTTAAGTTTTTTTATCCTTTGCTTATTTCTGCAGCAATGCCGGCAAGCAAAAAAACCGGATTTTGCAACTGCAGGTGAACCGTCCTATTATCAGGTTAACGATTATGCATCTATCGAAAAGTATGATACACATGTTCATTTAAACGTTTATGACTCCACTTTTATTGAACTGGCAAAAGCGGATAACTTTAGGCTGTTATCAGTAAATGTAAATCCGGCTTACTATCCACCTATTGAAGAGCAACAAAACATTGCTGTTCGCCTGGTAAAAGCTTTTCCCCGCAGATTGGCTTATGCTACCACTTTTTCGTTAGAAAATTGGGGTACGAATGGCTGGCAGCAAAAAACGCTTACCTACCTGAAAGAGTCTTTTGAAAAGGGTGCTATAGCAGTTAAAGTCTGGAAGAACATAGGCATGGAGTTAAGGGATAAAAATGATAAATTTGTTATGATTGATGACCCAGGATTTGATCCTATATTTGATTATCTTGAGCAACAACATATTCCTGTGCTGGGTCATCTCGGTGAACCGCAAGATGCGTGGTTGCCTGTTGAAAAGATGAATATCAAAAGTAATCAGAACTATTTCAGTAAGCATCCCGAGTTTCACATGTTTTTGCATCCTGAATTTCCAACTTACCAGGATCAGATCGCGGCAAGAGATCATATGCTTGAAAAGCATCCGGATTTAAAATTTATCGGCGCTCACCTGGGAAGTCTGGAATGGAGCACAGAGGAATTGGGTAAGCGTCTCGACCGGTTTCCTAATATGGCTGTAGATATGGCCGCACGTCTTTCGCACCTTCAATACCAGGCTGCAACAGATTGGAAGAAGGTACATGATTTTTTTATCAAATACCAGGACAGGCTTATTTATGCAACAGACCTGGAAGCTGGTGGGACAATAAATAAGGAGGAATTAAAAAAGAACATACATGATAAGTGGATGCACGATTGGAATTTTTTTGTAAGTGATTCAATAATGCATTCACCAGCGTTTGATGCAGAGTTCAAAGGATTGAAATTGCCAAAAGCAATTATGAATAAGATTTATCAAAAAAACGCTGAAAATTGGTTTCCTGGCATAAATAAGTAAATTACTTAAATAATAACTGATGGTGATATTTAAGCGGTTTAAAAAGGTAAATCACAGCAGGCGCATTATTATTAAATTAAAAAACAACTATACATATGAAAGATAATCGAAGAGATTTTTTAAAGTTGACAAGTCTTGCAGGTCTTGGCCTTGCCGGTAGTGTTATGAAAGGTTTTGCAAATGAAAATGAGAAATACCCGGTTCTGTCGCGGTATGAGAAATTTGGTGATCAGCAGTTTAATATGTCCGGCTATGCTGCTCCTAAAATCGATACGGTAAGGGTAGGCTTTATAGGTCTTGGGCAACGAGGGCCAGCTCATTTGAATAATATGACAAAACTAGGAGGAGTTTCAATTGTGGGATTATGTGACCTGCGCGAAGACCATGTGCTTAAAGCTCAGAAGCAAGTTGACAATTCTGTGCATAAGCCGACTCTCTACTCCAGCGACAAAGATGCATGGAAAAAGCTTTGTGATCGTAAGGATGTTGACCTGATATATATTGCTACTCCCTGGGCCTTACATGTGCCAATGGCAGTATATGCAATGGAGCAAGGCAAACATGTTGCAATCGAAGTTCCGGCAGCAAAAACAATGGATGAATGCTGGCAATTAGTTAAAACATCTGAACGTACAAAAAAACATTGTATGATGCTCGAAAACTGCTGCTATGATTTCTTCGAGCTAATGACTCTTAATATGGCAAGGCAGGGATTTTTCGGAGATATAGTACACGCCGAAGGAGCCTATATTCATTACCTTCTTGATGAAAACTTTCAAAAAGACGCATACTGGGATATGTGGCGCCTGAAAGAGAACATTGGAAGAAATGGAAATCTTTATCCAACTCATGGTCTTGGACCGGTTTGCCAGGTAATGAACATTAACAGGGGTGATAAACTTGATTACCTGGTGTCAATGTCAGGCAACGATTTTATGATGGGTGAGAAAGCGAAAGAGCTTGCCGCTAAGGATGATTTCTATAAGCCGTATGTAAATAAGCCTTACAGGGGCAATATGAATACTACTGTCATACGTACTAATAAAGGCAGAACTATCATGATTCAACATGATGTAACATCTCCCAACGTTTACTCCCGTATTCATAAGATAAGCGGCACCAAAGGATCTGCATTAAAATATCCCTCGCCAGGCAGAATAGCTACGGGACATGAAAAATGGCTTTCTGAGGAGGAAATGAAATCGATGGAGGAAAAATACCAACCGGCAATTGTAAAAAAGGTAGGGGAAATGGCTAAACAGGTAGGTGGTCATGGAGGAATGGATTTTCTTATGGACTGGCGCCTGATAGATTGCCTCCGTAATGGATTGCCTCTTGACCAGGACGTTTATGATGCAGCACTTTGGAGCTCCATTGCACCTTTAAGCGAAAAGTCTGTAGCTAATCGCTCAGCGTCGGTAGATGTACCAGACTTTACAAAAGGAGCATGGAAGCAAAATAAGCCCGTTGATATATCACTTGAACAGGGTGGAACTACAACAGTTAAAGTATGATATTTATATTATGTTTTTTTTCTTATTAGATCCATTTTTTATAGTGCGTATTTTAAATTACAATTAAATAAATTGAAATTGTAACACTGTTTCTTAAAAGCTATATTCCTTTCAAGGCAATGAAAAGGCGACATAATAATCACATGATTTGGTTCCCATTTTTCCACCTCCGATATGCTATCTTAGTACCAAAACTTGTCAATAATACCACCCATGAATAATAATCCTAGTCCATAGGCAATTTTAAAGGAAAACCATTATGGCAGCATAATTTTTATTTGGCCAATTAAAGAGTTTTTGTAATGTCGGAGCCATTACAAAAACAATACTACGGTCAAGTTGTTGATAGTAGTAGCCATAAACACTAATGCAAGAATGCGATAGCGATAATTACCAACTTTTTCCTTTACTTCATTCATATCCCTTTAATAGAATTTATGTCTTGACTTTCATGGGTGGACGAAGATGTGTTTATATGGTAAAATGCTTCATTTCTACCTTATTTTGTGGCTTAATACTTCTTCATGTCACTCATACGTTTTGCACTTAAATTTTTCTGTCTTAGACTATAAACTTCTCTTCCCACTCTTAGACGCATAAGGGCTCGATGTTTAATGACTCATTAGAAAGCAGTTTAGCAGTTATGCTCTAACATAAAGAACTAATTCTATGCTTTTTAATATTAAAGCTAATTGTATTTCCCGGCGAAATCATCTGCATAAGCATTAATTTGAGCATCTGTTAAATGGGTACCGGAACTAATAATAATCCTGTATCTAAGGGTTAAAAATTTACCTGCAGGAATACTATAGTTTAATTCTTCTTTCGCTTTAGTAAAATCTTTAGCACCAAAGGGGTTCGCTGCAAATAATCCGTATCCTCTTGCATGCCAGTAGGTGGGATAACTCAGGTTTTTGGGGTGATCACAAATAACCAAAGAAATTTTTTCATTTTCAATAATCCCGTATAAATCCATCCAATTTGCACGTGTGCTCCAAACATCCTCACCGGTAACTCCTTCGCTGCTTTTATAATTTCCTGTAACATCTTCGTTTGACATTGCTTTTACTGTTGTAGGATTACCCTGGGCATCTGTAAGTGTAATGGCTTCCTTCGAAGGCAACTCAAGCTGGCGTGCAACACGAATACCAAAACTACCTTCTTTTGTATCTTTAAACAAGACGGAGCCTCCTGTGGCGGTTAACGTGGCAACCCGATCAATAATACGTATTGAGTCTTTAGCAATAAAGTGGAATACTGTCTTTTCTGCAAGAAGTTCTTTCCCTGCGGGATCTATCCAGCTGGCAGTCGTTGCCATAGTCCCTTCCCCGTTTCCTTCAGACAACGCACTTATACTAAGATGTTTTATTTGACCACCCTTGACATTTCTTTTCCCTTCAGAACCGTTACCCCAAAAATCATATCCGTTTACATTCCCATAATTAAACCAATTACCAACCTGATGCAAATGGTCCTGGCGCTCCCCGGCCCTGCCTTTTATTGGGAACCCTCGTGTAATCGTGGTTCCTGCAGCTGTTTGTATAGGATAAAGAACCGGTTTATAAACAGAACCTGGCCACCAGTAAGAAGTGAATAGTTTACCACCAACCATAACATCAACCCTTTTGTCTGCTTCCTGCTTAACAAATGTTACTCGAAGACTGGTGTCTTTTTGTTTTCCGTCCTGTTTTTCCCGAGAGGCGGCGCATGAAAGGAAAAATATGATAACTGTTGTAACAATAGTAAGTGATAGCAGCTTTAAGATTTTCATGAATGATCTGCGGTGGTTTAAATTGTTTCTATTGAAAAACTATAGCGGTTTAGTGTTGATAAAGTGGATTTTCTTACATATTTTATATAGAAAGAAAATTTTTTTACGGGTATAATTAAATAGGAATATCGATTTAATGCTCAGATATAAAACTTCGCTACATTTTATAGTTGAGTTGTAAAAGAGTAGACAATTGAGCCAATAATTGGACATCTCAAACAGAATTACTGCTTATACAAAAACTATTTCAAGGTATCCTGTGGGACGTAAAATCTAATATTAGCGGCAGATCAAAGTGCATCGTTTAGCATACCAATGAACTCATCTCCTTCCAGCCATCCTGCCCCTCTTAATATGAAGAACTTTAATCAACCCTTTTTTGCATTTGCTTTAAGTTCGTTAAACAGACTTAACTGTTCTTTCATAGCGGCAATTTTATCTTGTGGATCAGAACTTTCTTCCAGTAGTAACCAGCCATTATAATTCATATCTGTAAATAGGTTAATGAGCTGTTGATATGGATATTCGTTTGTACCAAGATCCCGTACATGAACTGTATCCCCAAACCATTTTTTTACCATATTAAAATTGCCCTCGATGCCGGGAGTCAATAGATCCTGTGGGTTGCTGTTCCAGCAAATCTTTACATTACCCTCTGTAACCTGGTCAAAAATTGCTTTCATATTAGGTAATTCCGGAGTTTTATCCCCATGAACTTCCACCCTGATCAACTGACCGAAATCCTTCGCGAATCTACCGACCTCATTAAGTGAAGTTGCGATCTGGGAGATTGTTTTGTCTTTAGGTACTCCATCAGGAAGTCCGTTAGGCTTTACTTTGATGCCCGTCGCACCAATGTTTTTGCATAGTTTTATATATTCTTTTGTTTGTTCAATATTCTCGCGCAACTTTAATGGATCAGGACTGTGATATTCAAAATTAGAACCATAGCCTATGCAGATAACGGAACTGTCTGTAAACCGTTTTTTTACATCCATCCGTTGGCTGGCATTAAGACTTGTTTCAACACCGTGTTTATGTTGTGTGCGCAGTTCTACACCGTTCAAACCAGCTTTTTCACAATTTGCAATTATTGTCGGCAAATCCCATTCACTGCCCCATTGATAAGTTACCAGTCCTAATTTCATATCAGCTTTATGCTTGGTTGTTATATCTGATACATTTAATGGCATTCTTGCCAGGCCAATACCTGCCACAGCGCTTTGTTGCAGAAAGTTACGTCGTGATAATTTTGCGTTCATTTGTTATTTAACTTAAATCGGTTTAATAATGGAACCAGAATAAATGTTAATGCTGAATTACACCTCATTAGGGACTACGTATGGAGGACGATAAACACGCGTTAACATAGCGTTTGCTTCTGAATCATCCATGAATCTTTCCATATCCATATCAGCGCCCATAAAATGCAACTCCCGTTTCAGCCGATACGAGATATTCGATAATAATGGAAGTGCGGATGAGAAAAAGCCCTCATTGATGTCACCGTTCAGGGTTTCATTTTTGCCGGAGCGTATTGCGTCAAGAAAATTAGCCCAATGTTCAGTACCATCCTGCGTATTTTCAGCTTTTGAACTTGCAAAAGATTGCTTTTCCCTCTGACGAAAAGCTTTCCAGGTACCTCCATTTAATTCCAGGTAGCCGTCAGACCCGAAGAAAGTATTTCCAACATCAATACCGAGGCTTGATTCAAGGTAAGTAAACCGACCTCTCACTTCAAATTCCAGCATGGTATCATCATCATATTTTAGAATTGATGTCTGTGTATTTGGAGTTTCCTGCGAAGTTTTATCCTTGCCATAAGCCTCTACTCCTCCATATACTAAAACACCCTGCGTTTTTTTAGAATACTGATCTTTTCGAAAACCGTATATTCCACCAGTAGAATAAACAGAAACAGGATGTTCATTTTTATTTAATCCCCAACGTGCAATGTCGAACTGATGTGGACCTGTATTACCAATATCACCATTGCCGGTATCCCAATACCAGTGAAAGTTATAGTGACTTCGTTTCTCGTTATAAGGGCGATAGGTAGCAGGTCCCAGCCAGCGGTCGTAATGAAAGGTGTCAGGCGGGGTACTATCATTTGCCATACCAAAAGAATCACGGGCTTTGTAGCAAATGCCACGGGCCAGGTAAATATCTCCTATACCCCCTTCATGAAGAAATTTAATTGCTTCTCTAACATTGTTAATGGAGCGGTTATTGAGCCCTACCTGCACACGTCTGTCATACTTTCGGGCTGCTTCAATCATTTTCCTTCCTTCCCAAATGTTATGCATAGCCGGTTTTTCAACGTACACATGTTTACCTGCCTGGCAAGCCCAGATGGTAGCCAGTGCATGCCAATGATTCGGTGTAACGATAGACACGGCATCAATCTCTTTGTCTGCAAGCACTTTATGCAAATCCCATTCTGTTACAGGCTTTACACCTGTTTTGTCAACTACTATTTTTGACCGTGAAGCAAATAGCTGTTCATCTGTATCACAGATTGTTTTCAACCTAACATTGTGACTGTCTTTAAGCTTACACCAGGAGCCGATGTGCACACTGCCCTGGTTCCGGATGCCGATTACGGCCATGTTGATACGATCATTAGCCCCTATAATGGAAGCATAAGATTTAGCATTGAATCCTATTGCAACGCCAGCTGCACTCATTATGCTTTTTTTAATAAAATCTCTTCTTTCTGTCATGTTGATCTTTTATTAAATGATTAATCATGTTACAAAGTACATGTTTTAGGTTTACACATTTTATAACTATACTATCTTACTGGAATCTTTCCTTCGATCTTTAAAAGTGCATAAGTTCATTATCAGTTTTTGAGAAAAACTTTCTTAATGTTTCAAAAAATCAATTACTTTATCAACTCCTATGTTTTCTGTTGAAACTAAGAAATTATCTTTGTTATTCTCCAGTTTATTTACTTCTGTTACTTGGGAAACTTTTAAAGTTGGATTTGCATTATAGAGCAGTAACCGTTTGCCTGCAACAAGACCCAGTACTGTTTTTAATCCTCCTATTCTCATTATCCCGGGTATTTGCAGCTTTAACATATTTTGATCAGTTGTGGGATCAAAATGGTCTCCGTCAAGAACTACTCGATTTAGATCATTTGTTATTGATGCCAAAAGCAGCCCTGTTATCCCGGTATTTCCCACAGCATACAAATCAATAGTGTGAGATAATTCATTATTTTGATTAATGGCTTTAACTATTGTCAATATATCTTGAATTTGCTCCTGTCTGTCAGTTAAATTATAAGTGGTAAAGAGTTTATCATTTTCTACCCTGTGTGTCTTTGTTAAATCCTGCAGTATATGCTCTCCCTGCTTAAATAAATCAGGAGCCAGGACATTACATTTTTGACCTAGTAATTTTGTAATTAAATCATTTGGAGCAGCAACGCCTTCTTTTACCCAGTACTTCTTGCCTTGATCTGCAGTGACAATTACTGTTGAATTTGTGGCAGAAAATGGCTGGTATAAGATGCAGGGTATCCATTCATTTTTATCCTTTCGGGCTATTAATAATTGATGAACAATAAAATTTTTGCCTTTGGAACTGCTCATAATTTTACAATCGATAGCTTCAGGCATACTTGCTTCCAAGAGGTGTTGAATAGAAGTTCCATACACTGACTTAAACTTTTGAAGTGTATTTTTATCTTTCGGCCAATTTTGCTCGAGTTGTTTCGCATAAATGTTTTTCAATAATGCTTTGAATCCATTTTCATCCATCGCAGGGGCATCATGATATTGAGAGGTAGAAAGTTGTTTAAAAGTTTTAATTCTATCAGCATCCCGATGATTCATAAAAGCCAATAAATTACTGTCTGGGTCTGCACTAAAAGGCTTTTCTCTTAATTTGGTTGCATCATCCTGATGAAGTAACCATTTGCCAAAAAATTCATACACTGCTCCTCTGCTTGCTTTATTATAATTATGAACATAATCATAATGTGCATTTTTTATTTTGTTTTCAGCATTATATAAATGATAAAAGGATTTCATTCTTGGCATTATTGTATTCCTTGTATTGAACGTCCAATCATATGTATTTGAAACGAGTAAAAGAGGTTTTGGTGCTGCCATAGCCGCAATTTCCACATTATAAGTATTTGTTCTTAACCCAGGTGCATTTTCGCATATGTCTCCACCCTGCATAGTATTACTAACCATATTTACAGGTGCGGCAGCATGGAACCTGTCATCCACCCCGGTTAGAAGAAATACTTGCGTTGCACCTCCCGAGGCACCGGTAATGCCTATCCTTGAAGTATCAACGTTAGGAAGGCCTGTAAGAAAATCTAATGCTCTGATACTGTTCCAAAGCTGTAAACCTAATAAGTTGATACCATATAAATTTGAAATGCTATCGTCTGCAAAAGTATGGGACACTTGCCGGGTATCGTTGTAACCAACCATGTCATAAGAAAATACTGCATACCCTTGCCTTGCCATGGTAATACAACGGGCTGGAATTGAATTGATAGAATCATTATTCAGTCTTCCGGATGGAAAATGACCATGGGGAGTTAAAATCCCAGGAAAAGGGCCATCGCCTTTGGGCCGGTATAAATTACCTGCGAGTAAAAATCCAGGATAAGTTTCTATGGTTACCGTTTCAACTATATAATCGTCGTGATCAACTTTATGATAATACTTTGGATTTAATTGAGTTTTATCAGGCATTGGCCAAAGACCAGCACAAACCATTATATGTTCTTTAAGATATTCTTTTCTTTTTTCCCATTCTTTAGCAGTTTTATAAACGGGCATATCGTTAAATACTGTATTAACATCTTTTATTGTCAATAACCTTTCATCACGTAAGGTCAAATCCCGATTCTCAAGCTTATAGTCGTCATATACCTGGGTTAATGTTTTATAACTTGCTTCAGGCAGAGTATTTACATTGGATTTAGGTAAACTCCACGTGGAATCGGTTTTATTTTGTTCATTTTGCCTATTTGAACTTGTGCAACCTGTGTTACATAATGTTATAATAAGTAATCCGAAAAAGCATTTTAACATGACGAATTGTTTATAATTATATAAAAAAAACACTTATAATAAGTATAATCTCACTGCTGATATTATATGAGGTTTAAATAAGCTCATTAAGACTCAAGCCAGGCGTATTTACTTATAATGTTAGCACCCTTAAAACTATTCTTTCAAAACCTTATGAACAGAAGCTCCTTTTGTTGTTTCTTTTTATAATAATATAGATTAGCGAACTGTTGAGAATTGATGTTTCAAGATAAATTATTTCTTTATTCTTTATTGCTTTTTAGCTTTTCTTATAACGGACTCTAAACTTACCGCAACTGCGCTTTTTCGTTTGCTTTCATCGGCAGCTTCCATAAAAGCATATATTTCCAATGTTTCTTCAGGAGTTACAGGAGTTTTACCGGTTCTAAAAAAGTTAATAATCTGAACTAACAGCGCATCGTAGTCTTTAAAGGGTCCCAGGCAAATGTTTCCTTTTTCTCCATAAACAGTTCCGCCATAATCATGTGTGCCTGTACGGGTTCCCCTAAATGTACCAACCCTGCCGTCATTCCAGGTTCCAACAACTATGTCTGTGTCATTAGTGTGTACACGGCTAACTTCTTTACAACCTAAACCCATTACTGAAAATAATATTTCGATACCATGAATGCCGTACCAGAAAAAGTCTGGATGAGTTTTTTCTATGGTAGCCGGACTAAAAGTATCAGCTCCTAATACAGTTCCAACTTTTCCTTTAACGACATCCTGCACACTTTCCATATACCTGAGAGAGGACGATGAAAATATAGGTACATTGTTTTGTTTTGCAGCAGCATAAATGGAAATCACATCAGCTAAAGAAGCTGCAACAGGCTTATCAATAAACATCGGTTTACCTGCTTTTATAACCTTCATCGCCTGTTCGAGATGCAACCTTCCGTCATTGGTTTCTAATAAAACGACGTCAACTTTTTTCAACAGTTCTTCTACTGAACTTACAATTTCAACGCCCAGTTTCTTAACATCTTCAATATATCCCGGAATTCTTTTTACTGACGACTCTATATCATTACTGCCTTTAGGATAAGCTGCCACTACGTGATAACCTTTATATTGAGGTGCGGCTCCAGGCGTATTAAGTGATTTTGTGAAAGCAACACTGTGAGACGTGTCAAGCCCAATAATTCCAACTCTTCCTTCATTTTGAATTTTATTCTTTCCATATAGTTTGGGGAAACTTTCTAAAAGTGCAACCCCAATTCCTGCAACAGTGGAGGTGCGAATGAATTGACGACGAGGTAAATTTTTTTTCATATTTTTTCTATAATTCAATAAGCCGGTTTATGTAAAAATTATATTGGTAGGATCAACACTATCTCACAGGTTTTATAAAAAGATTATAAATATTATTCCAATAATACAAAGACGGCATTAATTTTTCAAATCACCCAATTCCAGCAAATCTTTTTCTTTAAGTGTTCCGTGTCCTTTACTTCTACGCACCATTATTTTTTCAGCACTTATTGGTTTCACAGGCTTAGTAACATAAGCATTATGCAAATACAGGATAATATCTTCTATTTCTTTATTGGTAAAATTATTTCAGAAGTTTGGCATACTACCATTAAAATTATAAAGTTGACTATTAATATGTATTGGACCTTCCTCCAATTAAAATGATCATTGCTAATCTGTCTGTAGAGCCTTTAACATATTCAGAGCCTTTTAGTGGAGGCGCTACATGTTCAATACCATCCCCATCAACCCCATAATAATTAGCGAATGTATTGCAAAAAAGAGCTAATCCATTTGTTCTTGCATCAACCGGAACTGTTTCATTTACAAAGATTGAATTCATTTTTCCTTCAGGCCTGTTTTTAATAGTTTGATTTAAAAGTGCAATCTAATATTCGATTTGAGTTTTTTGCTCACATTAGTTCTCTCGATGGCCGTCTTAAAATTTTCTTCTAAGCCATTTAAACTGCTTACAATTGCTTCCTGGTAAATTGCATCATCGGGATAATTTTCAGCTATTTTCTCAAGAATTGGCAAAAACGCTTCAGGCGATATTTTGGTCCATGGACCAAGGGAAACGGCCAGATAAAAATTGATAATAGTGTCTTTCTTGTTCAGCAGATCATTTGCTAATGCTGCCATCAAAACAACATTATCCTTCGTATTATATTTTCTCAATAGCACCAGGACATGTGCGGATAGTTGAGGTTCAGCTGAAGCTGCCACTTTTTTAAGGAAATCAAAAGAGAGTGCATTTAAACCATCGAGCGTGTGTAAAGCATGTATGGAAACAACTGCATTTTTACCATCTTGTGCTAACTTCTCTAATTCCGGAATGACCAGTTTTTGTTGCCTGTAAATCAATAATTGCTGCGCCCTATCCCTGACCCAGCCATTGGGGCTTTTTAAAAGAGCAACCAAATCAGAACCCGATGCATCAATAAAATCCGGAATTTTACCAAGCGGTTTATTTTTATTTTTTATTCTTAATATCCGTCCGGCACTTAAAAGAGTGTCCAGTTTTTTGCCAGCTATTCCATTATTATAATAAGGTGTTGTAAAAGCTTTGTATTCAACAATTCCGCGATGCATGTCTACGACGTAGACAGCATCATTAGGCCCATTAGATAGATTTACAGGACGAAAGCCTTCATCTGTTGACGCAAGAAATTCGCGATCATTCCAGGCTTCGCTGGCTGTCGTTGTAATTCCTTCAAATTTCAGGATAAGTCGTTTGACAAGATTTGCTTGTGGTTCACATACAAAATAATTCTCACTGTATCCCTCGGGAAATTTGTCTCCCTGGTAGATCAACGGTCCACATGATGCAGTAACATTTTTCAACAAGCTGTCTTTGCTAAGTACGCCCTCTTCGTAGCCCCGGTTGACAGTTGTCGGATGTAAGGGGTAAACCCTTTGGCTGTCAGTAAGTATTTTATTAATAGCCTCTTTAGGTTTTAGATAAGGATTTTGAATCAGGGTATTGGGTAAAACATAGTCGCCTGCTATTAGAATATCATTGTAATTATAATAAAGCCGCCCAAAATTATCTTTGGTAATTCCAAATTGTCCTCGAAATGATGTAGGCTCCTTCATCCACTTTCCGTCTTTTAGCTGATATCTTGAATGGGAATTGGCACTATAGAGCCAGTTGTCTATGTTCATCATCAATCCGTTAGGTTGTGCTTCAGGACTGCCACCGACAGCGTACGTAGAATCAATCAAAGTTCTTTTACCGGGCTTATCATTATTTATTTCCACAAACCAAAGATTAGGCGGCGCAGCATATAATAAACCCCCATAAACATGAGCAAGCGCCCTGGGAAGTACTAAACTATCTAAAAAGACTTTGGATTGTTCTGCTAAACCATCTTTGTCTATATCTTCTAAAATACTAATTCTTCCATTAGCGGCATTATCGCCTGTCCCAGCGAGGTTAGGCATAAAGCCTCGCATCTCAACTACCCACATCCTACCCCGGTTATCGAAGTCCATCGCTACGGAGCTTCAATTAACGGTTCTGAAACAGCCAGTTGTATCTCAAACCCTTCTGCAATCCTGTATTGATCAAAAGAAATAAGGGTACTTTTATTAAAATGGGTTTGGCAATTTGTTAATAATAGAATTACTGAAAGAAAAAATAAAATCGACTTTCTAATTTTCAAAATATTTTGTTTTAAATAATAAAAATCTTTAAGATCTACTTATTACGGTTTTGACTACAGGAGTGACTATTAATTGTTCTTTTGTCTTTCCTGCTACATTTCTTTGAAGCATTTGCAACCTCATCATATAAACGCTAACTTCCTTTTTGCCGTAGTGCCGTAACTTAAGCTTATAATTGGTGTCATTTTCTCCAATTGCAATGAAAAAAATTGGCGAAAAAACTATTAGTACTAACTATTACGATACGGCAATCTAACCATTTGCTCTGACCGCGCACTTTCGTAAATTGCAAGAACAATTTCAACTGATTTACGGCCTTCAATTCCATCAACTAATGGCTGTTCTCCTGTTTCAATGGAATGTATCATATCTTCTATTTGTTTTTGATGCCCGGTAAAACTGATATCAGCAGGATTGGAAACACCACCGTGTGAAGTATTACCTCCCGACATTGTTTTTATGATCACTTCATCTTCAGGGGTTTCTTTTTCAAATTGCCATTTTATTAAATTACTTTCTTCAAGGATGGCTGAACCTGCAGTACCCATTATTTCAATACGCTTTAAAGCACCCGGAAAAACAGCAGTTGAGCATTCAATAGTTCCTATTGCCCCGTTAGCGAATTTTAAGGTTGACACAACAGTATCTTCAACTTCAATTTCCTTATGCCGGATATTCGCAGTAACAGATTGAACTGATACAACAGCTCCCATATACCATTGTAATAAATCAACTGAATGAATACCCTGATTCATTAACGCACCTCCACCATCAAATTTCCACGTACCTCTCCATGCAGAAGATTTATAATATTCTGTGCTTCTATACCACTTTACATATGCGTCGCCTAATACTAAATCACCAAACCTTCTTTCGTCTATAGATTTTTTAACTTGTTTACTGGCTGCATTAAAACGTGAAGGAAAAATAACACCTGTTTTTACGCCTGCTTTATAAGACGCATTGATTATCCTATCGCACCTTTCAAGCGTTACCTCTAATGGTTTTTCAATAAGGCAATGCTTACCCGCTCCGATACATTCAATTGCGGGATCAAGATGTATACCAGAGGGTGTGCAAATACAAACAATATCAATTTCAGTAACCTTTAGCATCTCATCCAAAGAATCAAAGGCTGTGCAATTATTTTCCACGGCAAAAGCATTTGATTTATTTTTATTGATACTATATATCCCAATCAACTTTGCATTTTCTATCGCACTAATAGCCCTCTCGTGGATGTTTGAGATTACTCCGGCTCCTATTATGCCAAAACCAAACTGCTTTCGTTTCATATTAAAATTTAATTGATTAAAAAATTATTGCTCAAAACAAGTTTTCCATCATTATAATTTCTGATTTTTAAATAAGCTTTTTTTATGTTGTCTTTTTTAATGCAGCAACAAGATTGTTTACTTTGTCAGGGACGGTTTTTGTTGCCAGCCCTACACCTACAAATACAATTGCTGAAACAATCGTGGGCAAACCTACTTCAAGTGCAAGGCTACCTAGGTGCACTTCCTTCGCTATTATAAACATAACTAACCCAGCGATTATGGAAGAGATAGCTGCTTTTGGACCACAAGATTTAAATACCGGAAGTAGACCTAGCAATAACGGCAGGGCCGTAGGTCCTAATAAAGCTGCAAACCAATTTACGATCAGCCCCAGCACTCCGCCAAACCGTTCATAATTTAATGCTATTGCAAGTGTTGCAAGCGTAAAGACAAAAGTAGTTATACGGGCGGTGCGAAGTGAATGTTGATCATCACGAAACTTTTTTGAAACTACAGGCAGTATATCCCTTGTAATTACGGCAGCAATGGTATTGACATCTGAAGAGGTCATGCCCATAGTAGCAGCGAATAACGACGCTATTACAAGTCCTATCATTCCCTGTGGCAAAATTTTTACCATTAGCCAGCCGTAAGACTCGCTGGGGTTGGCCAGCGCTGGCAAAATGATGGGAGCAGCCCACATGGGGAAAAACAATATTAAAGGCCAGACCAGGTATAATATGCCTGAAAGCTGTGCTGCTTTGGATGCTTCTTTTTCATTGGGAGAAGATATGTACCGGGTGGCCAGGCTCCATATGCCTCCATTATAACTTAAAAAATAAACCAAAAACATAATGCAGACAAAACCGGCTGTATAAGGATCATTAAATAAACTACTATGTTGTGGCGGCAAGTGATCCCACATTCCGGAAATAGAACCCGTTCCCCCTAAACGGTCGACAACAAGTACAAACATAACAATGCCGCCCAGTACCTGAACAATAAATTGAATCAGGTCAGTTATAATAACACCCCACAAACCTCCGAACGTGACATAAACCAAAGTGACAACTCCTGAAACGAGGATACCGGGGGTCATTGGAATACCGGCAACTACATGTAGCAAAATACCAATAGCCGCCCATTTAGCTCCAACATCAAAGATTTTTAGCAATACTCCCGTCCAGGCTACGATTTGTTGTGTTAATACATCGTATCTAACACTCAGGTATTCAAGCGGCGATTGTATTTGCAGTTCTCTTCGCAAACGAACCCAATAGACGGGAAATATTTTAGCAGTACTGATAATAACAATAGCGACAGGAAATGCCCACCACATATACATGGTAAAGCCATGAGTATAGGCAACCGCGGCATACGCTACAAATACAGCCCCGCTGTGCCCGGATACATGGTGCGAAATGCCTGCTAACCACCATGGTAATTTTCCTCCTGCAACAAAATAGTCTTCAGAATTCTTACTTTTAAAATAGGACATGACTCCTATTATAATCATACTTAAAAAAAATAGAATAATAACAACTATATCAAGAGTATTAAAGGTCATTTAGTTTTTTGATTGGAAGAATTAAAAATAGAAACGTCACCAAAAATAATAGACTTGTTTCTGCTATTAGCAAACAATCAGATGCCTTTTTTATATTTCATCAGAAGGAAGATAAAGAAGTCTGATGTTTTTTAATAAATATGACAAGCCCCTTTTGCACATCCAGTTTAGCAGTTGCAATGAAAAATAAACCCACTTCTTTCTTTATCAACAGCTTTTCGTGATTTAGCGGCTTATATTTTAATAAATATTTTTTTACGATATAAAAAATATAAAAACAACCATACTAAAACTAACGCTCCCAATGCATCTAATGCCTTATGGAGTCGCTCTGGGACAGGTGCGTAAATACCTGAAAAAAGCAAACGTGCACTATAAGTGAAATCTATGAAACGATAAGCCAGGTAAACAGTAAGCGAGTTTAAACCAATTACATAAAAAAAGAAACTCCATCTTTTAAAGTGCATTACATCAATTAGCCAATAGAAGAGGCAGAGAGAAAGAAAAGACATTCCAGCAGTAAGTAAAATAAAGGAACTTGTCCAGAGATGTTTGTTAATAGGAAAATGCAGTTGCCATAAAAAACTTAAACCTAATCCTGAAATTCCCAGTAGAACAAGCGCCTGTATCTTTTTGCTATCTTTTTTATCAGATCGTAGAATATCGCCGGCTAAAGATCCTAAAACACATAAGCAAAGTGCCGGAAATTGAGTCAATAGCCCGTTTTCATCATAGGTCTTTTGCAAAAGCCGACCGGGCAAAAAATGACGGTCTATCCAGCCAACTAAATTGCCTTCGTAAGAAAGATCACCGGCTCCAAAACCAGGTACAGGAATAAGAAACAGTGCGCCATAATACAGAATAAGAATAGCTGCTACCCACAACAGACGCTTCGACCACGAGAAATTTAAATAAAGAATAGTAGCAGCGAAGCCTGCAATACCAATACGCCCCAACACGCTTGCTACACGTATATTAGACGGATCAAAAAATGTTATCGGAGTATTCTTGTCCAATATACCCAACAAGATGAGAATGACCATTCGCCTGAAAGCCTTTCTGTATAAGCTTGTTTTACTTACTCCTGATGCCAATCCCTTATGTAACGAAAATGGAAGTGAAACACCGGAAATAAAAAGAAAAAGTGGAAAAATAAAGTCGTAAAAAGTAAATCCATTCCATTCAGGATGCTTTAACTGCTGCGATATAGTGTCGATCCATGCCCAACCGGTATTTCCCTCAAGTAATTCTATACATGCGCCTCCTCCTGCAATAAGCAGCATATCAAAGCCTCTTAGAGCATCAATAGAATGTAACCGGTCAGACTTTTTTGCAATAATTGGGGGAACACTATTCATTATTGTGGATATCCTGTATTTTGCTCTAATGGTGTACTTGTTGTAACTGGAGTTGCTGTACTACTTTGCGATAGAGGAAAGATGAGGCAGGGACGCCGTGAATACAAAACACAATAGGACATGAGCCTATATCCAGGTAAGAAGTTTTAATTCCATCTGCAATTATATATTTCCCATTGCTTTCGTGCCGGCTTATAATAGCATATATTTCGGTAGACATGATTTAAAATTTTTGTTTCATGCAAATACCCTCATAAAAAAAAGTCTCTTTCAATTTACCACCCAACATATTCAGGAGGTTTAATACCCTTCAACCGTAAGTACACAATTAACTGCCCTACGTGGTGGGTTTGATGGTCGTGCATAAGTATCAGAATTTGCCTTCGTGTCATTGGCCCTGCAAAGAATGATATTGTTTCACCCAGTTGTTTTGTAGTAAGCCGGTAATGAACGGACAGAGCGGAATCATAAGCTGCACTGACGGTGTTTATAATAGATTGTTTACCTGAAAGCCTGGCATCACTTTTACTGTTCTGCTTATTGACGGATAAGTAAGTTGCAGAAAGCCAATTCATATTATTAGCTATGTGTAATAGTTGTTCACCAAAAGTCATTTCATCAGCCACAGGCTTAAAATTATAATCTTTTTCAGGCATCATCGCTGCTACCTTCAATGTATACGCTTTTGCATTTTCCCATTTTCTTGCCAACTGATGCAGTAAACTATCTTCCGATTGCGCATTACTATTAATCGTGAAAACAAATGTCATTAAGAGAAATAAAAAGGAAATTTTTTTTATTATATTCATAATTGATAATTAAACATCGTGGTACACAGATAAACAGTGTACCTCATTCTTCAACAAAAGTAATTGGAGATTGTTTATTTGTCCAGGCTGCTACATCAAATTCCTTAAGTCTTTCCAATAAAGCCTGGCCAATTCTTTCTTTTTGCCTGGAAAATATCTTCTCTTTGCAGGTGGTAAGGTAATAGTATGCTTTGTTTGTTGCAACCGGCAACAATCTATAAACCTGTCTTGAATTGTATGTCATAAAATCAAAAAAAAATGTACAAAATAAATTCTGTCATAATCATTAGTCTTTGCCTTTTATTAAATTCTTCCTGCGGGCAAACACAAAATAATAAAAATGCAAAAATGAACAATAGCCACTCTTACAGTAATGAACTCATTCATGAAAGCAGCCCTTACTTATTACAGCACGCACACAACCCTGTAAATTGGTATCCGTGGGGCGAGAAAGCATTGAAGAAAGCAAAGGATGAAAACAAGATGATTATCATCAGCGTTGGTTATGCTGCCTGCCACTGGTGCCATGTAATGGAAAAGGAAAGCTATGAAGACACTTCGGTTGCCCGTATAATGAATGAACATTTTATCAGCATTAAAGTAGACAGGGAAGAGCGGCCGGATGTAGACCAGGTTTATATGAATGCCGCACAACTAATTTCCGGAAACGGCGGTTGGCCCCTGAATGCGCTTGCTATGCCTGATGGTAAGCCTTTTTATGCAGGCACCTATTTTCCTAAAAAAGACTGGATACAAATGCTCAATTATTTTATTGACCTGTACCAGAAAAACAAGGCGACACTTAGCGACCAGGCGGCAAAGGTTACCCAAGGGATTCATTCGATTGAGAATGTGCCTTTCAATAAAGCAACCGCCTCATTTACGCTTAATAATCTGGATGGCATTTTCAGCAACATACAACCTAATATAGATTACAAAAAAGGAGGCGAAAAAAGGTCTCCCAAATTTCCTATGCCGGCTGTATGGGAATACCTGCTTTATTATCATTACCTGAGTAAGAATGAAAAGGCTTTAAGTGCAGTTACCACTACTTTAAATAACATGGCTTTTGGAGGCATTTATGACCATCTTGGTGGTGGCTTTGCACGTTACTCAACTGATGCAAACTGGCATGTGCCGCATTTTGAAAAGATGCTTTACGACAATGCACAGCTCGTAAGCCTGTATGCTCATGCGTATGAGGTAACAAAAGACCCTTTGTATAAAAAAGTAGTGTATGAAACACTTGATTTTATAGAACGTGAAATGACGTCTCCCGAGGGAGCTTTTTATTCATCACTCGATGCTGACAGCGAAGGTGAGGAAGGGAAATTTTATGTTTGGACAAAGGCGGAAATTGAAAATGCGCTGGGTAAAGAAGCCGGTCTTTTCAATGACTACTTTAATGTAACGATTGGTGGCAATTGGGAGAGAGGAAAAAATATCTTATTCAGAAATACGCCTGATGAAGCTATAGCAGCAAAATACAATCTGACCAAAGAGCAATTAAAAGAAAAGATTGAAGCTGACAAGGCAACACTTTTAAGTGTACGCAATAAACGTGTTCGCCCTAATTTGGATGACAAAATACTTACTGCGTGGAATGCTTTGATGCTGAAAGGTTACGCGGATGCCTACCGGGCATTTGGAGAAGAAAAGTTTTTAAAAGCAGCACTGGAGAATGCAGATTTTTTATCGGCAAAAGTTATTTCAGAAAATAACGAAATGACCCGCAATTATAAAAACGGCAAAGCTTCCATTGCAGGTTTTCTTGATGATTATGCCTTTACAATTTCTGCTTTTATAGAACTGTACCAGGCAACCTTTGACGAAAAATGGCTGTACAAAGCCAAAGAGCTGGCTGCTTACACCCAGGCTCATTTCTTTGACAATGCTTCAGGAATGTTTTATTACACCCATAACCAACATTCAAATCTTATTGCACGTAAGATGGAAATATCAGATAATGTTATTCCTTCTTCCAACTCTGAAATTGCTAAAAATCTCTTCTATCTCGGACACTACTTCAGTGATGAAGCTCAAATTAAAACAGCGCAGCAAATGTTGTTGAATGTTCAAAAAGACGTGCAGCAGAATATTTATTTTTATCCAAATTGGGGCATCCTGGAAGCTGGTTTTGTAAGCGGCCTTTATGAAGTAGCTATTGTTGGACAGGAAGACCAGCATAAACGGAAGTTGATAGATGAATACTATTTGCCCAATGTTCTTCTTACAGGAAGTAATGGAAAATCAAGCTTAGAGTTGCTTGAAAATAAGTTAGTGCAAGGGCAAACCACTATTTATGTATGCCAGGATAAAGTATGTAAACGGCCGGTAACGGAAGTAAAGGATGCAGTGGCGCAAATCAGGTCGTTTAAATAAGTAACTAACGATTAATGGGATTGCTGGATTAGTGTGATATTCCCTGTTCCCGTTGCTTTAACAAGAATGAGGCGGCAAGTATAACGATAAGAGCTTCTCCTGCCCAACAACTTCAGCTCAGGTTTTACCGTTGTTATCGTTAATGCGACCTGCTGTATAGGCACAATATTTTCTAACACAGGTAACTCGCGTTGAAAGGATTTTTACAAATTTGCTGAAGGCTTAAGTATACTGAACCAAAGATGGCAGCTATGAAAAGATAACGTACAAGGAAGTGACATAACCGGAGTTAAACAAGAAACACAAGCCGAAAAAACAATAATTATTAAAATAGTAATAAAATCTGTCCGTCTAAACCATATAGGTAATATCTGCACCAAGGGTAGGGTAAGAAAATATCATGCTTTTAATATCGTTTGCTTTTAAACCTGCTTTTATAGCCATTGCAAAAAGATTAATTGTTTCTTCTGCATAAGGACCTATTAAATGAGCGCCTAATACTTTACCTGAACTTTTGTCTATAATAGTTTTATAAGCATATTCTTTTGCATTCAAACGCCTGGCATTAAACCAATTTGGAACTGAATTGAAATTAACCTTTATGTCTAAGTTTTGTTCCTGTGCTTCCTTTTCAGTGATACCTACAGATGCTACAGAAGGTAAGGTAAATACTACTGTAGGTATTGCATTATAATCAGGTTGGTTATTATTCCCTTTTAGAATGTTAGAGGATACTATATGACCTTCCATAACTGCAACCGGTGTAAGGGGCAAACCTTTTGTATCTGCACAATCACCGGCAGCATAAACATTAGGATTTGATACGCTCTGTAAGTATTCGTTTACAGTAATACCTTTCTTACCATGTTTGATGTTAGCTGCATCTAATTCCAAATCGAAAATAGCCGGTGTTCGACCTGCTGAATTGATTACTGTTTGAGCACTTACTTTAATGGGTTCACCATTCGCATTACCTGTAACTGTATATTGTTCATTTTCCTTTTGTATTTCTGTTACCTCTGTTTCGAGAAGAATTTCAATACCTAATTCCTTTGTAGCCGTTACAAGATGTTTTACAATATCCTGTTCAAACTTTTCTAATGGAGATTTACCTCTATGAACAATAGTAACTTTTGCACCACTCCTTGCTGCTATATGAGCAAACTCAAAAGCTATATACCCACCTCCTATAAAGATTAATGATTGAGGCAATTCTTTTAAGTTGAGAAAGTTGGTGCTGTTGATGGTGTATTCTTCACCTGGTATTTGCAGTTTTCTCGTTTTAGCTCCTGAAGCAACAACAATTTTACCTGCTTCTACGGTTTCATTATCAACTGCTATTCGATTTGCTGAAATAAATTTTGCGGGTGAATGGTAAGTAGTGATGCCACTTTTCTTATATCCTTTTTCTATATTGGCAGCAATGGGGTCAACAAATGTTTGTTTATAAGCCATTTGGCTGCTCCAATCAATTGTTGGAACTGTATCAATTCCTTTGCCTTTTAATCGGGTTGCGAAGTCAACCACTTCAGTAGCACCTATTAATACTTTTTTCGGGTCACAGCCACGTAAGGCACAAGTGCCGCCATAAGGTAATTCATCTGTAATTGCAACAGTAAGACCTTTGGAAGCACATTTGTTTGCTATGGTCATACCCGCCATACCAGAGCCTATAATAAAAACATCAAACTTCTTCATTTCGAATACGTTTTTAAGGGATAATAGACACTGTTTTTAATGCAGTATAATTACCGGTAATAAGTACAGTAGTTTAACAGCAACTACTACTGCAACTTTTGTTTTCTTGTATAGGTGGGCATGGTACTGTACCATAAGAGCAAAATACACAACAGTCACCTTGCTTTGGCTTTAGTACAGTATTGCAATTTGTACATTTATAGAAGTATTGACAAGCATCAGTCGGCATTATTTCTTCTTTCTGAAATCCACAGTCAAGGCAAGTGATTGTTGATTGTAGTGTTAGTGTTTTTTCCATTTTCTATTGTTTTTTATCGCAAACTGCCTGCTTTTAGCTTTGCTTTGTAGTAGCTTTTTCTAAAACCGGTGCTGCTTTATAACCTAATTTCTCAATGGCTTTAATAATATCAGCTACTGATGTTTTAGCAGGATTAAATTTTACTGTAGCAACATCACCGGGGTAATCTACTTTCTGATCTACAACGCCATCAAGTGCTTTAAGTGTAGTGGCTACATGATTATTACAACTTGGACAAGTCATTCCTGTGATTTTTAATTTAACTGTTTTTGGTTCGTCTTTAGTTACAGTTTTTACCGTTGTTTGAGCATTAGCTTTACAATTACCGCAGCCGCAAACCTGCACAGCAGTAAATAAAAAAGTACTTAACGCAATAAAAAGAGTTCTCATGTTTTATTTATTTAAAAGTTGATAATCCGTTACTTTATAACCTGTTTGAGCAATAGCATTTTTAAGCTGCTCTACTGATGCTTTTGATTTATCATATTTAACGACGCTTGTTCCTTTATTATAAATTGTTTGAGCATCAATAACACCTGCTACTTTGTGTAACTCATTGTTAACTTCAGACTCACATGCTTTACAACTCATTCC
>JAABUS010002664.1_pt1 | contig 32782 bp, 6 predicted proteins | sample 5560161 | NCBI WGS metagenome assembly JAABUS01 (sample SAMN10711885, study PRJNA513376) | rock metagenome | isolation source: Antarctica rocks | place: Antarctica: Victoria Land, Trio Nunatak nord | collected 2016-01-04 | reverse complement strand
ATCTATAATATTATATTATATATATATATATATATATAATATTTATTACTACCTCTATAAATAATTATATATATATATATATATATAATATTTATTACTACCTCTATAAATAATTATATATATATATTTATATTTATATTTTATTACTATCTCTATATATAGTAAAATAGAAATATATATATATATATTATTCCTACTCCTATATATAGTTTATATAGTTTATAAATATATATTTATTACTACCTCTATATATAGTTTATATATACGTATATATATAAAAGTAGTAACAAATTATATATATAGGGGATAGCTTTATAAAAAAAATTAAATATTTTTCTATTATTCACTTCTTTTCTTTATCCTAAAGAAAGAAATTATTAATTTTTCGATTTTTTTCTCTCTCTTCCCTAATTCTCTTCTTTATCGAGGAAAGAGAAGAAACTCTTTTTTTTTTCTATAGCGAAACTCTAACGAGCGCGTTTTACTAGTCGAGGATAATTAGTAATAACGACGAGAGTAATAGCGATATTATATTTAGTAAAAAAGAGTTCTCTAGAGGTAAAATTATATCTAATAATAACTATAGTAAAAAGATCGTAAAGAGAAAAATAATTAAATAAAAGAAAAAAAATTATATAAATATATAAAGAGGCGACGATTTTTTTTTTAAATTATATTTTAATTTAGTTTATTTATCTATTTCTCGCGTCTTTAATTCCTATTATTATAAATAAAACTAGAGTATAGAGATTAATAAACGAAATAAAATTAATAATTTAATATTAACTATAATAATATTATTTAGAAATTAAAAAATATCGTAAATATTTACTTAATTTATAAAACGTAAATAATAGAGGAATATAAATAGAAATAAGAAATTTTATATTAAATAAAATAATAAAATAATTAACCGCGAGAATTTAAAATCTTTTATTAGAAAAAGACTATTAAAACGTTATTATAATTAATATTAAATTACTAGTATTATTATAACTTTATTTAATTATAAATTATATCTTATAAATATAATCTCTATTTAGGCCTAGCGTTTGAATATTCTTAAAAAAAGTTATATATATAATACTAGTTATCTTTACTCTCTAATTAATTTTATTATTTAATATACTTCTTTTAATATAATTTCGATATTAATTTTAATACTATAATTAATTTACTTTATAATAATATATTCGAATAATTATTAAATTCAAAGAAAATATTATTAAGAGTTATAATATACTATCAAGATTATTTCTTCAAAAGAGATTTTTATATAAATAAATAGAAAATAAAGAGTTTAAAGATATAATATATCGGAATCGTATTTATATAAATAATAAAAAAATTAAAAAATTATTTATAATAATATAAACCGAAAGAAATTACTGAAAATAAATCCTATTATTTATTAGAAATAAGAAAGTAATAATTTAATAACTCGTTTATTTATAACTCGTAACTTAATAGAATTAATTTAAAATAATAAATTATAGAGTATTAAATAAAAGATTTAATAAAGAAATTATAATAAAAAAGAAAACTAGACGTTAATTAATATTACCGAGTATTATTTTAATTAAAGAGAGTATATTTATAATATTTTAAAATAACTCTTAATCTAGAATTTTTTTTTAATATACTAGAAAATAACCTAGTAATTATATTTAAAATAACCGGGTAAATATAATAAAAAGTGAATTATTTAAAAGAGATTACTTATTATTATAATAAAATATAAAATAATCTTTAAAGTTATTTAAAATAATTTAATATAAATTTTAATAAAAAAATTAAAATTCAAAATATATTTTAATAATAATAAATTATTCTTTTTAAAGTATTAAATTAAATATTTTAAATAAATTACTAATAATAATAATTATTAATTTAATAAATAAAACCTAGATTAAATAAAAATAAATAAAGTTATTATTTTAAAAAGAAAATTTATAAAAAAATAAGAGTTAATAAATTTTCGATAACTTTTATATATTTTAATAGAAGAAAATTCATTTAAAATAACTAGGTAATTAAAATAATAGAGAGATTTAAATTAAATATATAATCTTTATTTATTAAAGTATTAATAGTTATAATTATTAATTTAGAAGTAAGTTTTATTCTAACCTCTATTCTTTCTAGAATATAATTAACTTTTATTAATTTATATTTAAATATTAATAATATCTTTTAATATCTCGCTAAATAGTTTACTTTATTAGAAAATTAATAATTCTCGAAATTTTACTCTAAAGTTATTTATTTTAATATATAATATAGTAAAGATTATTCTAGTCCATTAGAGATATTTTAAAGATAAATTATCGATAAATTTATTATATTAATAAAGATATATAGTATCTTGGAATTCAAAACTATATTATATTTATCACTTTTAAATTTATATTAATATTCTAATTATTTACGAATTTAAAGATATAAATAATAATAACGAGTATTTATATTAAATTTATTTTGTTTATAATAATACTATATATTAACTCTTATATTATTTTTAAAGAATTTATATTCGTAAAACTTTATATTAAATAGAGAGTCTAAATTCCTCTTTTTATATTTTAATTATAACGAGTTTAAATATATTAATCTCGATTAATATTATTAATTTTAAATCGAAGTAGAGAAGAAAAGATTAAAAGATATTAAGATATATATAATAAATATTAACGATATATATAATAAATATTAACGATATATATAATTAAGATATCGTTATTATCGAGTAAATAAATATACTCGATTCGAATTTAAAAAATAATTAAACTCTTCTTAAATAATAAATTTAGTAAAATATAATAATAAAATCTATTAATTAATAATTATAGAAAATATATTACGATATTATTATAGTATAGACTTTACGCTACGGATTAGGGAAGGGAAGTTTAAATTTTTCGAAAATCGAGGAAGAGAATTCAATAAATTAAAATAAATATTAATATAGAAAAAGTTCCCTTTCTTAAAGAAGGGAAGGGAATAGAGTAAAAAAAACTAATTCCCTTCCTTATTCCGTAGCGTAATAGACTTGAGTAATAAAATTATTATTTATATATATTAAAATAGCGGTTTAAGTTCTATTATTAAATTTATTAAAATTAGAGTAATATTAAAATTCTATTATATTAAAACTAAATCCTCTATAAAATAATTAATATCTTTTATATTATATACTATTATACTAACCTCGTATTAAATAATATTAATAACGATATATATATATAATCATACTTCTTCTATATTAATAAAAACGATTAAATTAATTATAAATAATAAAACAACTTCTAAAATAATTAATATACTTCTTATTAATTACTATAATTGAAATAATATACTTCGTATTAATAGCCAGTTTTTTCTACGTTATATATATTTAATATTTCTATATTATAATTTACTACTTTAAATAAATACTTTTAAACTCTTTCTTAAATTATTGAAAATAATTTATTTAATACTCTTTTTCGTTTAGAGTATTTATAATAAATACTAAATAAAGAATTAAAGAATACTTCTTTATTTATTTCTTTTTCATTAATATAATTAACTATTTCAATAAATTATTTATTAGATATATATTTATTTTAATAAACTTTTACTAGCTCTATTTTATGGATTTTTATTAAATAAAAATTAAACTAGTCTTTTAATACTATTTCTATATTATTCTCTTAATATTACTACTTTTAATATTTATTATTAATTATTAATTTATATATTACCTTAGAGGAAATTCTAATAAAATTTATCATAATTAATACTACTTTTTATTTATAAAAGTTATTATTATTAAGTAAATATACGTCGAAATAAATAAAACTTTTTCCTAATATTAAACGAGTAGTAATTTAAATAATTATAGAATTTTCTTATTTTCAAAAAGAAGTAAAAAAGTAAAGTAGTTTAATAATAATCTCTCGGAGTATATTAAATTAAAATAATTTACTATATAATTTATTTAAATTATAGATAGAATATTGATAATAATATTCATTATATAATTTATTTCAATTATAGATAGAATATTGATAATAATATTTATTAATATTTTCCGAAGAAATATTAAAAAGTTATATTAATATTTATATAAAGAGTAGGTTCTAGAAAGTAAGTTAAAAGATAAAGAAAAATTATCTCAAAGTGATAAATATTTTCTCGTTATTCTTTAAGAAATTTTATAAATAAAGAATAATACTAACTAAAATATTAAAATATAAAATATTTATAAAAGATATTATTATTTACTCGATAATAAATATAATAATATTTCTACGTTTATAGATTTATTATTTAAACTATTATAGTTAAAGGAAGCCTTCGTAGTTACTCGGCTCGTTATTTTATAATTACGAGAAATATTAATATTAATTAAGGCTAGGAATAAATTTAAATAATAAATTATAAATATTATAATAAAATTATAATACTATTTCCTATAAATCTAGATAGGGGATTAGACGTATTTCGATTATAATAATCTACTTTATCGCGCCGAGAAAGATATTTTTATCGAAGGAGAGATTTACCGCCCGAGCCTCCTTTTTTATAATAACGGAAATCTAAATAAAGTATAAAAATAGGAGGTTAAGAAATAATTAATAATATATATAGGAGATATTAATATTACTACTATAAATAGGAATTAAAGAATAAATTAACTCGGGCGCTAGGCGGTTTATTAGAATTATAGAACTAAAGATATAAATTCCGAGTTAAATATAAGAAAATAGAAGAATCAATTACTAAAATAAAGTATAATAAATATATATTAATATATAACTATTAAACAACCTTTTAATAAGAGAAAAAACCCGAAATATATTTAATTATACTCGGATAAATTATTTATATAAATTTCGTAGATTATATTATTATCCTTCCCGTAACTAATTCTCCTACGAGATTATTATATAATCTATATTATTATTTTTATAACTTCGTACGAGTAGACGAATTATAGGTTTTTAAAAATAATCTAAATCTTCTTATTTTTATTAACGATAAATCGAATATCTACGATTTTTATTTTACCTATTTTTTTCTTTAACGATATTAATATACTCGCTTTTCAAGAAGTAAATTATCGGAGTTTTAATATAAATAAATTATTTGTTAATATTTACTATAAACTCGTAGCTTCGTAAAGGAATAAAAATATATTATATATAATATTATCTCGATCTTTTCTCTTATTTAATAGGTTTAATTTCCGGATCTTTAAAAAGTAGGTAGATTAAACTCTATTATTAATCTAAATTATTCTACCGTTTTTTATATTTTCACTTTTTTACTATTTTTAATATCTTCTCTATATTTTCGTTTCTTTAATAATTCTAGCATTTATTTCACTTAGAGAGTAGTTAATTCGGGCTCTATTATTAGTCGATAATTCTATATAATACTTTATTTTCTTAATTTTTTACTAGGTTTAATAAATATAGCGCTCGTTATAACTTTTGAAATATAAAGAGTATAATTAATTTAGATTTTATTATAGATTAATTACCTCTTTACTCGTTTAATAAATTTTATATTTATATTTATAATTACTATTTTAATTATTTATAAAATATATTAATAGATCATTAATTTATTTTTACTTTCGATCGAGATAAGAACTTTTAAATTCTTTGAAAATATAATAAATTATAATATCGTAATCGGATTCTTTGTTATTAAAAAAGTTAATAAATAATTTCTTTCTATTATTTAAATAATATCGAAAGGAAAATTTGGAAAAAAGTATTTTATATAATTTTAAATAAACGAATTTCTTATAAGAAAATTAATTTAAAACTAGTTTTTTTAATATTCTTCTTTTATTAAATACCTATAAAGAGTATTTTATTTAATAACGCGATTTTTTTATTCTATAAAAACCTAGTCAAAGTATTATAATCTTGAATATAATCTTTATTAATTAGTTATTCCTAGATATATTTTATATATTATTAGTATTTAAAGGAAATTTAATTATAATTATTAATTTTTCTTTAAAAATTAATAATTTAAATAAGTTAACCTTTAAGTTAAATAGTATAATTAACGAATAATTAATAAATATCTTTTTAGGGTTAACCGAAATATTAAATTTAACGAATAAAGAAAATACTATATATAGATACTAAATATAATTTTTAATAATATAAAAAAATATTATAATATTATCGATATATACTCGAGCGAATATTTTATAAATTTAAAAGAATAGGTTTATTTTCTTTTATAATATATCGACGAGTTTTCAAAATTTATTATTATAATATTGAAATTTTCTTAAACGCGATATAATATAATAGTAAATTTATATTTATCTTTAAAATCTATATATTATTTATAGAAGAAACTAGTTATATTCTTAATAATAATTTAAAAAATAATCTTTAATAGCGCTAATTCTTCTATTTTTCAAAAATAAATAATAGATATTTATTAATAATTATAATATTTAAACTTCGAATATTAATAATGATTTAATTTTCTTATTACTATCTAATATTATAACTTTAATAACGAAGATTAAGAAATTAGATAAAAAAAAAAAAAAATCTATTTAAATTATTATTAAATATATAATTTATTAAAGATTTCGTTTATACTCTTCCGGCTCTCGTTATTTATAAAATAAATATATATTATTTTAAATACTTTATCTTTCTAGTCGATACTAAGTAGTATATATATATATATTTATTATCTAGAATATTAACGAAGCCTCTTTCTATTTAAAGTATAGAGTATAAATTAAGAATTAATTACTAACTCCGATTTCTTACTATAAAAAATAGTATTAATTAAAAAGATATTATCTTTTATAATTACCTCTTCTAACGGAGTAAAAAAGTAAGAATTTATTAAAATTCTCCTCCTCTTAATTCTCTAAAGCCTATCTAAGAAATAATATATTATTAACTATAATAATCGCGTTATTAAATATACTTTTATAAAAGTTTCTTTATATTTATAAAAAGGCCTTCGTATAACGAGTTCGTAAATAAAGAATAATAATATTATAATAAGTAATAAATAGAACCTCTATTATTTAATTTAGTTTAATATTCCTAAAAACTTTAATATATATCTATTTTATTTTTAATAAATATTGATATTATCTCGTTATTTATAATCCTATTAAAAAGATAAAGATTCGTATTTACTAAATTAGATAATTAGTTTTATTCTAATAAATCGAGTTTATAAAACTCGATAATTATAATTATTTATAAAGGAAGTAGTTTTATTTTCATAATATATATTAATTAATTTATATTTATAATTTTTATATAAATATTAATAATATATTTTATATCGTAGTTATTAATATAAAATATTCAACGAGATATTTATATATTAGTCTCTTTAGGAGTTATAATATCTATATTAATAAATATATTTATTTTAAAGATTATTTATAATATAGATTTTTTTAAAAATATATCGGTAACTCCGAAAACCCCGAATTCTATATATTTTATATCGAATATACTAAAATACTAGAAATACGTATCTATATATATCTCGTATTTTAAAAATATTATAAAACGATGAAATAACGATTAAATAGTAATTAAATAACTTTTTTATTTATTTTAATTTTTAAAAATATCTAAACTAGGAACTCTATATAAAAATATAAATATTTTACTAAATTTATTTTTAACCTAGATTCCGAATTTCTAATTAAATCTTTACTAGTATTATTATAAATTATTATAATATAGTTTTATTTATTTTAAATTTAATTTAGGTCTAAATTATCTTAATTTAATTTAATTTATCTTAGATTTAATTTATATCTAAACTAGTTTCCCTATTTCTATTTTAATATAGTCGGGATAGGAAATAAATAAATACTTTATATATTAATTTTTATTTAAATAATAACTAGCCCTACCCTAATTTTCGTCCTTTATCTTTTATTTTAGTTTACTCTTATATTATAATTAAGTTATAGTTTAATAAACCTAGCCGTTAATTTAATAAATATCTAGATATTAATCCCGTCTTTTAATATTATAAAAAATTAACTACCTAGTTAGTACTCTTTAATATTAGGATAATTATTATAAGGGATTAACCCCTTAACCCCGAAAACTATATATAATAATTCCTCGCCGAAGTTTAGAATAACTTTATTAATTTCTTAAATACCTTCGATTATTTATATACTTAGGTCGAGAGTAATTCTTTATTCGATATTTTATCCTCGTCTACGCCTCTTCCTCCTTTTATATTAATTACGTAATCTTTAGTTTATATTATCGTTTAGGTAATAATTTAAGTCGTATTTATTATAATTTAAATTATACTTTAGCCCCCGCCTTAAATATTCGATAAGAATACTTTTAATAATATTATTATTATAGGCCTACGCTCGTCTTCCTTTTTAAATACTTAATAATTTATTCCCTCCCGATCTCGAATACCTCCTAGATCCGAAAAACTCTTGAATATCTCGGAATATAAAGGGGACTAAGATAAATTAGATATTTAGGAATAAATATTAATATAGTAAATATATATTAATTATAACCGTTATTTTATTAATAGTAATAAGATTGTTTATATAGAGTTTAAATTAATTATCGGTAAAAAAGCCTCTAATTTAATAAATTATTATTAAAAGAAGGGTCTTTATACTTTAACTAGTTTTATTAATTAATAAAAGAAGTTACGGGAAGTATATAATAACCCGTTTAAATAAAAGGATACTCGGAATTATATTTAAAAACTTAAATAAGGTTTTATACTTTTTAACGAGTATTTTAACCTCGTTATTTAAAAGAAGGAATATTCTCGAATAAAGAACGAATCCTTAATTAATATTATAAAATATAATATTAATTATATTATTTAATAGGCCTTTATCTCTTAAAGGAAAATTAATAATTAACGGTTATATACCTTCGATAAATACGTCCGTATATACTCCGAAATCGATTAAGAACTTTAGTAGATTAAATATTATTTATCTCGTTAAAGTACTACTTTTATTAAATTAAAATAAACCTCGAGGAGATTTATTATATTTTTACTAGCTTCTACCCTTATAGCCCGTTTTATTATAATAAATATTTTTATTTCTATTATCGTAGCTTTAACTCTTTTATTTAAGGAATTAATAAACCTCGATTCTACCTAAATTATTATTAAAGGTGAATTAACGAGAACCCCGGTTATTAAAATTATCTACGAGAAATAAAGATTTTACTTTTATTATAAATTATTTAAATATAATATAAAAATTTATTTAATTAAACTAGCTAGTCTCCGATCTAGTATTATAACTATCGTCGACGACGATAAAAATATTATAAGAGGAGTTACCCTAGACGTGGGAAAAGAATAGTTTTAATATAAAGTCGCGTATTAAGACTATAAGTACCTAGAACCCTATATATACCTTTTTATTTATCGGTTATATCGTTTAATTTACCTTCGTTATTAATTAAGTTTTTATTTAAATTTATTATATAGCTTTTTAAAACCGACCCTACTTTTTATAATAAATATATAATTATTTCTTATTAATTACGGAATAGTTAGTCCCGAATTTAAATTAAAATCTTAATTAATATTAGTATATCCGGTTACTTTTTTATTAATTATAATTTTATATATACCTAGTATTTATCCCTTCGTTTTCTTTATTATTTTTATATCGTCCGACTCTTTAATAACGTACCTACCGCTATAGGACGTATTATTTATATCGTAGAAATAATTTTAAATATTTATAATTATTAAAAACGAATAGTTTTTTTCGTTACTAAATTTAGTTAATACCCCGTCGTAATCGGTTTATTATACTTTTATTATTATAAAGTTACTACCGATTTCTTAAATAATTCCTTAACTTTCGTTTTATATTTTTATTTAAGAAATTATACCTTAAGTCCTATAAAAGTCTTCGCGGAAAATAAACTTTTTTTTATACTTTAAGAAAGTTTCTAGATTTAAGAATTTTAATTTTTAGTTTTATCCGATACCCGCGTAGAGTAAACCTCGATTTAAAAAGAGTCGTTAATATATAGAGAGCCGTTATTATTTATAGACGATAACGTTATTATTAAATAATTAATTCCGATTTAAGAGAAGTTATTTTAATTTTAGATTTATTAATAATATACCTAATCCTAAGTTTATAAGAAATAAACTTTAATTTAAAAAAAGTTAACTTAGCCTTAGGTTTATTAATAATATATTTAATCCTAAGTTTATAAAAAATAAATCTCGATTTAAGAAAAGTTAACCTAGTTTTAGGTTTATTAAAAGTAAACCTAGTCTTTAACCTAACTTAGTATTTATATAAAATAATTTAAAACTTAAAAGGAGTTACTTTAATTCTAGGTTTATTAATAATAAATTTAGATTTAAAAGGAGTTTTCTACGCCCTAGTCTTAATTACTTATTCCTATAAGAACTAACTATAATAACGAGTATAATTGTATCGTTACTACCATTAAGTAAGGAAAGATATTTAAGATTAAATATCGTAACCTAGTCTCGCTTCGTTTTAAGTTTTAATATTAAAAATAACGAACCTAATACCTAGTTATTTTTAATATATACGAGATAAGATTTTAATTATTTACCCGGCTCGTTAGGCCTAACGAGTAAACTATATTTAATTTATTATTTATAGAAATCGATCGATTTTTAGGTATTTTAAAAGAAATCTCGATTTTAAGTATTTAATTTTATTAAGAATTTAGATACTATAAACTTAAACCCCGTTTTAATTAAAATCTTAAATTAAATATTTATAATTAAGCCTAGAACCGAGTTATATTTAAAATAAATAAGGAGTTTTACTTTACCTCCGTTGTTATTTAAGAAGAGTTTTAAGTTTATCGAGATAATAAGAATATTAACTTAACTACGATTTTATTTACGCGGTATTATAAATTTTTAAATATTTTTTTAAGAAAAGATATTAATACCTTACCCCCGTATTAATTATATAATTATATTATTAAATTTAAAGAAGGGCTATAACCTCCGTCGTTTAATTTATATAATATAAACTATAACGAGATCTTAAAGCTCCGCCGTTACTTGGATAAAAATTTTAATAAAGATTTTATTCGAGTTAATCGGTTTTATACCGCGTTTTTTATTTTATTTATAAAGAAACTTAACGGAGGCCTACGTTTCTACGTTAATTACCGAGGGTTAAATATTATTATTATAAAGAATAAATATTCTTTACCCCTAATATTAAAAACCTTAAATCAATTAAATCGTATTAAGGTATTTTCTAAATTAGATATTATATCTATTTTTAATCGCCTCCGCGTTAAGGAGGGCGACGAAGAATTTATTATATTCCGTACCCGATTCGGCCTATTCGAATATTTTATTATATTATTTAGATTATATAATAACCTTATCTCGTTCTAGTATTATATTAACGATATTTTTTATAAATTTCTCGATAAGACTTATATTATATATCTCGACGATATTCTAATTTATAGCGATATCGAGGAAGAGTATAAAATTTATATTAAATATATTCTTTAGAAACTCCGTAAGACGGGGCTCTAAATAAATATTATTAAATATAATTTCTATATTAAAGAAGTTATATATTTAGGATTAATTATTACTATTTAAGGGATTAAAATAAATTTAAAGAAAATTAATATAATCCTAAATTAATTATAACTAGTTAATATTAAGGATATTTAAAGTTTTTTAGGGTTCGTTAACTTCTATCGGCGCTTTATTTATAAATTTAATAAATTCGTTATACTATTTATAACCTTAACTAAAAAAGGTACTATCTTCGAGTAGAGTACTCGATATTAAATAACTTTTAATACCTTAAAGAAAGTTTTTATTTTTAATATTATTTTAATTTATTTCGACCCCGACCGTAAGATTATAATAGAAATAAATATATTTAATTATATATCTAAAGGGGTCCTATCTTAGTATAATAATTAAAATATTCTTTATTTTATTATTTACTTTTTAAAGAAATATAACTCTACCGAGTATAATTATAAAATCTATAATAAAGAGTTTATAATAATCGTCCGTGTATTCGAGGAATAATGTTTTAAACTAAAGGGATCTACTCTTTTTATCGAGGTAATATCTAATTATAAGGCTTTTAAATATTTTATTTTATTTAAAATATTATCTCGCCGTTAAATAAAGTAGAGTAAGTTTTTATCCCGTTTTAATTATAAAATTACCTACCGGCCCGGTAAAAAAGGTAGTAAACTTAATATATTAATATATCGGTTAAGAGACTTCTTTAAAGAGGGGGATAAATTAGACCCTAAATATTAATATTAATATTAGATTATATTAAAAAGAAAAAACCTAGCCCTAAAAGTCCTTAAGGATTATATTTATAATATATCGTTAAATATAACGACCCTAGTCTTAGTCCTAGTTACTTTAGTTATATTAATAATAAATTTAAAGATTTTTATCTAGTTTTTTTAGTTATATTTTATATTAATCTATACGACCCCGATAAATTTTAATATAGATATCGATTTAGAACCCTAGACCCTATCTACGTCCTATAAATTTAAATTAAATAAAAATTAGTTTATTAATCTAAATAAAGACTTATACGATACCCCGATTTATTAATTATAGGATATAATTAATTAAGCCGATTAATTCGCCCCTAAAATCCTAGAAATATTATATTTTAAAACGCGTTATTATAGCGGAATTCTCCTCGCTAAATATAAAGATAAAGATAAAGTTCTCTATTTCCGAGGAAAGAGATATATACCGAATTTTAATAAATTACGCCTTCGTTTAATCTAGTTAGTTTATAATAGTATCGCGGGTAATTACCTAAGTTATATTAAATATTACGAATTAATTAATCGGGCCTATTAGTGGCTTTATATTTATATTATTATCTAGCGCTTTATTAGGAATTATTATATATACCGAAGAATTAAACTTTCCCGTTAATATATTTAAAAATAACTATATTTATTACCGCCCCTGTAACGACGTTAGAAAGACGTTTCGATAGATTATATAAATCCTCTACCGTCTTATACCTTTATAAGAATTATTTATCGGTATATTTTAATTTTCGTAGACCGTTTAATTAAGATACGGTACCTAGTATTAATTATATCGATAAAAGTAAACGAAGCCTACGACGCTTTTTATTAGAATATATAGAAGCTCTATAAACTACTAGATATTTTTATTTCGGATCGAGGATTTTAATTTATATCGGAGTTCTAGGAGGCCTTATATAAACGTTTTAAAATCGATTAATATATATTTACTAGGTATTATCCTTAGACGGATAATTAAACCGAGTGGTTTAATATTATAATAGAATACTACCTCCGTATATATATTAATTATATATAGGATAATTAGGTGAAATAGCTCCTTAAAGCGGAGTTTTTTAATAATAATATTAATTTTTCTAGTACTTTAACCTCGCCTTTCTTAATTAACTATAATTAATATCTATATATCGGTTTCGAGTTTATTAAATTTTTATTTTAAAATCTTACTACCTAAGCCCGTACCTATTTAATCGCTACCGATAAATTCGTAATATAAATAGAAATCTTAAACGACTACCTCCGCGATAAAATATTTATCGTTTAAATTATCTTTAAATCCTCGGTTAACTAACGAAGGCGTTTATATTCAATATATTTAATAAATGATTAAATATAATTAAATATTAAGAATCTAAATACTATACGCTTTTTAATTAAACTCGACGATTATAATATCGGCCCCTTCCGAGTCTTTAAGGTTTTCGATAATCCTCTTATAATTTAGTTAGATTTTCCGTATTTTATAAAAGTTTACCCCGTCTTCTACGCTAATTTATTATAATTAATAATTAATAACTCTTTACTTAGATAAGTCTAGTTTATCCGAGAATTTATAACTACCGAAGATAACTAATATAAATAGTATATTAATAGTATTTTAAATTCTAAATATAATCGCCGTTATAGTTTATCTTTATTAAAGTACTACGTTAATTAAGAAGATTACGTCGTTATATAGGAACTCTTTTAATACCTTACCCGTTATTAATAATTTATTAATAAATATTATATCTCGAATCCTAGCGCCGTTAGCCTCTATAAATTATTATATACTATTTAAAGATATTAATATAAAGAACCTTTATTATCTTTATTTTAATTCGATTTTTAAGAAGTTAACCCCCGCCTATATTATAGTTTATTCCTTATCCGTTATTATCCCCTCGGTTATTATTCCGTATCGGCTTCGACCGATACTTCGTATTATTATATAAATAAATAATACCTTATAGCCTAGCCCCGCCGTTATCGTTTATAAATAATAATATTAATATTTAGTTTTATTTATATACCGCCGCTTATTCCCCGTCCTATCCTTTATTTATTATTATCGATAACTCGAATACTCCGACGCGCTTTTATTTTAATTATTTCGTAACCCTAAATAAGATTTAAGGTTATAAAATTTAATTAATTAAATTAATTATTTATTTATCTTATAGGAGCTCGACCTTAAAGAGGGGGTTATTATTATAATTTAACTTTACCTACTTTAAATCTAATTTAAATTTAAGTTATTTTAATTTAATTTAATTTATTTTAGATTTAATTTAGGTTTAAGCTAGTTTCCTTATTTTTATTTTAATATAATCGGGATAGGAAATAAATAAATATTTTATATATTAGTTTTTATTTAAATAATAGTTAGCCCTACCTTAACTTTCGTTCTTTATCTTTTATTTTAGTTTATTTTTATATTATAGTTAGACTATAGTTTAATAAACCTAGCCGTTAATTTAATAAATATCTAGATATTAATCCCGTCCCTTAATATAAATTTTAACTCTAATTTAGAAATCTTAGTATTAAAATTTACTAATACTATAAAATACGAAAAATATACCGATTAAATAATAATTAAATAGAACTATTTTCCTAGATTTATCGATATAGTTTTAATTATTCTTTTATTATTATCTTTAATTTTCTCGAGGAAATATAAAGAGTAACGATATATTTAAAGATAATATAATATTCGATATTAATATTACTTTAAAGTATATTTATTATAATACGAACCCAAGTTTTTAAAAGAAATTATATTATAGATTTATAATTAATAATAATTTTTTATTCAATAATTAAATTTTTATAAATCTTTTCTACTTTAATTTCAAAGTCTAGATCGACTCGAATATTACTATGTTAATAATTCTTTAATTTAATAATAAACTTTTATTTTAATAATTCGTTATTCGTTTTAATTTAGTAATAAATTTCTATATTTTAATTAATTATTAGAAACTACTAACTCTTCTAAATAATACTTATTATTAAATATTTAATATAAATCTCTTTACTAGTATTTCTATCTTTTTTTAAATTTTTAAAATAAATTTCAAAATAAAAATCTTCTCTATAAATATAATACTAAAATTAAATTAAGAGTTAAACTTTATTAAATTATTTAAAAATTATATATCCCGTTTTATTTATTAATAATTATTATTCCATTATTAATCTTAGTTTTAAATATTAACGTAATTAATATTAAATATAAATTACTCTTTTATCTCTAGATTTATAATATTATTATTTTAAAATTAATTCTTTTATATTTCGATTTTATAATAAATAGTAATACGCTTAAGAGAAATTTATTATTACTCGAAATAATTAGAATTATAACTACTAGTTATAACCCCGCGATTTTCTTCATATAGTTAATAATTAGGATAATCTTTATTTCTAGGAGAAAAAGATATATTTCTAATATTATTATTAATTTATAATAAAATAATTAGTGGTTAATTTTAATAAAATTAATATATTTTAATATTATTTAATATATTCTAATAAATTTAATTAATAAATTAATAAGAAATAATTTAAATTAACTAGTTTTATTATAATCGAAACTAGATAAGTTATAGATTATTCTATTAATATTATTATAAGCTTTTTAGTTTAGAAAATAGTAAAGATTTATTTATTTTAATATTTTATAATTTTCCTAATTAATAATATTAAATAAATTAAAGAATTTATCTAGTAAAATATTAAATTTAAACGAATTAATAAAAAATTCAAGATTAGAGTTAATATAATCGTAGATTATATATATTTATTAATAGATACTAGGAATTTCTAGCGGCTTTAAATAGAGTATATATTTTATTAATATATATTTAATTTTATATTAACTAAATAGAGGTTATATATAACTTCTATTATTTATATTTTAATTTATATAATAAAACGATTAACTCGTCTAAAATTAATTAAAGGTAGATATTAATATTTTAGTATTAATATTTATTTTATATAAGAATTTTTAAAAAACTATTTTCTTTAAATATAAAAAAAGAAACTTTTATATTTATTCTTCGTTATATTATTTAATTATATCGTTAACGTAATCTTTAAAATCGAAAATATTTTAATATATAATATATTTTCTAAAAATAAATAAATTATCCTTTTTATTATTTATAAAATTAAAGAATTTAATCTCTTTAATCTTTAACTTATTCTAGATATTTATTTTAATATTAATAATATTTTAATTAACTAAATTACTCTCTTCTACTAGGTTTTTAAATTCTATTATATCTATTTTTATTTTACTTATTAATTTAATAATAAAAGTTTGAATTTCTAGTAATTCTATAAATTATATTATTTATTCGTAATTTATAATAAGTTTCTTAGTTTTAAAAGAAATCTCGTAGAATATATTTCCTACCTTTTAAATTTTATTATATAAAATTATTAATAAGTATAATTAAGACCTAGAAGAGTATATAATAATATAATTATAATTTTAAATTTTATAACGGTTATTAAAGTAGTTATTTTAATATATTTTTCTAAAGAGTAAATTAATAGTATTCTCTTTATATTTTTTAAAAACTTCTCTTTTATTAATATTTATTATTATATTTTCGAACTCGTCCTAAACGGCGATATTAGAATTTTAATATAAATTAATATAGTTTTTATTAAATTTAATTTTATTATAGATCCTATATTTATTTTATTTTATAACGCGAAGTCTCTAAAGTATCTCGATACTCTTTTTAATAACCGCGGCGCTTTATTCGAAAATAATATCTTTACTATAATTTAATATATATTATTTATTATAAAATCTTTTCAATTCGCCCTCGTTAATAGAGTTTTAGATTATATAAATAAATATCTTTATATAAATTATATTAATCGATTCTAGGAAATTTATAAAAAAAAAAAAAAAAAAGTAGTAATATTAAATAAATTATTATATCTTAATATTAGAAATAGTATTCCTTAATATATAAAAAGATAATATTATATTATTATTATTTAATAATAATAATAAATTATCTTTTATATTAAAATCTACTTTTTAAAGTCGTTTTTTATATATTTTATTTCAAACTTTTAATAAAACCGCCCGAATTTAATATTAAATCCTATTTCTTCGCGTTTAAAGAATATTAATAAAATTATTATAAACTTTTTAAAAGTATTAAAATTATTTATATTAATATATAAACTCGACTCAAATAATATATTTTATTAAATATTATTAATAATACTTCCGGAGATAATTTAATATATATATTATTATATATAAATTAATTAATTATATAATAATCCTTAGATTTTAATTCTCTTTCCGAGATAATAATATTTAATTATAAACTTGAGCGAGTATTTAAAACCTAAAGAGAATTATTAATATTATATAATATACGAAGCGGCGCTAGGAATATATCGAATTATAAATTACGAGTAAATTACTAGAAGTTTTATTTAGATAATTTTTCTTTTTCTTTAATTTTACCTCACGGATTTTAAATTCGTTTTAAATACCGCGAATAATATAAAAATTAAAATTCAGGAATCGATTAGAATTTATATAATTATTTAATATAAATTTAATAATCGCGAATAAATTTATATTAATCCGCTTTTTAAAATAACTATCGCTCGAGATTAAAACGATAAATATTATTAATATTATAAAGTTTATAATAAATTTATTTCCTTAATTTATTTAGAAATTTCTATATATTATTAATTTGTTCTAGGTTTAATTAATCTTTCTATTAATTCGAATTCCGGATTAATTTTAATAAATATTAATATATAGAGTTTTATTTCTTTTTAAATAGAATTCTTCTTAATAATTTTTATTAAATAAAAGTTTTTAAAGCGGATTTTTCCCGATCAAATATCGAGGGATATTAAATATATATAGATATAAATAACGAATAAATTATTATAAGAAAGAACCCGAAGTTTTAATAAAGAGATTTATAATTATTAAAATCAAAGTTAAAGAGTAATATTCTTAATAATTAATAATTTAATTCAAAATTAATAAAAAAACTCTAGAGGCTCTAAAGTTATCTCTCGAAGAATTTTATAAATATTACGATTTTTATTAAATTATAGTCTATAAATATCGTTAATTCTTTTATAATATTATAAAATAATATATATCTAAATATATTTTTATCTCCGCTACGAGTTCTTAATCTAAATTTATTATTTTATAAAATATTTAACTTCGTTATAATCTTAATTACTAATTATCCCGTAAAAGTCTTTGGATATTATATATATATATAAATAATATAAAAGTAGTATAATTTCCTAGAATCGAGTATATTATTTAAAACTATAAATTATTTACTTTTATATATACTAGTAATCTTTATTTATTTTTATATTAAAGATTTTAAATTTATATCCTATAAATAAAATTTAATTATATTATAATTCCGTTATTTAAATTTAAATAAATAACCTCGATTAATAATTTAAAATTTTTAAGAATTTAAGAATTTTAATTAATTTAATACTTTAATTATAATTTTATAAAAAGATTTACTATTTATTAATATTTAAAGAAACTTGTTCGCGAAAATTTTAAAAATTAATTAAAGAGTAAATTATATAGATTATATATTATTAATTTTATATTTACTCGACTCCGGTAAATCCGGAAAAATAAACTTATTTAATCGTTATTTAATTAGTATAGAATGTGTATTTTATAGTTTTAGTAAATTTTAGCGCCAAGATTTTTAAATTAGAGTTAAAGTCTACGCGGGAGAGTTAAATTTAATTCTAAAAAATAACTTTATAACTCTATAGAGTAACGCTAACGAAAATTTAATTAAAAATTCGGAATCTAGGCTAAAAATGGATTTAGTAAAATATTTATATTTTTATAAAGAGGCCCTAGTCTAAATACTATTAAAAGTTAAAGTCAAAAAAAAAAGTTATAGAATTACTACATTTTCGGTATATTTTCGGTATATAATATACTTAGAATACGGGATATAAATAGATACGTATTTCTAATATTTTATGTATTTTCGGTATAAAATACGTAGAAATTAAGGTTTCCCAAATTACTAATAAATAAAGATTTTTTTATTATAAATTATATTATTAACTCTTAAGGACTTTTTTTATATAATAATAATTATTAAAACGAGGTTTAGAAACTTCTCGATCGCTTTATAAAACTAGAACCGCTATAGGATCTAGAAGAGTAATTTCTTAATTCCGCTTTATATATAATAAATATTTCCACGAGTCTGCCACGTAAACGTTAGAAGGTCACTGATTGAAAAATTATTGGAGACTTCTTACGTAGCTAGCTCGACCGCCATAATAGTCCAGGTAAGATCAGGGCTACGTTCTTGAACGACACGGTAGTATATGCTGAGAACCGACCCAATACAAGCGCTAAAAAATATTTAGCAAAGGAGTGGGCTCGATAAGAGCGACAGATCTCACAGAATTCCAAACATGAAAATAACCATAACACCTATCTTGCGCTTAGTTGGCAGTTGTAGTCCCACTACAGCTGCGATTGGTATGACGAGGAGGACGATATCGATTCCAAGCCCAACGGCTGCCTGAGGGACAGAAAGCACTTCGGACTTCCATGTCTCTTCGGAAAGGCTATGTTCAAGCCACGTCTGACCGGGCCGTGGTGTCGCGAACAGGATTTGTGCAATAGAGGCTGCTCCGTAAAAGGCACATGTCGAAGTAGCGCCGATATAGACGGATATTCGAAGCCACCTCAAGGGCCGGAAGACTTGAAAGTACAAGAGAGAAAAAGTGAGTTTGGTGAAAAGGAGCGTTAAAGGGGCGAAAAGTTCTATGATGGCTCCACTCTGTGCTGTGTCAAAAGAGGCTTCGAAGCAGGACTTCGGAAACTCACTATGACAAAGTTGCCGCTCACGAGCTCGACTAACCTGACATCCCATTGATGTTTCCCGACCGAACCTGCTACGGTGGCTGTCGATGTAAAGTTAGAAAAGCGGCACGCCGAAGCTCGAGGTTGTTCAGGGCATTACCCTAAAGAGTGACGATGTACATTGCAATCGAACAGAACTGTGACACTGTCAATGGTGCTCTACGTAGCGACAGCCATGAAATACCTACAAATCCGAGGGTGCATGTTACTTTGCACAAGTGTCAGTCTCGTCTCAATTTGGTCCACGTATTTGGAAGTGCACTTACAATCATCCCAGTTCGCTTTGCGAATGATGAAAAGCTTTCCGTAGACTCTGTTGGCAAAAAGGCATACCATGAAACAGAATAGAACGGTCGCGACAGAGTTAAGAATATAGCCCCTATCCTCAGGATTGACGAAATTGGACTCTACTCCTGCTGGTGGCTGTAGTGCTGAGAGAGTATTGAGAATACTCGGTGGAATCTCGACCAGTTCACTAGGCGTAAGGGTCTGGAGGTTGGCCATTCTGGTATAGAGAAAGCGAGCAGTAAATCGCACTGGACCCATAGTTGTTTGAGGAGATGTAAGGGAGAATTTGGAATGGTGTCCGGGACGTTAATCTAAGGAAGTAATACATCTTGACGAAAAATGTGGATGTATGTTGTAGTCTCTTGGAGGCGGAGCAATGCGGCTGAGTACCACTGCAACGTAGATCTTTCTTCTGTGGAGCTACTGCTGCCATCCACAGAGGGTGCAGGAATTGGTATCTGGTACGGCTGCCAAGCATTGATGGGCTGTGATGGCCTGCCTGCTGCGTCAAGTTTTTATTGGAGGGCGTAGGGAAGTCACGGACGCTCCCTTGCATCGGAGAGTTGAAGTTGTGAGGTATCATTACTCATTGGCGCGTTTGTACACCGACATGGATGCACATCTACGGAGATCTGCACGCCACGGGAAACGTGTAACCTATCTATGCAAGAAAAATGTCAGCGCTGTGGATTTTCCAGTATCAGTCCCTGCACCTCGCCCATCTGAATCCAACAACGCTCCGTGGATCCTACTGTATCTGGTCAATCCGTGCACCTCCACGCTTCGGGATTTTGCGTGCACAAACAACGCTCTTGCGCTGAGTGAGCCTTTACTTGGAGCTTTAAATTTTGTAGGCAAGTCTAGGCATACTTCGACTTCTGCCTAGGTACTGAAAGACCAAAGACACACAGCAGTTGGAACGACGATATCGATGTTGTTCTAAGCTAAGAGCAGGCATCATAAGGCTGATGACTAATCCGACCCCTCAGTCGTACCAAGCTAGTGCTAGCATAATTACTAAACGTAATTTTGCATCAAGCAAATCAGCCGGGCCGTAATCACTTAAGATATCTATACTATCCAAGTCAATTCACGACAAATCCTACATGCATTCTATATATCCGTACTACATTTTGAGGACCATTGCCAGAGATGAACTGCCATTCCTTGACTCGCAACAAGTAAGATACGCTTGAAACGGCCCCCGTCAGAGGACGCCCGCCGAGGTCCAGATCATCCCCGTTCGAGAGTGACGAGAACGTCACCTACATCAAATCAAGCACTACGGCACGCTTGCTCCAACATCGCTGTTCAAGCTCACCACGATTCCTTCCCTCAATCAAAGCCAATAACAAGGGCGCGTTAGCGTGAAGCTACAGCTGCCACATCATCCCAGGACTTCAGCCTGTTAACTTATATTGTCCAACCCATATCGTGCCTCCCTGTTCACAGTATCTTCATCACCTCATGTCTGAGAAAAGGGTACTTGTTATTGGAGGATGTGGGTTCGTGGGATACCACATCGTCAATGCTTTCATTCAAGACTCAACCTGGTCTTCTATCCACGTCATGAGTCGTAATCCATCCCGCAACCAAGTCAAGGGTGCTCACTACCATAGCGGAAGCCTCACTTCGTTCGAACAACTACGATCCCTCCTCGCCGACATTCAGCCCAGCCTCATCATTCACACTGCTTCGCCAACTGACACTGGAAATGCTGGCAATGCTTACTTTCATGAAACAAATGTGAAAGGAACGCAGAATCTTCTCAATGCCGCCATAGCAAGCGACCATGTCAGAACTTTCATTTACACTTCAAGCGTTGAGGTCATAGAAGGCTTGTCACATAACTTCGTATCCGAAGATGCTGAGATGGTCAAACCTACCTCTCGAGCCGATCGTTACAAAAAAACGAAGGCTATCGCCGACCAAGAGGTACTGGACGCAAATGGCATGGGAGGCCTGCGTACACTTTGCCTTCGGCTTGCAGGTGTGTATGGCGAACGCGACGGCCAGATCATCCCAGGTATTCTTGGTGTCCTCCAAGAGGGTCGTCATCGGTATCAGGTCGGAGACAACAAAACCTTGTTCGACTGGGTGTCAGCGACAAATGCTGCGCGATCTCACCTACTCGCTGCCAAAGCTCTTCTTCGGCAACCAGACGCTGGGAGCGGAAAGTTGGATGGCGAAGCTTTCTTCATCACAGACGGCAAACCCATTCCATTTTGGGACTTGCACCATCAGATATGGTATGCTGCGGGCGACAAGACGGCTCCGGGGGAGATAAAGGTCATTCCAGCGTGGTTCATGTTGAACTTGGCGAGTGTGGTCGAATGGCTCTACTGGGCTTTTACCTTGGGGCTGAAGAGGCCCAAAGTTTTAAGGCGGCAGTACATGGCATACACGTGTAACACACGGACGTATTCGATCGAGAAAGCGAGAGAGAGATTAGGGTACAAGCCTGTAGACGATCGGGATGAGCAGGTTCAAAGAGGCGTGGAGTGGGCTCTTCGTACGCAGGAGGCAGCATAGACGAGTGCCTCGTTAAAGATGCAGCGACACTGTTTCTCAGCCGAATGTTCGTATCCACCATGTCCCCCGCTACGTTCCGTTTTTGAGCCTTGTACATGGCTCAGCCTGCATAGAGAGTAATTGGAACACTCGGAGAAGATGTTACACTACACACTAACACGGTAGGGTACTCAATAAAAATAGAGGGATTTTTACTAGGAAGAGCCGAAGTTAACTTAGTTTCCGGGGCTGCTGCTTTTGGCACATTATTGGATCGGATACATACACAGCCTTACATATAATATCCCGTGTGCGAGTTCTGCGTCCGGATAAGAGCGGGAGGATCGGTAGAGTCGAGACACCAGATTGACCTACAAAAGAAGGCTTTTCGAAGCAGGAGTATTTTTGGCGTTACTTCCTATGCCAGGCGTTACAGTCATCCGGGTTACAATGTATACCGGCGCACGCCGCACAGTAGCTAAGTATAAGGGGTTGTTAATCCCTCGGCCGCATAACCGATCATCCTTGACCATTATGCACTAGCGTTGATCCTACGTGCTTTTTTCCACCTCTAGTCAGTTTCTCTACCATTTATCTGGCTACCTTCTATATGTGCGAAGAGACTACGTATACCTTATTTCTACTATAATGGGTGCGCAAGATCTAAAATACAACAGTACATGTATAGCCCAATGGAAGGATTTTGCTTTTGTAATGGCGTTGCTACAGTGCCTATCTAATTACCAAGGTGAAGAGCCGATACCTCGGTCAGCCGCACTCCCTATCTCGTCTCTTTTCTAAAGAGATTGTGATATGCCTTGTCAGACTGCGCATTGAACCGGGCCTTGAAATTCGACGTATCCAGGCCGTCGACTGCGGCTTAAACTCGGTAATTACTACCTACTCGGATATTTTACCCTTTCCTAGCCCACACCTTATGCTCGTATACATATTATGTCAGGTTTGTCTGAGCGTTGTACCAGAGAGCGTGCTTGGGGGTCTTCTTTAATTGCCCGCGTATCTTCTTAAGAAGTCTCATCATAGTCAGATTTCTGGATTATAGTGGATTCAGACAAATTTTTCAGATCTTTCCACCTCGGACAATTATAAATAATAATGTACTGGAACCTATACGTATGTCTTGAATGCATCTTGGGATTCCAAGTCCTGAAACTTGTGTGGGTGTATTGGATCCGCCGCCCTGTAAGTGTTCAAGGCCCGCAGGTCAGTATCACACTGAAATGTCTGCAGGACTCTGACATTGCTGTCGGACTACCTACCATCTTTGGGAAATGGTTCACAAGTGTTTTGTGTCTACTCCAGGGGCCAGAAATCATGGTGAAGGCCTATAGGAAGGTGGGCAAAACGGAATCATATGAGTGTTCCACTCTGAACGTTTGAACAGGCTGCCGGCACAGCCTTTGCAATACCGACTTTGACGAATTATTACATTTGCGTATCGGATGTTAAGCATATCAGTGAGCTAAGAAACGCGCCAAGCCATCAGCTTTCATTCAAAGAATTCCTGCAAGAGGTAGGACCGCGCTTCGTCTAGAACTCCTCGAACGACAAACGTAGCTAATTTTATCGACATCAAGACTGTCTGGCCTCGGCATATCCGGCTATCTTCGCACGAGGAATCCCATCATGACAGTAATATTTCGACTCTAGCTCTAACGATGGGACTTCGATCCAACCTCCTAGCCCTGAGAAATAGTCTTTAAGAAAGGGTCATAACAGCTTTTAAACGTGAGATACGCGGCGCGACAGATTATAATGGTGTCTTTTTCTGCGCCTTAGAGAACCCGCATATGCTAAGCGGTAATAGGTTGGGTCAGAATGCCTGCCAGCGCCGCCACTTATCGAATCGCAGGCAAGCTCAACTACTTCGTTATACTAGGCGAGAAGCTCGGTGAGTCTCTCCTAGTATTGTAGTATTCTCCACGTATATATAAGTTCTCATCTTCGTTAGTAAGTGACCCTTCTCTGGCTTAAGCGACGCTGCAGTTCGCCCACGATACCGCTATTATATCCGAACTTATACGCTTCACTCCTTCCATCCTATAAAGGTAAGCTAGCTTAGCTACAGGTTACTACATGTAAGTGGTTTATAATAGTCAGTCCCGTTTCTTTTGTATCCATGTATTGGAGCGGCGCTTATAGGATTCTTCAAGAACGTATATATTACGAGATACGAGAGCGATTAAGCAGACAGGATGGTGCTAAAGACGCCCACAAAGAACAGGTTGAGTCAAACCACATCGCTTTAGAAGGGATATAGAACTGATATAGTATAGCTGGACTATATTCAGTGGACTATCAACGCATTTCGCCGATCAAAGAGAATAAGCGCTATCGGGACTTTGGAAAGAACCATGGGTTTCCTGTTCGCCAGCGCTCATCAAGTACCCCCTGTAGGTACTCACCCTAATCGACTCATTGGAGGCATTACTTACAAACAATATCCTCTTAGCTTATCGCGTCCTTACTATACACACTGTGTAAATATCCTGAGTATATACACTCGCTGCAAGAGGAAGTCTCGTGTATAGCCGAGGATAAGGTATCGAGAACGCGCAATCAGAACACCCCGCTACTAGACAGCTTCATAAAAGAAACAGCTCGACTCCATCCTCTTTAAACAAGTAAAATGACCTATATAGCCACACCTATGTGCACTGGCTGATATGTTTTGACTGTCTACGAGCAGTCGCTATGAACAGAAAAGTCATGACTCCCTTCGTCTTCTCAGATGGCACACATGTCCCAGCAGGCAACGTTGTTTGCGTTCCTCAGCAGGCTATGATGCAAGATCCAAATAACTATACCAACGCTTTGGAGTTCCAAGGATTCAGGTTTGTGACCCGGCGTGACGGAAACGTCACTTCAACCTCTCGACTGTCACATCCTGGTCCACTCTTTCCATTCTGGGGATCCGTAGGCCACTCATGGTGTGTGTTCTCAATGCGTTTTCTACTTACTAATAACTTGGATTTTCCTTACACTTTTCTTAGCCCAGCAAGATTCTATGTATCCATGGTCGTCAAAATGATCCTGATGCATGTCATCAAGCATTACGATATCAAATTAGCTAATGAGGATGTCAAACCGCACTTCTCATGGGGCATAAATTTGCTCACTCATCCGAGCCTCGTTTTCCTTATTCGAGAGCGAAAGAAAAAGTCGCTATGATCTAAACTGACAGTCTCTACTTCGAAAAGGATTCCTGGCGTGACTGGTGAATTGATACTAAAGAGCAAATAACCCCGCTAAGAATGTCATACTGGGAAAGCGATTTGTGAACGGATCTGATATTTAGTGATATAACGATAGGTGCAGTGTTACATAGAACCAAACTACATTCCGAGCTTGAAGCACACCAAAGCAGCTCTGGATTTCTATCCAGTGGGCAAGTCCGAAAACACTTGAAGACAGGCCAATTCCGCCCTGTGACTGCTTCCATCTTACCTAGCATATTTAGCGTATTTAGCTTCCACAAAAGTCTTGATAATTCTTGGCAATATCGAATCCTGTAATATATACCCGTTTTATTAATAAATTATATAGAACTATATTAAACGTCTTTATAAACAGTTTATATCTATATATATTACTTATTTCTATTTAATCTTATTTATTATTTTTTATTTATAACGCTAATATTTTAATTAATCTATTTCTACTATTAAGTAATTACTATTAATACTATCGTCGCTCTCTCTCTCTCACTCTCTCTTTCGCTATATATATTATTTAATAATAGAGCGGCGCCGTATATTCTTTAAAAAACTATTAAAGTAAAATTTAATAATTTTTAATTATATTATATATAAGCGAATTTATATACTAAATTTAGATAGATATAAAATCTTATTTCTAGAAAATACGATAAAGAATTTTATAAAACCTAGAGGCGTTAATTTTTAAAAATTTATAATATTTGAAAATATTATTTAAATTAAATTTCTTTATTTTAAATAGTTATCTCCGAGAATAATCTCCTTATATTTTATAATATATAATTTAGTAGGTTATATAATATATATATATATATATTATAACTTGAGATAAAGTTCTATATATAAATTTTTATACTATTATTATTATAATATTATTAACGATATTATATTTAATATATAAAATAGTATTAGAAATAAAATTAGTAATTATTTTTATTTTTATATATAAAATTTAAAAATTTATTATTACCTTATTTATTTATATTATTAATTTAAATTATTTATTAAATTCTCTTTATAGAGTTTTATAACTACCCTCGAATATATATTCTCTAGTATAATAACGAAAATACTCGATAATAAAATAGATAATAATTTGATTTTATTAATAATCTAGTATATCCGAGTATTTTAAATAAATATTAAAATTATCTAGATTTACTGTACTTTACGAGTCTAGGAAAGAATTATAATAAAATAAAAAATCTATTATTTAATTAAATTAAAAATTACTCGATAATTAGATATTTTTCTTTAATATTAATTAATTTATATACTTATTTAAATGAAACTACTTCGTTTATAAAGGAGTTCTATAGAATATATATAATACCCGATAGCGTTATTAATAAACTATTAAAGAAACTTCTTAAAAAGATAAAAAGATAAAAACTTTAGTTTATTTTTAATCTCGGTTGTAGATATTTTAACCTACTAACTAGTAGGCTTTTTTATATATTATTAATTTTCCTTTTAATTTCTTCTTCGCGTAAATCTTTAAAATTAATAATTTTATATTAATCCTAAATAATCTTATTATTTTATTCTTTATATTTACCCGTTTTTTTAAAATTTATTATTTATCTCCGTTACGGGCTTAAGTCTTTATAATATATATAAATATAAATATAATTAAATATTATATATTTTATTATACCGGTATACTAGCTTTACTATTCCTCTTTATTATTATTTTATACTCTTTCGTCTTTATTTCTAATTATATATACGTAATTATTTCTTTATTATAATAATATCATGGGGTAGACTTTAGTAGGAGTATTATTATAAATATTTATTAAAACGGCGGGCTGAGCTCTACCGCTAGCTCTATCGGGACTAGAGTAATACTAGGATTTTAATATATTAAAACCAAATCCTCTATAGAATAATTAATATCTTTTATATTATATATTATTATATTAACCCCTTATTAAATAGTAGTAACGGCGATATTAATATAGAACTATACCTCTTCTATATTAATAAAAACGATTATATTAATTATAAATAGTAAAATAATTTTTAAAACGGTTAATATACTCCTTATTAACTATTGAAAATTTTTAATAGATTACTCTATATCGATAGCGAGCCTTACCTATATTATATTAATTTAATATTTCTATACTATACTCTATTACCTTGAATGAGTACTTTTAAACTCTTTATTAAATTATTAAAATAACCTATTCAATACTCTTTTTATTTAGGGTATTTATAGTAAATATTAAATTAAATATTTAGAACGTTCCTTTATTTATTTCTCTTTTATTAATATAATTATTTATTTTAATAAATTATCTATTAGGTAAACGTCTAGCCTAGTAAATATATTATTAATTATATCTCTTACGCTTCCGCTATAGAAAAAGAATACTAGAATATTAATCTTTTAATACTACTTTTATTATTCGCCTAGTATTATTATTTTTAGTATTTATTATTAATTATTACCCTAATTATTACCCTAGAAAAAGTTGAATTAACTTTTATTATAATTAATTTTACTTTCTATTTATAAGAATTCCTACTATTAAGTAAATATATCCTAAAATAAGTAAAAGTTACTTTTAATATTAAACGAGTAGTTACTTAGATAATTATATTATTTTTTTATCCTCCTATTAAAATACTCTTTTAGTATTTATTAAAGAGGGCCCGGAAAACGAAGTAATTTAATAATAATAATCTTTCGGAGTATATTAAATTTAAATAACTTACTATATAATTATTTTAAGTTATAAATAAAATATTTATAATACCGCTTATCGGTACCTTCCGAAGGGATATTAAAGAGTTACGTTAATATTTATAAAAGAAGTAATCTTTAGAGGATGAATTTAAAAACGAAGAAATTATAATTCCTCTTAAGCCCGAGTAATCTACTATAGATTCCGAATAAATAATATAATTTATAGAATCGCTAGAGATTTAGATCTTTATTATTAGGTTAATAATTAAAATAAAGAAAGACCCGATAGAATTTTAAAATTTATTAAAATAAAATAGTTTAGCTAGTTAAAATGATATTAATTCTAAAATAAATACCTAGAATAAATTAAAACTCGAAGAGATTAAATTCTTCGACCCTAAAAATAATAAAAAGGATAAACTATTTATCTTAAGAAGATATATTATATATAAGAATATTTTCGACTTTAAAGATTACGTTAACGATATAATTAAATAATATAGTGAAGAGGAAGTACGAAAGTTTCTATTTTTATATCTTAAAGGAGTAGTTTTTAAATAGTTCTTAAATAAACTAAATATTAATATTAAAGTATTAATATATACTTTCGCTAACCCTAAATAAATAAGTCGTTTTATTAAATAATTTAAAATAAAGATATTAGAAACTATACGTAAACTTTATTTTAATAAATATAGATTCGTTTAAATACGTACTAGTAAAACGCCTAAATAATATATAAATAAAATATTTAATTTAACTAGGGCCGCCGATATTCCTAATATATATTAATAAATATCTATAATCTACGACTATATTAACTCTAATTTTAAATCTTTTATTAATTTATTTAAATCTAGTATTTTATTAAATAAGTTTCTTAATTTATTTAATACTAAGGAAGAAGTCTAACTAGGAATAATATAAAATAATAAAATAACTAGGCCTTTACCGCCTCTTAAACTAAAGAGTTTACGATAAAATTAATAGAATTATTAATAACCTAGCCGGTTCCAGCTATAGTAGAAGTAGTTATTTTAAATTACTTTTTATTAATTTACTAAACCGGCCTATTAGAATATATTGAATATTTTTTAAATATAGTAGTAGCCTCGTTAAATTCAATTACTACCTATTTAGTTATAAATTATTAATAATAATATTAAGAATATATCTTTCCCTCCTAGAAATAGGAATCGTTTTAATATTCAACCGCGCTAAGAAAACCGCGGGCTTATAACCGGTAGTTATAATTTTAATTATTTCGAGTAATTATAAATACCCCCTAGGTATATAATTATTTATTATAAAACCGAGGTATAAAAGGATTATTCTTAGGAAAATAATATTATAAAATAATAAATAAAAGAGTAATCCACGCCTAATATTAATTATATTAATAAATAGAGCTAGGATTAATAGTTAAAGAATTATTATAATAAATAAAACGAAAAAACCGGTTATTAGGTAACTATTATTAATTCGCTTAAATAAATCGAGTATCGTATCTATAAAAAGTCGTTCCCCTTTAAAAATATATTATATATATATTTTAGAAATTAAAATTTAGGTAGGAACCCTATTAAAGCCTCTTACCCTAAATATTTAATTATAAATATTATTTAGAAGAGTAAATAATATTTAGTAATAAATAAAAATATAGAAACTTATTACTAAATTAAAACGAATAACGATTTACTAAAATAGAAGCCTATTATTAAATTAAACTACGACTCTTCCAAAAATACGAGAATAGGATAAATATTTAAAAAATACCGGTATATTAATATTCGGGTCGGCCTAGACCCTGAAATTAAAATAGAAAAGAGTTATAAAGATATTAACTATAGAGTAACTATCGCCGATTATAAATTTATAATATACTTCCTCCTAAAAGTTAGAATTCGTATTATAGTAATCCTACTTTAAGTTACCGGTATTAATATTAACTATTATATTATTTCTAAATATATCGTTACCTCCTTATATTTCCCCGGGAAAAATAAAAGTAATAATAAAATAATAACCGAAACCGCTCCTAGGGAAGTTTATATTATAGATAATTTTAAAGTAAATATATTTATTAATATAAACGTTATGACTTTTAAAGGAATTAATATATTAATATCTCGTTAAATAGCCTATATCGGTAGCTACGATATAGAGTACTTTATTAATATTTATTTAAGGAGTATAAATATAAACCGGCCGGTATATATTACGAAAATAAAAATTATCCCTCTATAAATTACTATAATTATCGAAGTCTATAAATTTAATTTATTAATACGAGATTATTTCTTTAAATTAGTAAATACTAACTTATATCTCTTTACCGGAGTCGTTAACGATAGAATAAAATTAATATTTATAAAGAATAAAATGGATAAATTCGTTAAAATTCTAAAAAATATAAAGTTTAGTTAGGTACTAGAGGTTTAATTTAATAACTATTATAATATTATTATAAACGATAACGACGTTCGCGAGCTCGCTATATAAAGGTCTTTTTAAAAATATAGAGAGACTTTTATTAAGAATACTTTTAATAGTACGGTTATTATTAATATTAATTTATTATTTCTTAAATAGTCTTTAGAGGGTAAAGATATAAAGAATCTAATTAATTCCTAATCTTTTATTCTATTAATAGAGGTAATTATTTCGATAAAGGATAATATCCTCTTAAATAATATTATTATTTATAGTAAATAACCGGAGCTAGTAAAGATTATTAATTAATTCTTTATACTTTAAGTAGAAAGAGGCTTTATTAATATTCTAAAAAACGAATAAATACGTATACTACTTCGCGCCGACTAGGAAGATAAAGTATTTGAAATAATATATATTTATCCTATAAATAAAGAGAGCTAGAAGATTATTAACGAAATCTTTAATAAATTATATATTTAGGGATAATTTAAATAGACGAGATAAATAATTTTATTTAGTTTCCTAGTCTTCGTTATTTAAATTATAAAATTAGATAATATTAAAAAAAGCCGTACCGTTATTAATATTCGAGGTTTAAATATTATAATTATAATAGACGTTTATTATTTATTTCTATAAAATAATATAATTAGCGCCGTTAAAGGTTATTATTAAAATTACTATTATCGACGCGGCTAGTTTCTTCTATTAATAGCGAGTATATTTTAAAAATAGATATAAATTTACCGTTATATTATACCGCGGCCAAGAGACTTTTAATATTATAATAATAAAATTTAAGAACTCGCTTATATATATATAATAATAAATAAACCGGATCCTATATATTTATAAAGTATTCGCCCGAGTATATATCGATAATATTATAGTATTCTCTCAGATCCTCGAGGATTATATTTATATACTACGGAATAAGGTAGAGATTATTTTCCCTTCTCTTCCTTTCCTTAAAGGAAGGGGTAGGGAAGGGAAGGGATAAATTTAAAGAAATTCCCTTCCTTAATCTAAGAAAGGGAAGGGATTCTCTATTATTCTCTTCCTCCCTACTCTCCTTATAGGGCTGCCCTATATATAGTTATATATATATATATATATACCCCATTACTACCCCTATATATAGCCTATTTATACGCGCATACATAGCTATATATAGGAGTATATATGGGCCATATATAGGAGCAGTAATAAGATATATATACGCGCATATATGAACCATATATAGGGGTATACATGGGGTATGTATACGCGTATATATAACTATATATAGGGGCAGCCTTATAGGGAGAGTAGAGAGGAA
>JAABUS010002663.1_pt1 | contig 32787 bp, 40 predicted proteins | sample 5560161 | NCBI WGS metagenome assembly JAABUS01 (sample SAMN10711885, study PRJNA513376) | rock metagenome | isolation source: Antarctica rocks | place: Antarctica: Victoria Land, Trio Nunatak nord | collected 2016-01-04 | reverse complement strand
AGCGACGGCCTGGCCGTAGGTGCTGAGGGACATGTCGGTGCTCTCGCGCAGAGGGGCGGACGGGCTTGGGGGCGGGGGGCGGGCGCCTGGCCCCACGGCTACAGCGGGTCCAGCCGACCGTGACCGTCGTTGACCGGCAGCGTCATGCCGAGCAGGCAGCGGCACCAGACGGCCCTGCCACTCCCGCTGCAAGGGTCAACCACGTCCACAGCCGTACGTGGGGCCGGAACAGTGTGCGGGAACAGACCTGCGGCTGGTTCGTTGTATACCCCGGGGGGTACGCTTGGCCCAGCCGACAATGAGGAGGACGAGATGGTGACCGAGGTGGGTCTGCCTGACCTGGAGCAGGCGCTGAAGGACGGGGCGCTGCTGCTGGACGTGCGCGAGGGCGCCGAGTACGCCGAGGGTCACATCCCGGGAGCGCAGCTGGCGCCGCTGTCGGTGTTGCCGGTCCGGATGCACGAGCTGCCCCGCGACCGGCCCGTGTACGTCGCCTGCCAGGCCGGCGGGCGCAGCGCGCAGGCCGCCGAACTGCTCACCGGCGCCGGCGTCGACGCGCGCTCGGTCACCGGCGGCACCGCCGCCTGGATCAGCAGCGGCCGCCCCTCCCAGACCGGCTCCCCGCGCTCCTGACGGAGCGCCCACCGCCCAGAGGAAAGAGATCAGCCTGATGAGCACCGCCACCGAGACCACTGACCTGGACACCGTGCAGCGCGACGGCTTGACCGTGACGATCCTGGAGACCCCCGACCTGGGCGATCGCAGCTACGTCGTCGACGACGGCGCCGCGGCTCTGGTGATCGACCCGCAGCGGGACACCGACCGGGTCGAGGCGGTCCTGGCCGCGCGCGGCGTGAGCCTGGTCGCGGTCGCCGAGACCCACCTGCACAACGACTACGTCTCCGGCGGTCTGGAGCTGGCCCGGCGTCACGACGTGGACTACCTGGTGCCGTGCGAGGCCGAGGTCGCCTACGAACGCACACTGGTCTGCGGGCAGGACGTCCGCCGGGTCGCGTCGATGACGGTCCGCACCGTGGCCACCCCCGGGCATACCCCGCACCACGTCTCCTTCGCGGTCGGTGTCGCGGGCGGGCAGCCGTCGCTGGTGTTCACCGGCGGGTCGCTGCTGTTCGGCGCGGTAGGCCGCACCGACCTGGTCAGCCCTGACCTCACCGAGCAGCTGACCCGCGCGCAGTGGGCGTCGGTGCGCCGGCTCGTCGACGAGCTGCCGGGCACGGCCGCGGTGCTGCCGACCCACGGGTTCGGCAGCTTCTGCTCCGCGACGCCGACCTCGGGCACCGCGTCCACGATCGAGCAGCAGCACCGCGACAACCCGGCATTCGCCCAGGACGAGGAGACCTTCGTCCGCGAGCTGCTCGCCGGCTTCGACGCCTACCCCGCCTACTACGCCCACATGGGGCCGATCAACGGCGCCGGACCCGCCGCGCTGGACCTGTCGCCCGCCACCCAGGCCGACCCGGTCGAGCTGCGCCGCCGCCTGGACGCCGGGGAGTGGGTCGTCGACCTGCGCAGCCGTACCGCCTTCGCCCGCGGCCACCTGCCCGGCACGTTCAACGTCGAGGGCAGCGGCAACCTGCCGACCTACCTGGGTTGGATCTTCCCCTGGGGCACCCCGTTGACGCTGCTCGGCGACAGCCCCGAGCAGGTCGCCGACGCGCAGCGCAAGCTCGCCCGCATCGGCCTGGACCGGCCCGCGGCCCAGGCGACCGGGACGGCCGAGCAGTGGGCCGGCGGCAAGGCCCTGGCCTCCTACGACCTGGTCACCTTCGCCGACCTTGCCGCCGCCTGGAACCGCGGTCCAGTGGACGTGCTCGACGTGCGCAGCCGGAGCGAGTGGGCCGGCGGGCACATCGACGGCGCCCAGCACATCGCGCTGCACGAGCTCGCGGGCCGGCTCGATGAGGTCGCGGGCACCCCGGTGTTCGTGCACTGCGGCAGCGGCTACCGCGCCTCGATCGCCGGGTCCCTGCTCGATCGGGCCGGCAAGACCGTGACCGTCGTCGACGGGAACTTCGCCGACGCCGAGCCGGCCGGGCTCCCGATCGCCCGCTGACGGCGCAAGGAAGCGCCCGGCGCCCCCGGCCGTTGACACCAAGGCGTACCCGCCGGGTACCTGTCGCCTCTGGAGGAACCATGCAGCTGCCCGACGACGCCGTCAAGACCGCCATAACCCGGCTGCGCCGGGCCGAGGGGCAGGTCGCCGGGGTGATCCGGATGCTGGAGCAGGGCCGCGACTGCAAGGACGTCGTCACCCAGCTCGCCGCGGTGTCCCGCGCCCTGGACAAGGCCGGTTTCAGCATCGTCGCCAGTGGGCTGAAGCAGTGTGTCGCCGAGGGCGGCGAGCAGGGCGAGCTCGACCTCGCCCAGATGGAAAAGCTCTTCCTGTCCCTGGCCTGACCCACCCCTGGGCAGCCCGCCCAGGCGCGGCCCCGACCGGCCGCGCGAGCCCGCACCACCCACCAGCCCCGGGCGGCGGGCTGGCCCACAACGGGCACCTGCCGCCCTCACGAGAGGACGACCATGAGCACCACCCTGACCCGCATCGACCCGCCGACCCTGGCCGAGCGCCTGGCCACCGGCGCCACCGTCGTCCTGGACGTGCGCACCCCCGGCGAGCACGCCGCCGGCGCCATCGCCGGCAGCCAGCTCCTCCCGCGGGACCAGCTGAACCAGTACGCCGAAACCCTCGCGGCGAACTTGCGCGGACCCGTCACGCTCGTATGCCGCAGCGGCCAGCGAGCGACCCAGGCGCACCAGCGGCTCACCGCCGCCGGCGCCACCAACCTGACCGTCCTCGACGGCGGCCTCAACGCCTGGCAGGCCGCCGGACAGTCCCTCCACAGCAGGCCAGGCGCCAGCACGTGGGAGATGGAGCGCCAGGTCCGGCTGGCCGCTGGCAGCCTCGTCCTGGCCGGCGTCCTGGCCAGCCTGCTCTGGCCCGCCGCGCGCTTCCTGTCCGGCGCGGTCGGCGCGGGCCTGACCTACGCCGCGCTCAGCAACACCTGCGCGATGAGCCGTGTCCTGCTCAAGCTCCCCTACGACCAAGCCGGAAGCACCGGCAGCGACAAGGTCGTGGCGGCGTTGACCCAGCGCGCCGCCTGACCCCGACCCGACGGCTCCAAGGGAGGAAAACCATGAGCCCGTCGCGCGCCGAGCGGCCCAAAGGCGTCGAGGCCGAGCAGGTCAAGGCCGGCGAGGTCGACGTCGCCGAAGCTGCCGGGCTGACCGCGGCCGGCCTGGCGCTGCTGGTCGACGTCCGGGAGGACGACGAGTGGACCGCAGGACACGTCCCGGCGGCTCTGCACGTCCCACTGGGCAGCCTGCCGCAGACCCAACTGCCGACCGGCCGTCTCGTGCTGGTGATCTGCCGGTCCGGGAACCGCTCGGCGACCGCGGCCGCGGCCCGGCTCGCCCGCAGCGTCGACGCCCGCAACGTCCGCGGCGGCCTGGCAGGACGCCGGACAGCCGGTCACCCCCGACCACGAGCCCCCGGACCCGCCGTCATGACGGTGCTGCTCGCCGTCTCGCTTGGCCTGCTGATCGGGCTGAGCCTGGGCGCCCTCGGCGGAGGAGGCTCCATCCTCACCGTCCCGGCCCTGGTCTACGCGCTCGGCGAGACCGCCCAGAGCGCCACCACCGGCAGCCTCGTGATCGTCGGGATCACCGCGGCCGCCGCCGCAGTCGGGCACGCCCGTGCCGGCAGGGTGCGCTGGCGAGCCGGCCTCAGCTTCGGCGCTGCCGGGGTGGCAGCCTCGCTCATCGGAACCCACCTGAACACCCGCGTCCAACCCAAAGCCCTGCTCATCGCCTTCGCGGTGCTCATGCTGATCGCCGCCGCAGCGATGCTCGCCAAGACCATGGTGGCGAGAAGCCCGGACGTCAAACACGCCGACGAGCAAGCCGCCGCCCTACGACGCCCCGCGCACGCCGGCACCGCCGTCCAAGCCAGGACAGGCACCGCGAAGGTCAAGACGAGTGTCCGCAAAGGCCTGCCGGTGCTCACGGCCGGGCTCGTGGTCGGCTTCCTGACCGGCTTCCTCGGAGTGGGCGGGGGGTTCATCATCGTCCCCGCGCTGGTGCTGACACTCCAGTACGACATGCCCACCGCCGTCGGCACCTCACTGATCATCATCAGCCTCAACTCTGCGGTCGCACTGCTCGCCCGCGGAGGACAGGACAGCTTCCACTGGGCCGTCATCGTCCCGTTCACCCTCGCGGCCATCGCCGGCTCCAGCGCCGGCAAGACCGTCGCCGACCGCGTCAGCGGCCCGCACCTCACCCGCGGCTTCGCCGTCCTGCTTCTTCTCGTCGCCGGCTACGTCCTGCTGCGAAGCAGGCTCAGCGGTACGTAGCGCATGAACGATCGTTGGTGGACCAAGGACCGTGGGCGGCGGCTAGCGCGTGACCGCGGTGATTATGTGTGCTGGGCAGTGGGAGCGCGGACGAGCTGCGTGTCGTGCACCGCATCGGTCGCGGCCGCGGGGGTGGCGACGGCGGGGTTGGCGACGGCGGCGGGATCTGGAGCTGCGACACGGAACCGCTTTGCCGCGATGGCTTGCTTGTGGACGGCGCGGTTGCGGTGCCAGGGTGGCGAGGTGGGGTCCTCGCCGGTGAGCAGTGATGACGTGAAGGCATTTTTCGAGAAGGCTTCGGTTGACTGGGACCAGATGCGTTCCAGTTTCTACAACTCCGGAGTGATTGACGCTCTGGCCTCTCGCGCCGCGATCACCACGACGGGCACCGTGGTCGACGTTGGCACCGGGACCGGTTTCGTCGCGGCTGGCCTGGCGCCGCGGGCCGGGACGGTGATCGGTGTGGATAACTCCCCGGCGATGTTGGCGGTGGCGGCGGACAATCTGCGCCGGTTAGGGATTGAGAACGTTGTTCTGCGCGTTGGCGAGCTGGACGCTCTGCCGCTTGCCGATGACAGTGTCGACGCGGCGGTGGCGAACATGGTTCTGCACCACGCCCTGGAGCCGGGGGCGATGCTCGCGGAGATGGCTCGGGTTGTCCGCCCTGGCGGGGTGGTCGCTGTCACCGATGAGGTCCAGCACCCGTACGAGTGGATGCGGACCGAGCAGGCTGATGTGTGGCTGGGGTTCACCGAGCCGAAGGTCGACGGGTTCTTCGCCTCGGCCCGGCTGGTGGAGTACGGGTACGCCTCGCTGGGGATGCAATGATGCATCGCTTCTAAGACCTCGGTCGGGGTCACTGCGAACATCGGTATCTTCGCCGCCTGGGGCCGGGTCCCCGCTGGTCCACGGCGCTCGAGGCCGGGATCTGAATGACGAGCGACCCGCGGGCCGAGCCCTCGGCTGAACGGTATGACCGGCTCGCGTTGCCCTTCGTCCGGGCTTACACCGACCTGGTGCTGCAGGACCTGGACTTACCCAGGGCCGGCGGGCGAATCCTGGACCATGGGGCGGGCACCGGGGAAGTCACCTTGGAGGTCCACCGCCGCCACCCGACGGCGCAGATCACGGCGGTCGACCCCGACCGAGGCATGCTGGATTTGCTTCGCGCCAAGGCTGGAGCCGACACGTCGTGGTTGACCCTGCTGCACGGGACCATTGACACGACCGCGGTCCCTATCAGTGCTGAGGTCACCGTCAGCCAGCTGGTGCTGTCCTTGACCGCTGACCCTTCTCACGAGCTGCGCGCGCTGCGCCGCCATACCCGACCTGGTGGGTCGCTTCGCGTCGCGGTGCTGGGTGGACCGGACCGGATGCGCGCGTTCGCGGGGTACTGGCAGGCCGCGAGCACGGTCATCCCCGGCGGCGCGGCGGCTCATGCTTATCCCCACCTGCGGTACGCCGACCCCGGGCGCCTCCGTACCGATGCGGGGGCCGCCGGGTGGCAAAGCCCACGCGTCGAGCCCGCCGACACAACCAGAACGGTGAGCGGGGATCAGTTGTGGGAATGGCTCTCTGGAACCCTGCCGCTCTATACCGGCGACGGGGCCGTCGTCGACTTCACGATCCTGGACCCGGTCCTGGTGACTGATCTCCGCGAGGCCACGACACAGCAGCTGGCGCCCTACCGCGTCGGCGCTGAAGAGTACACGGTGCCCACGGGAGGATGGCTGCTGAGCGCCACAGCATGATCCGGTGGTGCAATCGGACCCGGGGGGGTGACCGACATGACGGAGTTCTACCGCAAAGACGTCACTCTCGAGCTAGAGCGTGCGCGGGCCATGTTCCACGCGCTGTTGGACTGCGCCAGCGACGCCGATCTGCGCCGCCTCAGCCGCGGTACCCGCTGGACCAACGAAGAGCTGCTGTTTCACATGCTTTTCGGCTACATCATCGTTTGCGCTCTGCTGGGCGTCGTGCGTGTAGTCGGGACCCTTCCCCGCTGGGCCAGCCGGGCCTACGCGGCGCTCCTGGACGCGGGTGTCAGACCTTTCGACGCGGTCAACTACTGGGGATCGCGGGTCGGCGCGGTCGTGTACAACCGGCGCCGGATGGGCCCCAAGCTCGACCGGGTGATCGCCTCACTGCAAGAGCAGCTACGTGCCACCCCTACCGCATCCCCTTCCTCCGGGATGCACTTCCCCACCACGGGGGACCCCTTCTTCATTGACTACATGACCCTGGAAGAGCTCTACCGGTATCCCACCCAGCACTTCGACTTCCACCGTCACCAGCTGACCCTCGGCGCCGTCCCCTTCCCCGACTGAACGCGCCGGCCGGTCGCTTGCCTGCCCGATAAGGCGCCGTGGGGCCCGTCGCGCGGCGTTCCCCTGGGGTTGAGCGGCTCAGCAGCAGCCCTGCCCGCGCCACGCTTCGACGCCCTCGCGGACGGCCCACCCGGCGAGCAGGAACGCGACGATGGGGTCGAGCCAGGTCACCCGAAGGCGGCCGTGGCGGCGAGCCCGAGCAGCACTGCTGCGGCTTGGGCCGCGCAAATCAGGTTCTGCAGCCCTTTCCCGTCGGTTGCTTGGTGAACCCGAGGGCGGGCATGACCAGCAGGCTGGCGGCGGTAACGATGACCCCGAGCCGATTGGTGCCGCCCTGGTGAGCGACCAGCAGGTTCCGGACCGCTTTGATGGCGATGTAGGGGGCGAGCAGGAAGAAGGAGACTGCGACGCCCTGTTGGGCTCGGGCCTCGGCGTTCTGGGAGAGGGTGCGGGTGCCGGTGAACCGCCAGATCACGGTCACCGAGGCCAGACCCTCGGTGACCGAGCCCAGCGCCCAACCGATCAGGGGTAGGGGCCGACGTCGGAAGTGTTCCAGTCCACCACCGCCAGCGGTGCCGGCGCCGTCAACCCCCTTGACTACGGGGACTGGGGGCCTGGGCAGCTCCGCCATGCTGCGGCGCGGAGCAGGCTTAGGCCGTTGAGGCCGACGACGACGGTGGATCCTTCGTGGCCTGCGACGCCGATCGGGAGCGGCAGGATCCAGATCAGGTCGGCGACGACCAGGGCGGTGATCACGCTGGCGGCGAAGAGCAGGTTGGCTTTGACGACGCGGTGCGCGCGGCGGGACAGGGCGATCGCGCGGGCAGCGTGGCGAGGTCGTCGCGGACGACGATGGCGTCGGAGGTTTCCAGGGCCAGGTCGGAGCCGTGTCGGCCCATGGCCACTCCGACGTCGGCGGCGGCCATGGCGGGGGCGTCGTTTACACCGTCGCCGACCAGGAGCACCCGGTGGCCCTGCTGCTGTAGGGCGTGGACGTGGGTGACCTTGTCGGTGGGGAGCAGCCCGGCGTGGACGTCGCTGATCCCGACCTCTTCGGCCAGGCGCAGGGCGGCCCTGGGGTTGTCCCCGGTGAGCAGGATCGGCGTGGAAGTCAGCCGCACTGTCGGCGGGATGGACTCGCCGGCACCGGGACGTCTCCAGCGGCTGGCTGCGCCCGACCGTGCTCGGCGCGGTCGACGGGTTGGTCACCAACGCCTCGCTGACCGCCGGCGTCGGTGGTGGCGGGGTGTCCTCGCACGCTATGACGCTGGCCGGGCTGGTCGGCGGGCGTTCTCGATGGGCACCAGGGAGTACGTCTCGGTCACCAACCCGAACGAGCTAGTCCACGCCGAGGTCGCCGTCGAGGCCAGCGTGCTCGCCATGTTCCCTGCCGCGGAGCAGGCGAAGCTGATCGGGGCCCGTACTGGCCCGCAGACCGCATCAGTTCCTCGATCGGCGCCATCTCGGCGAGCAAATCGGCGCAGGTCTGCGGGTCGAGCCGCTCGTCCTGGCCGGTGGCGCGGGCCAGGTCCCAGGTGTGCATGAACACGTCGGAGGTGTAGCACCGGTCGACCGCTTCCGGCAGCGGCATCTCCCCCACCATCGGGTGCCGGAAGGGGGTGGCCGCCTCCGGCCCGTCGACCAGCCGCTGCACCTCGTCGGCGTGCACCTGCCAGGCGGCGACCGGGTCCTCCTCCGGCGACGGGCCGCGGTCGAGCACCAGGCCGGTCGCGGTTATGACAGTCGGCTGATCGGAGCAGTCCTTTGAGGGCTCAGTGGCGTCCGCCGGTGTTGTGAAACTCCAGCCATGGCGCCAGTGCGGTGAGGGTCCGGAGAGTCTTGGGGATGCTGGCGCTGCGGGGTCCAGGTCTGCGTGGGTACTACGGCGTCGTCGGTGAGGTCACTGGCGAGGACAACCACGCCAGGGTAGGAGCGAAGCACATCGCGCAGGATCTTGCGTCCCTTGCGTCCTAGGTCGGCGTCGAGGTGGTCCAGGACCACTAGCGGCGGGTCTCGGTAGATCGCTCGGGCGAGGATCAGCTGGCCGCGCTCTTGGGTGGTGAGGGGTTTTCCTCCTTGGCGCAGCATGGTGCTGCTGCCGTCGGGCAGTGCCTGGACGCGATCGTAGAGCCCGACTCGCCGGAGCAGGTCGTCTACGTCGCTGCCCGGCGTCCCAGACACGCGATACGCCACGGCTCGAGCGATCGATGAGCGCGGCAACGTCATGCCCTGGCTTCCGTAGCCGACCAGCGCACGGGTCGTACTCGGCGCGGCCCCTGCGAGGTCGACCGCGCCGACGGAGACCTGGCCGGGGTCGATGTCGGCCAGGGCGACGAGCCGGTGCAGCAGCTCGGTGTCCCGGTCTGCGTGCCCAGTACGCACTAGGACTCGGTCGCCCGGTTGGGCGACGAGGTCCGGCATGGAGATACCGGCCACTGTCAGGTCGCGCAGGACCAAGGTGCCCGGTCTGAACGTCGGTGCGGCGGAGGCGATTACGGGTATGGCGTGTTCGTTGACCGCGGCCTCCGTCACGAGTCCTTCGGCCGCGCCGGCCTGTGAACCCAGTACTGGGCCGATGACATGGCGGGCGGCGAGGTAGGTCTGTCGGAACTCGGCAACCCGACCCAGGTCGTGGATGGGGGTGGCCAGCAGCCCGTTGATCGCCAGGGCCGCGGCGAGATGGGCTTGAGGCAGATGAGCGGCAACACCGACCGCGATGGTGCTGGCCGTCATCAGCCCCGACGTCGCGGCAGCAGCTCCACGCAGGGCCCCGGCAGTCCGGGCGCGCTGGACCGCGGAACTAGCCAGGGCAGCGCTGAGCCGGTCGACGCGGCGCAACTCGCGCCCGGTGCCCCCGGCCGAGCGGACGGCCGCGGACGCCAAAATGATGTCGGCCACCTGACCGGCCAGCCGCCCCCGTACTCGGCGCAGCGCCCGACTGCGCCTGTACGCGGTCGGGATCACCAGTCGCAGAGCCACCGCCAGGAACAGGGCGGGGCCCACCAGGCTGAGCGCCAGCACCGGGTCGATGAGGGCCAAGACGGCAGTGGCGCCGAGCAAGAACGGGACGCCCACCGCGAGCGGCACGATGCCATCGGTAACCCAGTTCCGCACGGACCCGAGGTCGTTGGTCGTCCGTGCGACTGCGACCCCGAGGTTGCTGCCCTGCCGTTCGCTGAGATGGCGGCGCACCAGTCCCAGCCGGAGCTCGTGGACGTAGTCCTGGCTGACCTTCTCGGACACCACTCGTTCCGCCATCCGCAGGGCCCCGACACATAGCGCGGACAGCGCGAGAACGCCGATGAGTAGGAAGAGATGCCCTGACATGGTGCCGCCGAGACCACGAATGAGGAAGTGCGCCGCGAAGCCGGCAGCTGATGCCTGACCCAGGCCTGTCAGCACCAGGACGCACAGGTCGCGTCGCCGCTGCCCGACCCACAGGGGCGGCAGCCGCGGGACGTCGTCAGACCGCAACGGGCTCACTGGCAGGGACGTCATCGGGCATGACCAGATCGGGCACGGCGGTGAGTGGGCTCGGCAACGGCAGCAGCGTGGTGGCGTGGTCAGGGTGCCCGAGCTGGTGCCGGTCGAGCACGGGCACGTCGAGCCGCCCGCGGGCCTCTTGGGCGGCTAGTGGTGAGGCGGTGAGCACGCCACTGACGGCGCAGACCGGCAGACCCTGCCGGCGCAGGATCTCGAGCCCGGCCACCGCACCCAGGGCCTCGGCCGCCGCGAACACCACGGCGTCAACGGACTGGGCGAAGGCGGGGTCTGCGATGAGCCGCGCAGTCTCGCGTTGGAACAAGCCGTCCGCGATTTCCAAGATCACCACGTCGGGCTTGTGCGCGGCGAGCTCGTTGCGCATGGCAGACAGCAGCGCCACCACGTCGTCGTGTGGAAGCTGATAGGTCGAGGGGTACCCGAAGTGGGTGAAGTCGAGGACGGGAAACGCACCTGAGTCACGGAAGAGCCCGGGATCACCGCCTGCCCCTGTCCCTGTTACCTTGCCGGCGGCCACTGAGAAGTTGGCGGCGGACAGTCCGCGGACCAGGGAGGCTACGGTGGTGGTCTTACCTGAGTTCATCGAGGTGCCAAGGACCGCGATCGTGAGTGGGCGGGTCTGTCTGGGCAGTGTCGAGAGTCCTCCTACCCGGAAGGGCGCGCAGCGGTCCAGCGTCAGGACGCCCGCGGCGTCGGCGAGCAGTCCAACTGGCTGCAGCTCGGTCGCCGGGCGCATGGACGAGTGCTGGGTGACCACGGTGGCGGCCACCCCTCCGGCGGCCACCAAGTGGGTCGGCCCGAGGTGGCCGGGGATCTCGGCCTCGAACTGGTCCGGCGCGTAGCGAGGCCCGTACGCCACGAAAACCTCGTCACCGACGTACAGCAGAGACCGCCGGCCGTGTGGGTCTTCGAGGCGCTCGTGCTGCCCGAGCCGCGTGACGCGGGCGAGCACCACATCGCCGGCACGCGGGCGACCCTCCGTCAGCAGGCCGTAAGAGGCGCAGTGGTTCTCGAGCATCCGGGCGGCGACGTACCGCGTGGTGTAGGCCGCCTTAGCCCTGGACAGCCGACGGGGGTCGAGCGGGGGAATGGCCCCGTGCAGCGCCGGGTCGGACACCGGTGCTGGTGTTCTGGTGATCATCACTAGTGGGCTCCATCTCTGCGGGCTGAACAGGACCAAGGCGTCATCGTGGCTGCGAGCCGACAAGGTAAAGGCTTTTGATTTAGTTATACTTAGCTCTATTTCAAGCTTTTTAAGAGCTTTTACACCTGGTTTCGTGCACTAGCTTAAGTTTGTATCATCATGGGAGCTCGATGTCCAAGGAATCAGTGACTCCTACCAACCACAGGTTTTCGGGCTTTGGCCGCTGATACGGCGACCACGAAACGAGTGGTGAGCTGTGCCCGGCGGAGCTGAGCCCGCTCCGCCTCGCCGCGAGTCCCCCGGTGGTGGGGGGAGTCAAGCCTGGGTCACGGGTCTATCGCATCGAGGCAGTGCTCCTTACCGCGTTGGCCTGCTCGGCGTTGAGTGATGAAGGTGCCGTCGGGCACCTCCTCGAACGCGCCCTCGACCTCGCGGAGCCGGACGGGTTGCTGTGGCCCTTCCTCGTACTTCCCACAGGCGCCCTGCTGGCCGGCCACGCCCGGCACCGGACCCGGCACGGGGCCCTGATGGCACAGATCGCCGACGGCCGCGCCGGAGACGAGCGCACTCCGCGCCCCCGCCTGCCGCCACTCGCTGAACCGCTGAGCAACGCTGAGCTGCGGGTGCTCGGGTTCCTGCCGACGAACCTCTCGGCCTCTGAGATCGCGGTGATCCTGTATCTGTCGGTGAACACCGTCAAGACCCACATGAGGCACGTCTACGGCAAGCTCGGTGTCCACGCGCGCAGTCAGGCGGTCCAACGATCGCGGGAGCTGAACCTCCTCGCTCCCAGTATGCGCAACCGGTAGGCCTCTCTTTCCGGTGCTCGGGAGGAAAGAGGAGGATCGATCATGGTCCTGCACCCACCGGCCCCCAGCGCGAAGGCTGACGACTCGGGCAGCGCTGACGCGCCGATCGCGAGTGTGGTCGTGGCCTCTGCCACGTCGACCGGGGCGGCCTCCCAGGCTCGGAGCACCGAGACGGCGGCGGTCAGCGGGACCGTGCGGCGGTCCCTCACGAACAGGTCGACGCGCAGGTGGCTCTCGAGGCTGCGGACTTGCGTGGAAAGCGCGGACTGGCTGAACAGCGCCCCGGCGGCTCGGGAAGCGCAGGTGCTCGGCCACCGCCAGGAGGCAGCGAGGCCCGTGCAAATGCACGCCCATGCCGTCTGGTGGAAGGATGGTGATCACCCTGGCCGCCGCAGCCTGCCTGGCTGTGCTCAGCGTCGAAGAGCACCCGAACATGACCGAGCAGAAGGGGACCCATGCCTGCGTGGGAGAGCACGGTGCTTGAGGCCCTCGCTGACCCGCTGCGCGAGACCCGGGTCGTCAGTGAGCCGGTGCACGACCCCGGGCAGGGCGGCTTGCTGCTGGCGGTCGAGCGGTTCGGCCTGAGCGGCAGCAACATCACCTATGCGCAGGTCGGCAACCAGTTCGGGCTCGGCTACTGGCGCCCGTTCCCCGCCGAGGACGGGTGGGGCCGGGTGCTACACCACCGTGAGCTCCTACGACGAGGTCGCCACCCTGCCGGTGGAGCCCGCCGTCCTGCTCGACGTCGCCGGTGACCCGGCGACGACCCGCGCGGTCCACACCCGTTTCGGCGGGGACCTGGTGCGGAGCCTGCTCATCGGCGGCACCCACCACGACGTCGCAGCACCGGACGGCGGCCTCCTGCCCCGAACCGGTGCAGTTCGACACCGGTGGCCGGGAGGTGGAGCTGACCGGCAGTCGTGGCGAGCACGAGGTGCTGCGCCTCGAGGACGCCGCGCGCGATGCCCTGGTGCCCTGGGCCGCGGGCTGGCTGAGTACCCGCACCGTGGTCGGGGCCTCCGAGGTCGCGGCAGAGTGGCACCGCCTCGTGCGCTCCCTCAGGAGGCTCCCCGCTCTCCGGGACCACCGCAGCATCTGACACCGGGCCTCCTCACAGGGTCGGGCGCAGCGGGTGCGTGCTGTGAATCGTGCTCCGACGCACCCTCAGGCTCGTCGTCCAACCCGTAGATCGCTGCCGCCTCCCAGCACGCAACAACCCCGTCGAGCGGGCGGTCAACAAGCTCAAGCGCGACCGCGCCGTCGCTCTGCGCACCCATGAGCGGCTCTACGTCTGCACCAGCACCAGAACCATCAACACCATCGACAACTGGCTTAACGACCGCATCCCGGCAAGGTCCGGGGACCACGCCCTAGGCCTTTGATGGTGGGCCAGCGCCCAGGTCCGGTAGGCGCCGGCCAACGCGCCGAACGTTGTGCGCACCCCTTGTAGAGCGTCTGCCTGCTCGGCCAGGCCGGCGAGGGTGAGAGCGTCTTCGACCGAGGGCCTTGTCCGGGACGTGCTTGTAGACCGACGGGCCGCGGATGCCGACGGCCGCCGCGAGGCGGCGGATGGTGATCGCCTCGGCGCCCTCGGTCTCCAGCAGGTGCCGGGCGGCGGCGACGATCTGAGCGCGACGATCCGTCCCGGCGTAGGGGTGCGGCGTCCGACATCACCGCGGCAGGTGGATGGTCTCGACGCGCTGCTTGAGCGCGGAGTTGAAAGCATCGAACCCGGCATGGCTGTTCTTCATGTTGCTTTTCATGGCAGCGACGAGAATGCCGGAGAAGCGCTCGCCGTGAGTCAGGTGGGTTGTGCCGTCGGCGTTGGCGGTGAGAAGGAAGGAGTGCTCGCCGTCGAACAGACCACCGAAGCCGAGCCTGCCGAGCCAGCGCAACTCCTGGCCGGGTGTGGCGTCCAGCACGGTCGGCTTGAACGTCATACCGCGTCCACCGTTGCCGCTCATGTGGACGACGAGCTTGGAGCCGACCTCGGGCGCTCCCTGGATCCGGTCCATGAACGGGTTCCAGTCGCCATACGCGGCGAAGTCGGTCAGGACGTCCCAGACGACCTGCGGGCTGGCGTCGATGTCGACCGTCGTGCTGATGACTGTGCTCATTGCGAAACCCTTCCTCGGGCGGTGGCTAACGTTGTTAGCCTAGCACGCGCTGGCTATCAGCGTTAGCCAGATTCGCATGCTCAGCCCCCCGGCTCGAAGACCTGCACGCCGAGCACCCGTAGGCATGGCGATTCGATCAGCGGTCCCCGAGCGGTCCCCGAGCCGGGCTGCGGCCGGAATAGCACGGGTCGTTGCCCCGACGGCGGGCTCACGACGACGTCGCAGTGAAGCTCCAGACGTCCGACCTTCGGGTGCAGAAGCACTTTGCGCATCGTTCTGCGGGCGGCGACCTCCTGCAAGGACCAGAAACCGCGGAACACCTCGCTCGCGTCAGCGAGGTGTCTCACCAGTTCGCGGACCTGCGACCCATCGCCCCAGGCGCCGGATGTGACGCGCAGGTCGGCCACGTACACGCGTCCCAGCATCTCGCGCTGGTGGGGGGCGTAGCGCGAGCGCAGTCCAGTGTCAGTGCACCAGCGCCACAGCAGGGCGACGTTGAGCGGGTTCTGCGCGACCACCGCGTGCAGGTCGTCAGTAATTAGGCCCGGCACCGACGCTGGGAGGGCGTCCAGCACACACATCAGGCCGGGTCGGCGTAGCCGTGTGAGCGGTGCCTGGGCGGCTTGGCGACCCCGTCGCGGCGCTGGGCGCCAGCCGTAGACAGCCGCTACAAACGCCGATCGGAACTGGAAATCGGCACGTATTCTGCACGGCTAGAACCGGCACACTCGGACACAACCCAGCACGGTCGGACACGCCTCGACGTGCCGCAGGGTGGGGATCTCGGCCTCTGGCCGGTCGTCGGGGCGGTACGGGTCCCCACGGCTAGCCGCTGCTTGCCGTGGCACCATCGGGGGCCCGCTGCTGTTCTCCCAGCACGGGCTCGGACTGGCCGGCATCACCTCTGCGGTCACCTCGTGGCGGCGTTCTGTGATCGAACTGTGTCGCTAGCTTCCGTTCGTCTCTCGCACGCCTGACCGAAGTCGACGACCCCGCAGCCGTCGTCCCGGCTGGCATCGCTTAGTGGCTTAAGTGGTGCTCCGGGAGGTAGCGCTTCGTACCGCGTGGCGCACGTAGATCACACCATTGCCGAACCTTCGATGATCCAGTAGCTCGAGGTCGAGTCGTATGCCCCGGGGCAGCGCCGGCTTGCCGCCGCCCACGAGCACGGGGCACAGGAGCAGCACGCACTCGTCGACCAACCCGTGCTGGAACGCCTCCGCCGCGAGGGCCGCGCCGCCGATGCTCAGATCCGAGCTGGTCGTCTCCTTGAGCTGTCGTACCGTCTCGGGCTCGAACTGCCGCTCGATCCTCGTACGCGCCGTCGACACCCCTTCGAGCGTCGAGGAGTAGACAACTTTGTCGGCGTCGCGCCAGACCTCGGCGTACTCGCCGACGACCGCCGGCTCGGTCGTCAACCAGTCGTCGTTCTCCCAGACGCGCATCGTCTCGTACATGCGGCGGCCGTACAGCGATGTGCCGATGTGCCGCTCGTGCTCGTTCCAGAACGCGTGCACTTCGTTGTCAGGCACGGACCAGTCGCAGGAGCCGCTCTCGTCCTCGAGGTAGCCGTCGAGCGAGGTGTTGGCCGCGTAGATCAGCTTGCCCATGGGTGCCCTCCGGTCGGACGGGTGGCTCCAGCCTGCTGCTTCAGGGTGGGACCGGCAAGAGCATCGACGGTGAGATTCGGCTAGGCGAGCCATGGCCATCGGGACGCGTCTTTCCGGCTCCCTTCTGTTGTCAACCGGTCGTTTCGAGGTTGATCCTGCGGTCGGTCTTCCGCGTGGTTGGTGCCGGGCGTAGCGTCGGTTCTGCGGGTCCGGGAAGTGGCTGATCCGAAGTGTCGATGTGCGGGGGTAGGTCGACCGCGCTGGATTCTTGAGTCGCCCCGCAGCGCCCTCCCGGGCCCGCGCCAGCACCGAGCTCGTGGTCGGCGAGCAGCTGGCGGTAGAGGGCGTCGGAGATCCTGCGCTTGAGACACCGCAGGGCCTCGAGGGGTTTCCTGCCCTCGGCCCGCTTGCGTCGGTAGTAGACCCGCCCGTCGGTGTCCAGGCGGATCTGGCTGATCGCGGCGATGTGGATCATGTGGTTCATCCGCCGGTTCCCGGCTCGGGAGAGCCGGTGCCGGTTGTGCTCGCCGGAGGAGGCGTCCAGTGGCGCGGTCCCGGTCCAGGACGCGAACCTGTTCCGGTCGGCGAACCGGGTGACGTCACCGACGTCAGCCAGGACCTTGAGCACGATCGCGTCGATCAGGATGACCGGGTAGCAGGGGGCCAGGGGCCGGTTCTGCCACTGCCCCATCTCCTCGAGCACAGCGTCGGCGACCTCGGAGACCAGCTCCCGGGACACCTCAGTGCCGTACACCTCCGCAAGTGAGCGGCGATGTCACCGGTCGTCATGCCCTTGGCGTAAAGGCTGATCACGGCCTCATCGAACCGTCCCAGGCGGCGCGAGTGCTTCGGGACCACCGCCGGGGCGAACGTACCGGCCCGGTCCCGCGGGACCGCGATCCGGACCTCGCCGACATCGGTGCGCACCATCTTGGCGCTCGCCCCGTTACGCCAGTTCCCCGACCCCGACCGCTCACCCCGGTCATGGCCCAAGTGCTCGGCCATCTCAACCTCCAAAGCGGTCTCCAACACCCGCCGGGTCAGCCCGGTCAGCAGCCCATCAGGACCGGTCAGCTCAACGCCGCGACCTCGAGCAGCGGCGACCAACTCCTCGGCCAGAGCCGACAGGTCCGGGCCCAGCGACCCAGAGTCACCTTCCGCGTGCACCACGTCAGTGTCCATGCGTGATCCTTTCGACTCCACCGGCCGCAGCCAGGGAGATCACGCCATGCCACGCACACAAAAATTCGGACAGTCCCCCAACAGATGGCGGATCATTAAACCTGCGCCTTCATCGGTGCTACGACGGCGACACCAGCGACGACGTCACGGTGCGCGGCCACCCCTGGCCGGTCTGCACCGCCACCTTCGCCCAGCTCTACTACGACCTCGCGGTAGCGGTGGGACAAGGCCACGAGGTGCTCACCGACCCGCTGTCGGCCAACTTCTTCGCCCAGGTAGGCATCGACGGGGCCACCTCGCCGGACGCCACCGCTCACCGGCTCCGAAAAGCAGGGGACTCGATGCTGCGAGCCGTCGCCTACCACAGCGACCACCTCGAGCTCAGCGAGCAGTTCGACGCCAGCACCGGCTACCAGAAGAGCGTGCAGAACCTCACCTGGAGCTACGCCGCCTTCCTGTCCGCGGTGCGCGCCCGCCCCGAGGACTCCGCCTGAGAGGGTCCCGGCCGGGGGGGAACCGGCGGCTCTGTGGCCTGTACCCAGTGTGGTGGTCTGGCTGATGTGGAACGGGGAGCTCCACCGAACGCGCGCTGGTGAGCAATGTATTGGCGGGTCAGCCCCGAGGCTTTGCGGAACCGCCTAGGCGGTCTTGCGCGGCGTTCAGGTCCTCTTCAGGTCCCACACGCAGGCTGGGGGTCGGCCGAACCGGGTAGGCGCTGCCGCCTACCCGGGTTGTCGCGGGCCTCGGGTTAGGAGCGTTGAGATCGCTGGTGTGTCCCGACGGGTGTTCATCGGTGGCGCGCTCACCACGGCCGGGCTCGCTGGCTGCGGTGGCGCGGGTGAAACCGGCGCCGGCTCGCCGCGGAGTCCCGTTGGCACCGGTGGTGCGTCGGGGGCGCCGGGGGACCAGCAGCCTGACAGATCGGCCAACACAGCGCCGCATACCGCGCCCGCTACGGCGAACGAGCCGCACACCGACCTGGTGCACGGTCCGCGGACCCGTCAAGCGGTCGCGCTGACCTTCCACGGGGCTGGCGATCCAGCGCTGACGCGCACCGCACTTGCTCATGCGCGCGCGGCGCAGGCTTACTTCACGGTCATGGCGGTCGGCACGTGGTTGGCGCAAAACCCGGGACTGGCCCCGGAGATCCTGGCCGGGGGCCACGACTTGGGTAATCACACCTGGAGCCACCTGACCATGACGCGGCTCAGCGCCGCGAAGGCGCGCCGCGAGGTCGCCGACGCCGCCGCGCTGCTCGCCCAGTTGACCGGGTCACCCGGGCGATGGTTTCGGCCGAGCGGAACACCCCGCAGCACACCGGTCATTCGGGGTGCCGCAGCCGCGGTCGGATACCACCGATGCCTGGCCTATGACGTCGACCCGCTGGACTACACCGACCCGGGATCGGCCGCTGTGACGGCGAGGGTGCTGCGCTCTGTTCGGCGGGGTTCGATCGTCAGCCTGCACCTGGGACACGCCGGCACGGTCGCCGCGCTGCCCGACATCCTGACCGGCCTGCGCCAGCGCGGACTCGATGCGGTGACGGTAAGCCAACTCCTGGCGGGGGCGCCGTGAAACCGATCGCCTGGCTCGGGGCGGCCAAGGTGATGGCCTGCTCGGTCGCGGGCATCCTCGCCGTTTCCGCCTGCTCGACCTCGCCGGGCTCCGCTGGACCGGCAGCCCGCGCGGCCACCCCTGCCGCGTCGACGTCACCCATCTCCGCCACGGGCCGCCCAACATCGACCATGGGCGCTGGAACCTTCGGCACAGCAGGCATTCCCATCCCTGCCCGCGGGGGCACACTCAACGTCTACGCCTACGACGGGCCAGGGCAGTTGCGCGGCGCAGCAGCCACGGCACGCCCACTGGTCTATGTGCCGAGCACGCTGTCCAACACCCTGCAGGTGATCGATCCTTCGACATATGAGGTCATTGCCCGCTACCGGACAGGCGGCGAACCACAGCACGTGGTGCCCAGCTTCGACCTGAGGACCCTGTGGGTCAATGACAACGCCGGCAACGACCTCATCCCGATCGACCCGCAAACGGGCAGACCAGGCCCAAAGGTCAAGGTCGACGACCCCTACAACCTGTACTTCACCCCCGACGGGTCACACGCCCTGGTGATGGCAGAACGCCTGGGCCGGATCGATGTCCGGGACCCGCACACCATGCGGCTGCAACGTCGACTTCCCGTGCCCTGCAAAGGGCTCAACCACGCCGACTACTCGGCCGACCTGTCCTTCTTCCTGGTCACGTGCGAATTCAGCGGGCAGCTGCTTGTCATCGACCGGGACGCCAGCACGGTGCTGAAGGTCATCGACCTCAACCGAGCTCATGTGCCCGGACTGGCGTCCGACCGGGCAGCGGCGCACATACGCGGCCCGCAGCCCGGCCTGCCCGTAGGGGTGCGGGCCATGCCACAAGACGTCCGGCTCACTCCCGACGGCACCCGGTTCGTCGTCGCCGACATGCTCCGTGGCGGGGTCTGGGTCATCGACGCGCGCACCACCACCGTCCAACGCTTCATCCCGACGGGGAAGGGCGCGCACAGTGTGTACCCGGACCGGAACGGCAGGCGCCTGTTCGTCGCCAACCGTGACGCCGGTTCGATCACCGTCCTGGACGCCAACCTCAACAAGACCGCCTTGTGGAACCTCCCGCGCGGCGGTTCCCCCGACATGGGAGGGGTCAGCGCCGATGGTCGGACGTTGTGGCTTTCCGGCCGCTACAACGGCGCCGTTTACGTCATCGACACCACGAGCGGGAAGCTGCTCAAGACCATCCACGTCGACCCCGGCCCGCACGGGCTCTGCGTCTGGCCCCAACCCGGGCGGTTCTCCCTCGGCCACACCGGCAACATGCGGTAACGAGTGAGCGCAGACGGCTGCCACAGTCGGCAAAGCGTTCTCGCCCACGGCGGGCAGCTGGTCCAGACCGAACCCTGCGCCAGAGCAGCGGTCTTGATTCGGCACCACGCACCGCTGGCATCGTGCTGAAATGGGTGAAGGGCTTGCGATGGGGGGGCTTGTAGCCAGATTGGTGCCAGCGTGAGCGACGACGGCTCACCCGTCGTTCGAGCGAGCCGGCGAACCCGTATCCCCAGCACTGATCAACCGCCCGGACCCGGCCCACTTTCCCCACGAGCCGGGCTGCAACCGAGGTGTCTGAGGTCAACGCAGCCGAATACCGTTGCTCGCGGGTCGGAAAGGGACAAACCTCCGCAGTTCATCCTCCGTTGCCGTCACGGCCACCTGCACTCGGTAGGTTCGCGGCTGCCCGGGCGCACTCGGTGGCCGGGCTGGAGTGGGAGCTGACCATGCACCGCACAAGCAGCCGGATCACTATGCATATGGGCGCACGCCTGGCCGCGGTCACCGGTACGGCGGCCCTGGTCGCCGCCGCCGGGATGGCCCCGGGTTGGGCGGCCCGACCCTCAACTCGGGCGCCGGCCTCGTCGTCGGCAGGGCGGCATGTGCTGCTGCTCTCAGTGGATGGGATGCACCAGTCGGACCTGGCTTGGTATGTACAGACCCACCCCCACTCCGCTTTGGCGGCCCTGGCCAGTCGCGGCACTCAGTACACCGCCGCTCGGACGCCGGTCCCCGCTGACAGCTTCCCCGGGCTGCTCGCCCAGGTGACCGGCGGCAACCCCGCCACCACCGGGATCTATTACGACGACACCTACAACACCCGGCTGCTGCCCGCGGGGACCACCGACTGTGCCGGGGTCGCCGCCGGAGCCGCGGTCACCTATGACGAGTCCGCAGATCGGAACTCCGACCGCCTCGACGCCGGGCAGGGGCTGCCGAACCTGCCTCGCGACATCCTGGCGATGACCAAAAACCCGCGCACAGTCCTGAATCCGGCGGCGTTGCCAGTGAATCCGGTTACCTGCAAGCCGATATACCCGCACTCCTACCTGAAGGTGAACACCATCTTCGAGGTCGCCCGGGCGCATGGGTTGCGGACCGCGTGGTCGGACAAACACCCCGTCTACGAAATCGTCAACGGCCCCTCCGGCACGGGCGTTCAAGACCTGTTCACCCCCGAGATCGACAGCCTCGCACCCGGTTACGACGGGAACTGGGCCCAGGACAACTTCGCCACCCGCCAGTACGACCACTACAAGGTCAAAGCCGTGCTAAACCAGATCGACGGCCTCGACCACTCCGGTACCACCAGGCTCGGGATGCCGGCGGTGTTCGGGATGAACTTCCAGTCCGTGTCCACCGCGCAGAAACTGCCCACATCGGACGGGCTGACCGGCGGGTACCGGCCCGACGGCACCCCGGGCCCGTTGCTGCGCGGGGCGCTGAATTTCGTGAACGCCTCGGTCTCGTCCATCAGGGCTGAGTTGCACGCCCAGCACCGGTCCGCCAACACGACCATCGTGCTCTCCGCCAAGCACGGACAGTCACCGATCAACCCCGCTGCCCTGACCCGGATCGACGACGGCGCCATTATCGACGCCCTGGACACAGCTTGGGCGGCCAATCACCCGAACGCTGCACCGCTGATCGCGGCCGCCACCAACGACAACGTCCTGCAGCTGTGGTTCTCCGACCGGTCACCGGCCGCAGCCCACTTCGCGAAGGCGTGGCTGCTCAGCCACCCCGCGACCGGGAACACGATCACCGGTAAAGCCCGGACCCTGCCCAGCTCCGGACTGCTGCGCGTGTACGCCGGGAAACAGGTGTCCGCATTCTTCCACGCAGCCCCGTACGACCCCCGCCGACCCGACATCTACGGTTTAGCCCGCCACGGCGTCGTCTACACCGGCAAAACCACCAAGATAGCCGAGCACGGCGGAGCCGACGCCGACAACCGAGACGTGCCGCTGCTGATCGCCGGCCCCGGCATCAAGCGCGGCGCGACCAACCACACCCGGGTCGAGACCACCCAGATAGCCCCCACCATCCTGCGCCTGCTCGGGCTGAACCCCCGCGAGCTGGAAGCGGTCCGGGTCGAGAACACCAAAGTTCTGCCGGACCTCTAACAACCCGCCCGCAATCGACCAGCGATGCTGCCTAGTCCCACCCCCCACTCGTGGGCCTACGTTCACGCCCGCGCCGCCGTGACCAGCGCCCTCGGTCGCCGCGGCCCAGCCCGACGCTGACGCAGCAGACCCTGCGACCAAGCAGCTCTCAGCGTGCGCGCAGCAGAATCTCGTTGTTGCAGACCAGGACGGGGACGTAGTTGCGGGCGAGCGACGCTGCCTGGTCCGGTTGGCTAGGGCCTTTCGTGAACGTCGCTGCAGCGATCTGAGCCTCCAGGTCGTGGAACCGGTCGACCCCGCGGAGGTGGATCCAGGCGTAGTCGAAGGTGCGGTTCTGCAGATAGCGCGCCTGGACCCCGTCCGCACCGATGTTCTTCGACCACGAGGCGTCCACGAACTCGAGCGGGTGCGTCATCGGTAGCTGCGAGACGTAAGAACTCCGGGCAGCGAACAGCGTCCCCACCGAAAGGATCGGCCGGTTCCCGGCGGCCTTGGCGAAGACGGTCGAGACGTGCGCGTAGTTCGTGCTGCGTGCCAAGCTCGGGAATTGGTAGCAGGTCAACGGCGCTGGTGCTGCACGTGGATATGGCCCTGTGGCAGGTGGATCGCGACGTTCACGGTTGATCGCCTCGACCCGCCTTCCACGGAGGAGACCGCCTCAGCCTCTCCCTTGGCGACCTGCTCGACGACCCGCGCCGCTCCTGCGGCCTGAATGACAATTTTGCGGAACGTCATCAAGGTGTTTCGCCCGCTCCGCGGGGTCAGTGTCAGGGCATGACGGGGTGGTTGAGCCTCTGACGAGGCTAGGGGGCGGGTTGCTCTCGCCGGCCTGGCGTCAGAGTCGGCGCCGGTTTCCGGTTGGAGTCAGTCAGCCGTTTCGACGGCCTGGTCCACGAAGAGCCTTGATGAGTTCGATCATGTCCTCTCGCTCAGCTGAAGTCCGGCGAGAGAACGCTCGTGCCAGCACCAGCATCGCCGCGACGCTGAGAATGGTCACGCCGACGGCGACAATGAGGATGCTGACGGCGACCCCGGGTGTGAGGTTGATGAGTTCGCCAAGGACGTCAACGTTGGCCATGTCGATGTCTCCTTGCCCGTATCCGGACATGCAGAAGGCCCGCACGCAGCGTGCGGGCCTTCGTGGTGGTTAGGGGTTTGCCGGCAGGGCCAGTGCCTGCGGCGCGATGGAGTTATGGGCGTGTTTCGGGCATGGCTGCGCCTAAGGAGGTCGCATGGGAACCTCCCCTTCTCAGGGCCAACTCAGAAGTGGCGAGGCTTACGCTTCGGGCGGTATGGCTGCCGCCTCGCGAGATTGATGACGTCTAGGCGGACGAACAGGTGGGACCGACCGCGGCGGCCGGCAGGGGTCAGCAGGCCTCGTCGCACCCAGGATCGGACGGTGGCTTCTGCCACGCCGGCGCTCTGGGCCGCCTCGGAGGTGGTGACTAGCTCGCTGATGTTGGCGCTGGTAACGCCGCGGCGCCGATCGTTGACGGGGATACGCCGGCCCGACCTCGTCGACTGGACCGGTATGCGGAGACGAGCGTTGGTGGCGTATTGAACGGCGATGACGTCGGCGGCGACAAAGAGGTGGGCGCGGCCTTTGCTGCCAACTGGTAAAAGGTGTCCCCGGGCGACCCACTGACGGATGGTGGCGGCGGTAACTCCAACTGCTTGCCCGGCTTCGGCGGCCGTCAGTCGGTCTGGGCCAATCCAGATCGGGACGTCGTACGGCCGATCATCGTCACCGCGATCCCACCAGTCCGGGAAGTCCTGAGCTGCGTTTCTGCGCTCTCGGCCGGCCTGCTTAATAGCCTCGGTTTTCGCTTGGAAGTCGCGAAGGGTGAGCAGGTCTGCCACCACGTTGGGTTCAAGCCGAGAACTGGCGCTTCGGGCTGGGATCTTGCGTGCTCGCAGCAGCAGCAACAGCACATGGCTGGTGACGCCGATCCGTGAGGCGAGTTCATAGACCCGCACGACAGCCACGACGGAAGTGTGACAGCGCATCGATACTGTCCGGTAACGTCACCACCACCGCGGCTTGCCCTGTGACGTTGTGCCAAGTCAGGACATACGAGAGGCCCCCACCGCGTGGGGGCCTTCCTGTCTTGGAACAGAGTTCTGCTCAGGAGGATGTTACACGGTGAGCGCTCGAGGCTTCGGCAGTTAGGACGCGTGGGCGTGTCGGCCCAGTAGCGGGTCCTGCTGACGCTGTCAGCGTTCGGCGCGCGGACCGATGTGCCGGATGGCAAAGGGCCCGTCGTCTTACTTTCTTGGTTCTGGGACCTCCTCGGCTGAGACACCTCCCAACCGCGCCCACACGCAGCGGGGCGCTAAGCCCAGGCCGTTTCACAAGAGGGTCCCAAAGTCGGCGGGTCCCCGCTGGGTCATAGTGAACCGCCCCGGCATGTCGGGAGACTCTGGCCTGCCCCAGGTTCCGTGGAGTCGAGATTCGTTGGATTCTCAAGCCACGGTGGTGATGCGGTCGCGTTCGAACTGTATCGGGGTGGGCGACCTGAGCTGGCTGTGTCGACTCTTGCGGCTGTGCCAGATCCCGAGGTACTCGAAGATCGCATTGGCCAGCTCTAGGCGGGTGTTCCACTTCTTGCGGTCCGACAGCTCAGCAACGCGTGGCGGACCGACCGCTGCGAAGGGGCCGGTGGCGGTGCTCGTGAAAGCCGGACTCCGAGATGCCCAGGACCCTGCAGGCGACCTGGACAGGAAGATTCTCGCGGCCATCACCTCGATGGCCGCTCGGGCGAGTCGCCCTGTTGGGTGGCCGACGTCCCGCAGCCGAAGGTGTCGACCGCCGATGTCGGCGGGGTTGAGGTCGTACACCAGTGTCCGGCTTGGTCACCCTCAGCTGGCTCCGCGTCCGCGTCGCCGGCCGCGGCCAGCCCGTTAAGGCATCGACCAGGCGTTGCAGCATGTTCAGGTCCCAGCGAGTTCCTGCAGGTAGGACTGCAGGGTGCGCGGGCCGCGTCCCAGGATGCTGCGCAGTACGAGTGCGTTGCCGCCGTGGAACCCGTACCGGTCGTAGTCCGCGAACATCGCCTGCAGCCCCTGCGGCCCGGCCGCGGGGGGTCCGTTGTCTGGCGGCGGGTCCTCGGCGAGCAGGGGACGCCCGGCGGCAGCACTCATCAGCTCCGCCAGCTGTACCCGGTCGACCATGCCCGGCGCGGCGAGCTCGAAGACCCCGTAGGTCAGGGTGTCCTCGGCGAAGGCAACGGCGGCGACCGCGGCGACGTCGCGGTAGTCGACGTAGGTCATCGCCGACATCTTGGACCAAGGCATCACCACCCGGCCGGTGTCCAGCGCCTGCTCCCACGCGCCTGCCAGGCCCTGCATGAACATGGCCGGCTGCAGGACGGTGAACTACAAGTCGCTGCGGTAGATCGCTTCCTCGATCGGTCTCGTGCTGGCGTGGTTCACCAGCGACAGCGACGGGTGATAAACCCCGGAGTAGACGAGCTTGCGGACACCGGCCCGAACGGCCGCGTCGACCAGCGCCAGTCCCATCTCGGTGGCGTCCGGCGCGAACGCCGGGGTGATCAAGAAGACCCCGTCGACGCCGCGCAGCGCCGCGTCCAGGCTGTCGCGGTCGCGCAGGTCGCCGGTCACGACCTCCGAAGCGCCGCGGGACCGGGGGACCTCCGCCTTGGCCGGGTCGTGCACCATCGCCCGGACCTCAAGACCACGCTGCAGCAGGGCGGGAACAATTAACCCGGCGAAACCGCCGCTGGCGCCCACCGCCAGAACCTTCACCGGCCCGCCTGAGGTGCGGCGGACGACGGCGGGGGCTCGATGCCGTGCCGGGCTGAGACCTCGGCCACCCGCTCCGGCGCGGGCATCGGCACGCTCGGGTCCGGCAGCCGCAACTGTGCCGCTGGTGTGCCGAGCTCGACGACGATGTCGGCGAAGCCGGCCGGAGCGTTGATCAGCAGCGTCCGGGCAGGTCGGTCGGCGGCCACCGTGAACCCGTGCGGCACGCCGCGAGGTAGGAACACCAGCGACCCCGCCTCGACCCGCCAGTGGTCGCCGGCGCACGTCACGTCCAGCGTCCCGTCGATGAGGTAGAACACCTCGTCCTGGTCGCGGTGCACATGCAGCGGGGGTGCGTAGCCGGCAGGCACGCGGTGGTCGACCACGTCCAACCCGCCCCCCGTCACCGCACCGGTGATCTTGACCAGGGTCAAGCTGCCCAACCAGTGCACAGCGTCGCCGTCGTCCGGACCGACCACGAAACCCACACTTCGAGGAGCCGGCGCCCTGCCCGGTTCTGATGGGTGTGCAGGAAAACTCATGTGCAGCTCCTGGGGCTTGCTCACTTTACGTGGACTGTGGCGCGCTGGGCCCCAGCGCTGAGGGACCTCGTAAACGGAGGGGATCCTCCGGATTACCTTAGGGAGCGGCGCCCGCGCTGGCAAGCGGCGCAGAGACCCCGATCAAAAACAGCGTCTTCTGGCGCCGGGCAAGGGTGTCCCAGTCCGGGACCTCGGCCAGCGGCTGCGCCAGCGTCGCCCCAAAGATGACGACATCGGTCGTTGTGACGTCGGAGCGGACGCTGCCGTCTCGGCGCCCGCGTTCGAGCACGGAGGCGATCGCCTGGTGGACCTCGGCCTGCACCGCCCGGTTGGCGGTACTGAGCCCGCTCGGCCCGCCGTGCAACGGCAAGACCAGCTCGGCCCGGTGCTCGATCGTGCGCTCGAGGAACCAGTCCAACGCGTCCAGCGCCGGCCCCTCCCGCGCCACCGACTCCAGGGCTGCGGCCAGCACCAGGCCGAAGGAACGCCCCGTGACGGCCTGCAGCAGGTCCTCTCGCGTCGGGTAGCTGCGGTACAACGTGGCTATCCCCACCCCCGCCTCCCTGGCGATAGTGGTCATCGGCACATGCCGCCCCTGCCGCAGCATCGCCGCGACCGCCGCCGCCAGCACGCGCTCCCGGTTCAACTGCGCATCACGGCGCAGGCAACGACCCGACACACCAGTCGTCAACCCGTCCTCGGAAGCCACCACACCAGCCTGACACCAAAAGCGGGTCTGCCCCCGGTTTGGTTGACACCTGACCTGTGAGGATTCGTCCTCGCTGGAAGGATGTCGTCCATGCCGAAGCCGTATCCCCAGGAGTTCCGCGACGATGTCGTGGCAGTGTCCTGCAAGGGCCAGGCTCCGTTGAATGGGATCGCCGTGCGGTGAAGGTGCCGGCGTTCACCCGTGGCCTTAGCGCCAGTTGCGGTGAGTCTCACGGTCCGGTAGCGGCTGACACGGGGGTCTGTTCGCGTAGGCACCAGGCGAGCGCGGCCGGCCATGGGCCGTACCCGTCTCCGGGGGTGATGTGGCCGGCGGCGGGGAGGACGTCGCAGTCCAGGCCGAGCGCGGCGCTCCACGTGCGCGGGTTAGCGGGCGCGTACAAGTCGGTCGCTGAGACGACCACATGCGGCGGCTTGGTCGACGCGGCGGCGAGTAGCTCACGGTCGACGCGCTCATGGTTGCCCTCCTCATTGCCGTTGGCCGCGGTGAACGCTTGCTCACCGAGCGGAGACACCAGCAGAACCCGAGTGACGCGCAGGTCGGCAGGCAGGGTCTGGGCGGCGAGTAGCCACAGGGCGCAGCCAAGGGAATGGCACACCACGACGCGTTCTTGGTCGCCGAGTTGAGCCAGCTCGGCGTGCAGGAGATCGATCCATTCGCTCACCGACGGCTGCTCGGGCGCGGGAAACTGCGGATAGAGCACCTGCTCGCCCTGGTGGCGCAGGGCTTCGGTCAACCACCACAGCCAGTGCTGCCGGGGGCGACGGTGCTGCACGCCGTGCACCAGGAGGAAGCGCCGCGCCGGTGGACGCGAGCTGGACACCTCGGTCATCAGTCTCCTCGTCCCGGTCCCTGATCTTCAGGTCGTTCGTGAACTGGTCCACCGTCCGAGGACGCTATCGAGAGAGAGGAAAAGGCGGTCCGGCAGGCGTGCAGCACGACCCGGCCGACCCGCACTGGCGGGTTCGTCTCCTGAATGAACTTTTTACACCGCGACATGCGCGACGGCAGCGCCTGGTCGCAAAACCCCGACGATGACGCCGTCATCGTCAACGCCTCCGAATCCACCCCGTATGCGCTGGCGGCGTAGGTGCCGTTGCGGCGGCCTCCAGGCCCGAGCGCCGTGGCGAAGCCCGCAGACGACCCGGCACCCAGGCAGCCACCTAGACTCACAAGACGGTTTGCTCCGGGCTGATCCCGAGGGTCGTGGCTGCGGCTGTGGCCCCCACCATGGACGCGCTGTTCGAGTTTCCATACTTGTTGCGGTACGCGGTGTTGATGCTCTCCCGCAGTTCGGCGGTGCCTTCACCGACGTCCTCGACGGTGGCGTCGGCCTCGAGTCCGGGGACACGGATCCGGGCCCGCCGGGAGCGCAGTACCTGGCCGAACCAACCGGCGTCGCGTCGGTACCAGGTCCGCACGTACACCTGCCCATCGCTACATACGACCCAGATCGGCGTCCAGCGGTGCAGTGTTCCGTCGGTGCGCTTAACAGCGATGTGCAGCTCGCGGGCGGCGGCCAACTGCTCCACCTCTTGCCGTGACCAGGTTTCCATGATGACGCCAAACCTCCTCCAGAGTTCAATTGGTGTCGACGTTGTGCCTGTGTCCATGCGCCGCGCCGCGCCGCGGCAGCAGAAGCACGGTGCCGCCGCCGGGGCCCGTGAATCGGCCGGTAGAGCGTGCGCTCATCGTTGGCTAATCCTGTTGCGCTCGGCAGCCGGGAAGTACAGGTACAGGTCCATCGCGTGCATCATTGTTCGCAGTGCGCCGCGAAGCAGGCGTTGCTGCTGCTTGTCGAGGGAGGCTAAGGCCCGATCCTCTGCCTTCTTGGTGGCGGTGTGGGCGCGGGCAAGTAGGTCAGCGCCCTCCGGCGTGATCCGCACTTCGAGGATGCGCCCGTGGGTCGGATGCGGCTCCCGGCGGATGAGTCCTCGATCGAGTAAGCCGGCGATTGCCGTCGACGCGGACTGCGCAGTGATCCCGTTGCGTTCCGCCATGGTGGCGCCGGAGAGCGCTTGGGGATCGACCAGTCCAAGCTGGGCGAGCGCGCCGTACTGCGCGTGCGTAAGCGAGAACTCCCGCAGCGCCCGGTCGACTTGCAGTGCCAGCGCCGTACTGACCCGCCGTATCAGGTACGTAAGTCGCTCCTCGAAGTTCTCCGCCATGTCGTTTCCTTTCCGTCGAACCGCTTGCTGGTCTTGCGATCACCACGAGGGCCTACTTGACTAACGATATCAGCTGTCTGATAAGTTGTCTGACCTAGAGGCTGGCGCGTTAGGGACGAATCGTTCACCTCGCGCGGTCGCGGTCACCGGCCCGCCGGCGGCTTCGCCATGGCCGGTGATCCCCGGCTGGACGACATCGAGGTCGTCCGCGCAACCCGACCGAATCCCGTTCAGCGATAGGAGACGTCATGAAGGTGCTTATTATCGGTGCTGGCGGCAAGACCGGTAGCGCGGTAGTCCAGCAGGCTGTGGCGGCCGGACACCAGGTCACCGCTTTCGTCCACCACGCCGGCAGCTATCAGGGCCCAGTGGGGGTGACGGTCAAGGCGGGCGACGCCACAGACGCAACCGCCATCGTGGGCGCTGTCGCGGGCCAGGACGCCGTCATCGACACCATCGGCGGCAAGACCCCGTACAAGTCGAACATCACCCTCGAGAGGGATGCAGCCAACGCGGTCATCGCCGCTATGCAACGCCACGCCGTCCGCCGACTTCTGGTTACCTCCTCGGTGGGCGTGGGCGACAGCATGGCCAACACCACCGCGCTCGTGCGGATCCTGCAGAAGACCTTCCTGCGTGGCGCGAGCGTGGACAAGGCCGCAATGGAACGAGACGTCGAAGCGAGCGGGCTCGACTGGACCATCGCCCGCCCGGCGATCCTGAACGACAACCTAGCTACCGGGCAGGTACGAGTCTTCGACCCAGCAACCGGCGCCAAAGCGCACAAGATCGCCCGATCCGACCTCGCGGCATGGCTGGTCGCCCAGCTGGGCAGCAGCGACTACGTGCACCGCGCGGTCACCGTGGCCACCAGCTGACTCCCCCAGTCAGGACCGACGAGAATCCAGTTTCGGGTAGCTGAGACGCCCTCCGTCGCGGCAGCCGATTCGGCCGCCGTCAGACAAGCAACAGATCGGCTACCGGAGAACGGGTTCGCGCTCGTGGCCTCGCTCGAGCGGCAGCCTACCCAGCCGCCGAGTACCCGAGCCGACGGTGCTACCTGCTGTGCCAGCGCTCCTGACAGGGCGGCCACTGCTCTCGGCGCCTCTGCCTGGAAGCAGGACAGCCTCACGGCTGCGGCGCGTCGGCGACGTCACGTGACCGCTAAGCCGACTGACCAGCTTGCCGGCCCCGTTGGTGCCGCCCTGCCGCGCTGGAGGTTGACTGGGCGGATGTACGAGCCTTTGATATGCCCCCGTAAGGCCGTAGCCGGTGACAAGGTCGCGGTGCTTTCCCCGTCGTTTGCGGCGCCGGCGGTGGCACCGGAGGTGCACGAGCAGGCGATGAGGCGGCTTGAGGGGCTGACCGGGCTCGTGCCGGTCGAGTACCCCACGACTCGCCGCCTGGGTGCTTCGGCGCGGGACAGGGCGGCCGACCTCAACGCCGCATTGGCGGACCCGGAGATCCGTGCCGTGCTGGCGACGATCGGAGGCGAGGACCAGATCAGCGTCGTGCCCCACCTCGACCCTGACCTCGTGCGCGCGGACCCGAAGCCGTTCCTCGGCTACAGCGACAACACCAACCTGCTGAACTGGTTGTGGACCCACGGCGTCGCCGGCTTCTACGGGGGCTCCACGCAGGTCCAGCTGGGACCAGGTCCCGCCGCCGACGAGGTGCACGTCATCTCAATGCGTGCTGCGCTGCTGACCGGAGAACGCGTGCAGCTCAACGAGCCTGGTGAGTCCGAAGACATCCGGAAGGACTGGCAGGACCCCGCGGCGCTGACCGAGTACGGCGACCGCGAGCCGACCGAACCCTGGACCTGGGCCGGGCCTGCACGGTCGGTGACCGGACCCACCTGGGGCGGCTGCGCCGAAGTGGTGCAGTGGATTCTGACGGCCGGCCGGTTCCCGGCGGACCCGGCCGTGCTCGATGGCGGAGTCCTGCTTCTGGAGACCTCCGAGGAGCTCATCCCGGCTCGCGAGCTCGGCTGGATCGTGCGGGCGCTCGGTGAGCGCGGGCTGCTGGCGGCAGTAGACGCCGTACTGGTGGCACGTCCGCCTACCTCGAGTTTCGAGGTCCGGCCCACCCCGGACGAGCGCGCCGCTCGCCGCGCTGAGCAGCGCGACGTAGCGATCGAGACCGTCCACCGGTACAACCCGGATGCCGTCATCGTCGTCGATGTGCCCTTCGGACACACCCGTCCCCAGTGGATCCTCCCGTACGGAGCAGACGTCACGGTCGACGGCGTGTCGCAGACACTGTGGGGGGACTACTCCTGAAGACGTCGCGCCGTCCCGACAGGGGACCCCAGGACTCACGTAGGACGCCGTTGCTCATCTGGACCGCCCGGACTGCCTCGATGTCCGCGAGGGCTGGTGGGCCTTGGGCGATAGAGCTGCGTGGCAAGAGCGAACCATGCTGTTTCGCCCAGAGTTCGTTCATCTAGCCCTACGACTCGAGGGTGCGCTGGAGCCGCTGGGCCGACCGCAAATCGTGCACGCAGATCTCACGCGCAACGTCCTCTTTGCGCCCGGGCTGGCCCCGGCGGTCATCGACATCTCGCCCTACTGGCGTCCGCCCTCGTACGCCGAGGGAGTCGTCGTGGCCGACGCGCTGTGCTGGCACGGGGGCCCATCCGTCCTTGCTGCAAGTGGTGGATGTCTCCGTTGCGGCGGTGGCCCGTGCCCTGCTGTTCCGGATGGCGACGACCAACGAACGGGTAGCAACCGGCGTTGGCGGCGTCGACCTCCAAGACGAAGCACAGCGGTACCAGCGGGCGGCCGCGGCCATCGGCGTGTTACTCAGGGAAGGCTGGCCAAGACCTCCCGGCGGCCCCTGGGATCGGTCTCATAGGTTGGAGCCCGCAGTGGTTCGCGGCCTCTCGAACGTAAAGAAGTCAGTGCCCAGCACCGACGAGGACTCCTGCGTGGTGTCGGCCACGACCACCGGCGACCGGGCAGCAGGCGGGCAGGTGTCCCCCGCTCATCGGGAACAACACCTCCTTCCCCCTGGTCCAGGTTGGTGCCGGGCAACGACGCCCCGGCCCGGGCGAGAAGCAGCCGTCAGGAGCGAACGGAGCAGAAGCGAAAATGGGCCGATACCGTGCAGCGGAACCGGGTTGACCGCACGCCGACCAATAGCGCCACTGCGAGGTGTCTACCCGGTATGACAATCACAGGATCCAGCCCCTAGCAACGGCCCCGGCGGGTCTCCCCCGCGCCCAAGTTGCCGCCGTCCACCGACGGAGAACCACCCTCCCCCTCAACGCCGCGGCGGGGTGCTTCGAACACTGGTGGCAGGTGAAGGATTCGAACCTTCGAAGCTCTCGCAACGGATATGCAGACCGCACCACCCCAGCCCCTGACCAGCGCGAACGTCGATTGGCTGCAGACTTCGGCGCGTATTCCGCGCAGACAGCCGTTGTCAGTCCGCGTCAGCCGGACTCCCCCAAACGATCCGTCCCCACAGGTGCCGTGTCGTCGCCTGGTCGGCAAACTCTCCGCCGCGACCGCCCCAGCGACGA
>JAABUS010002662.1_pt1 | contig 32816 bp, 35 predicted proteins | sample 5560161 | NCBI WGS metagenome assembly JAABUS01 (sample SAMN10711885, study PRJNA513376) | rock metagenome | isolation source: Antarctica rocks | place: Antarctica: Victoria Land, Trio Nunatak nord | collected 2016-01-04 | reverse complement strand
TCCAGGCCATCGACATCACCGGCCGCACCGCCGGTAACACCGTCGTCGAGGACGCGATGGGCAAGGTGCGCGACTCCGTCAAGGGGGGTGGGACGCTTTCCTCCCCGCTGCGAGAGATCCCCGTCTTCCCCAGCATGGTCGTCCACATGATCGGCGTCGGGGAGGAGACCGGCGCCCTGGACACCATGCTCTCCAAGGTCGCCGACTTCTACGAGGACGAGGTCGCCGCCGCCGTCAAGGCCCTGACTTCGATCCTCGAGCCGGCCATGATCATCGTCGTCGGCGGCATCGTCGGCTTCATCGTCATCTCGATGTACATGCCGATGTTCAAGGTCTACGACAACATCAAGTAGGGATTGCCGGGCTGGGCCGGGCCGAAGTCGTCGGGTGCAGGTACCCGACGACTTCGAGGAGTTCGCTCCAGACGTTCCAGACGCCATCCGCGAAGCGATCCGCTTCCGCGAGCGACACCGCTGTCCGCAACGCGAGCACTGAGTCTCCAGAGTGCTGTTCCTCCGGCAGCGGCGACCGCCGGGCATGATGCGCTAAGATGCGCTATATGGAGGCCCGGCGTCGAGCACCCCAGCGCGCTGGGCAACGGACCACGCTTCGAGTGCCGGACGCAGTCATGTGCGCCGCCCAGGCGCTTGCGCAAGAGCTGGGGACGACGTCGAACGATGCCATCGTGCGCTTGGCCGAAGAGGGCATCGCCGCCATCGAGCGTCGCCGGCAAGTCGAGCGGGTCGCGCGTGAGCGCCGCGAGGCGGTGGCGCGTGTCGGTCTCACAGACGCGGTGAGCTTCCCGACGCCTGATGAGCTGCGCGCGGCAATGCTGTCCAGCCGTCGTGAGCTCTGACCGTCGCCTGGGACACCACGGTCGCCTCGCGGCTGTTTCCGGGCAATGCCCATGAGCACCACGTGCTCGAGCGGGCGGCGGCCGGCGAAACGGTGGCGCTCACTGCGCCAGGGGTGCTCGAGATTGCCTACGGGCTCGCCAGAGCGACGCACGGCTCCGCCTCTGGGGACGCCGCACTTGCCTGGTTCACGCGCCTGGCGACCAGTGACCTCATCGTGACGTTGCCATTCGAAGCCGCGGGCGCGGTCGTCGCCGGACGTCTGCGCGCGGCGCAGCCGACCCCGCCCACGGGCCTCCGGCGAGCCGGCACCAAGCCCGAGCAGCGTGCCGGTTGGGTGCTCGACCTCCAGATCGCGGCGTGCGCGTGGTCGCATGGGTACGCCGTGGCCACCGAGAATCGGCGCGACTTCGACGTGATCGCCCACCTCATCGCCGCGCTGTACCCAACCGTGCCGCGACTGGAAGTCATCGACGCGCCCGCCTTCTAACGCTGCGGCTCGTCCGTAAAGGGTTCCCCACACCACCGGGAACAGTGGCCGCGGCACGCTGCTCCAGCGCGCGCGCGGCGACCTGGCGGTGCGGCTGATCGCCTGCTAAGGCGAGGGCGTGCCGCGCCGCTCGGCGTCAGGGCCCCTTCCTCAGCGCGGCCTTGACCCGCTCGACGGGGATGTCGAGCCGGTTCGCCAAGGCGGCGACGAACTCGTCGCGCTTCGCGGCACGAAGCTTGTCGAGCGCGGCCTGGACGTCCGTGGTCTCGATGCCCAGGGCCTTGGCCAGCGCGGCGGGGGAGGGGCCACGGCCGGGGCCGCGCTCGCGAGCCCCTGGCGGAGGGCCGCCGGGAGGAGGTGCGCTGGGTGGAGGTCCGCCGAAGGGTGGTTCGCCGGTAGGAGGCCCGCCGGGTAGAGGTCCGCCGAAGGGTGGTTCGCCGGTAGGAGGCCCGCCGGGTGGAGGTCCGCCGAAGGGTGGCCCACCGGCAGGAGGCCCGCCCGGGCCTCGCCCGCCCGGTCCGCGGGGCGGCCCGCCGGAGCCGTGGTCGGGCCGCAGCTTGTCAAGCGCCGCCCGCAGACCGTCCGCTTTGACGCCCAGCTCCTTCGCCAGCGCGCTCACGAAGCCGTCGCGCCCCCCGGCTGGCGGGCGGCCGGGCATTCCTCGCTCGGGCCGCAGCTTCTCGAGCGCCGCCTGCACCTTGCCTGCGTCGAGGCCGAGCTCCTTAGCCAGCGCGCTCGCGAAGCGGGCCCGGCGATCGCCATCGCGGCGCTCGTCGTCGGCACGCAGAGCGTCGAGCGTCGCCGAGACCTTGGCGGCCGGTAGGCCCAGCGCGTCGGCGAGCTCTCCGGCGAAGCGATCACGCGGGTCGCCGGCGGGCTTCTCGGGGCGAAGGTCCTCGAAGGCCGCGCGGAGCTTGGCGCTGCTTACGCCGAGCCTCTCCGCCAGTGCGTCCAGGCTCGCGTCGTCGCGGCCGGGTCCGCGGAGACCGCGGCCAGCCGACGTCGCGGCGGTGGTCGAGCGGTCGGCCCGAAGTCATACCCCCACACGGCGGTCGTAGATCAGGCTGTGAGAGAGCACCCGACGGGGATTGAGCATCATGAGCTCGAGCAGCGCGAACTCGGTCCGCGTCAGCTCGACGAACTGCTCGCCCACCGCGACGCCGTGGCGCGCGCTGTCGAGTCGCAGCTCCGCGAAGACAAGGCCGTCGGGTTGCGCCTCCGCACCGTTTCGCCGCACCAGCGCGCGCCGGCGAGCCTTGAGCTACCCGACGTCGAAGGGCTTGACCAGGTAGTCGTCGGCGCCCGCGTCCAGGCCCTCGATGCGGTCGGCCACCGCGTCGCGGGCGGTCAGCATCAGGATCGGAACGCGGTCGCCGGTGCGGCGCAGGCGCCGGCAGACCTCCAGCCCGTCGACGTCGGGCATGCCCACGTCGAGCACGACCGCGTCCGGCGCCGCCTCGCCGACCAGCTCGAGGCCCCGGCGGCCCCCGTCGGCGCAGCGGACGTCGTAGCCGCCAAGGGTAAGCGCTCGACGCAACGCGTCGCGCAGCGAGCGATCGTCGTCGACGATGAGGACCCGCATGCGCCCATTGTGACGGGGACAAGCATGCGCGGCCCCGGATTCCTACGGTGGGCTTACCTCCATCTAGCGTGGGTAGACCGGGTGGTGTCGGGATAGAGTCATGTCGATGCTTCGAACGCCGACCTTGCCACGCCATGGACATCCGACGGACCGATCTCCTCAGAGCCTCGCCGCCGATGTTCCGCTCACCCTGGCTCGATCGGCTCTCGCGTGTGAATCCAGCGGTGCCGGCGCTCATCTTCGTGCCTGCCATCTTGGCTCTCTTCGTCTATGCGGCGCGGCGGATGGACGACCTCCATGTCGCCGGCCTGGCGCTCGCCGGCTACGTGCTGTGGACGCTGACCGAGTACTGGATGCACCGGATCGTCTTTCACTTCGAGCCCGACGACGGCATCGGCGCGCGCCTGCACTGGATCATCCACGGCGTGCACCACGAACATCCCAACGACCCCCTGCGGTTGGTGATGCCCCCGTCGGTCAGCGTCCCGCTCGCGTTGGTCTTCTATGCGGCGTTCGTCCTCGTGCTGGGATTGCCCGCCGCCCCTGCGCTGGGCGCCGGCTTCTTGGCCGGCTATCTCGCCTATGACATGACTCACTACCACGTCCATCACCACCGACCGAGAACGCGCGCGGGTCGCCGCCTGCGCGAGTCCCACATGCGCCACCACTTCCAGGACGACACATGCGGGTTCGGAGTCAGTGCGCCCTATTGGGACCGTCTGTTCGGCACCTCGCCGCCGCGCCGCGTCAGGGAGCGGTCGGGCGGCTAGCGATCCACCCAGATGGCTGACGACGCGACGGCGAGCGCCGCAACGGCCGGGGAGGACGGACGAGAATCCGTGCCCTGTCCGCCGTGCCGCGGTACGGGCACCGTGATCTCGAACCTCGGAGGGTCGAGCAGCGAGGTTCCCTGCCCGTGGTGCCAGGGGACTGGAACCAGGCCGGGCCCCGACCACGACGCGCAGGGCGCCTCGGGAAAGCCGAGCTGATCAGGCCCTGCGCGGGCCGAAGTACGGGTTCAGAATCTCCTCGCCCGACGTCCGCGTGGCGTCCAACGCGGAAGCGACGGCTCGTGCTCCCCGTTGAGCGAGCGCGCGGCGGTCAGCCCCGGAGCTGCGCCTCCTCGACCACCAGCAGCCCGATCCGGCGGCCCTGCGGCCCTTCGCGTGGGCCGGTCGACACCCCAGCGCTTTGGCGGAGGCGAACCGGGAAGGAGCCGGCCCGCTCGGCGATGAACGAGAAGCGGGCCGGCGACTGCGGCCCGACTGGCTCGATGCGGTCGTAGCCGTCCAGCGTCACGGTGCCGGCCTCGTTTGAGACGATCGCCAGCTTGACCACGTCACCCTCGCGCGCCCGAACGGTGGGAGGCGTCGGCGAGGCGGCGGCAATGCTCCTGGAGATCGTCCGGCTCGAGGGCGAGCCGGCGGTCGGTGGCGTCGTCGGCCGCGTCGCCGTTCGCTCATCTTGACCGCCGGCCTCGAGGGACGCGCCCACCACGAGCGCCGCGAGGAGCACGCTGAGCACGACTAGCGTCCGGCGACTGGGCATCTGAGCAGGCTAGCGGTGCAACACACGTCCAGATGGCAACCAAGCCACGCTTCGAGGCTCAAGCCTGCGGGTGCAGCGGACGATAGCCGTGATGCCAGAGCCGAGGTGCCAAGGGCAAACCGCTCGTGAGGGCGGGACGCAAAGCCAGGGACCTCCGCTTGCCGGCCGAATAGGCCGTCGGGATGGAGGAAGCCGGGTTGCCACCGGGGGGACGCGCTGCGACCCACGGTTAAGGAAGACCGAGGGTCTGGCGCTCATAAGGCCCAATGTAATCCACAAGGAGGGTTCACCCCATGCTCAACAGGTTGCGCACGCGCGCCACGGACGAGTCCGGCTTCACGCTCATCGAGCTGCTGGTCGTCGTCCTGATCATCGGCATCCTTGCCGCGATCGCCATTCCGTCGTTCCTCTCTCAGCGTCAGAAGGCCCAGGACGCCGAGTCCAAGACAGACGCCCGTACGGCTCAGACGGCTCAGGAGACGTACTTCACCAACGAGAACGCCTACACGAGCAACGTTGCTGACCTCCAGAGCGTCGAGAAGACCCTCACCGGGTCGACCCTACTCTCGGCGACCGGCACCGCGACCACCTTCTCCGTGGCCGCCAAGGCGAAGTCGGGCACGACGTTCACCGTCAGCCGCGCCGCTGACGGCAAGGTGACCCGGACCTGCGACAAGGGTGGCGACGGCGCCTGCCCCAAGAGTGGCAGCTGGTAGTCCACAGCCACGCCAACACCTCCAACGATGGGGCGGGCCCTCGGGCCCGCCCCATCGTCGTTTCGGGGCCACTGGGGAGCAAGACGGACAGCCACCCTGCGTGCCCCTCCGCGATCAAGGGGTGGACGACGCAGCCGATAAGGAGAGAGCAGCGCCGCCCGCTCGAAGAGTCCCGAGCGCAGGGGCGTCGTCAAGACCTCGTCGACGATCCATGACCGTTAACTCCAAGCTCCGCTGCCTGCGCCGCCGCGCCGCCGACGAGTCCGGCTTCACCCTCATCGAGCTGCTGGTCGTGGCGGTGATCGTCGGCGTCCTCGCGGCCATCGCGATCCCGTCGTTCCTGAGCCAGACCGGTAAGGCGCAGGACGCCCAGGCGAAGTTCGACGCGCGCACGGCCGCCACGGCGATGGAGACCTACTACCTCGACATGAACACCTACGACGCGAGCATCTCCGACCTCCAGGGGATCGAGAAGGCGCTCACGAACTCGACGATCTCCTCCGCGAAGGGCGACGACGAGGGATTCACGGTGGAGGCCACCTCGAAGTCGGGCAACGTCTTCACCTTCAAGTGCAAGGACGGCGGCGAAGTCGATCGCAAGTGCGACCGGGCCGGCGACGGCGGCTGCCCCAAGGCGGGCACCTGGTAGCACGCCGCGGGCAGCCGTCCGCCCGCCGTTGCTCGAGCCCTCCACCGCTTGAGCCCCGATCGCCGCGTGCCGATGCAACCGTCGTGCTCGACCGCGCCCGCCCTCACCTCCTCCCCGGCGCCCTCGCGCTGACCGGCCTCGCCATGCTCGCCTGGCTCGGGCTCTACGGCTTTGGCTGGAACGACTACGACGACGAGGCCCGCTCCGCGGTCGACGCTCTCATCCGCGGGGACCTCGAGACCTTCGCGGCGCTCAGCCCCGCCTACGGGGGCTCGCTCGTCCTGCGCGCGCCGTTCGCCCTCGTGCCTTCGCTGTGGGGCGGCGGCGAGCTCGCGGTGTACCGCTCGCTCGCCGTCCCCTGCCTCGCGGCCGCAGGCGCGCTCGCCCTCGTGCTCGCTTGCCGCATGCGCGCTTCGGGCCAGCCCGCGATCGCCTGGGTGACGGTGGTCGCGCTCCTCACGGCCAATCCCATCGCGCTGCGGGCGCTGGAGATCGGCCATCCGGAGGAGCTGCTCGTTGCCTCGCTGTGCGTCGGAGCGGTCATGGCGGCCGCGGCGCGTCGCCCGACGCTGGCGGCCCTGCTCGTCGGCACGGCCGCCGCCGGCAAGCCGTGGGCGGTGCTCGCCGTCCCAGTCGTGCTCGCGCTGGCCGAGGGCCGCCGGATGCGCGTCCTCCTGGTGACCGCGGCGGCCGCCGGTGCCGTGACGGCGCCGGTAGTCGCGCTCGACCACGAGCGCTTCGCACAGGCGGCGCAGGCCACTACCCAGACCAGCCAGATCTTCCAGCCCTGGCAGGCCTGGTGGTTCCTCGGCCGCCCAGGCGAGGTCGTCCGCGGCATCGATGGCGAGGTCAAGCCGGGCTACCGTGCTGCCCCCGCGTGGCTGTCGCGCGTGAGTCGGCCGCTGATCGTCTTGGTCGCCGCGGCGCTCGCCCTCGCGTGGTGGCGGCGACCGCGCGAGCGCCGGATCGACGCGCTCGCGCTGCTCGCGCTCGTGTTCCTCCTGCGCTGCCTGCTGGACCCGTGGGACGCCGTCTACTACGCGATCCCGGCGATCTTCGCTCTGGCCGCGTGGGAGGGCCTCGCCAATCGTCAGCCGCCTGTGCTCGCCCTGGGCGCTACCGTCCTGACCTGGATCACGTTCCAGGAGCTGCCCGGCCGGGTCGACCCCGACCTGCAGTCGCTCGCCTATCTCGCGTGGAGCATCCCGCTCGCCGCCTGGGTCGCGCTGCGCGTCTTCGGACCGCGGCGGCTTGAACCTCTGTCCACGCGTCGGTGGACGGATTACGGCGCGCGGAAGGCCGCGCCGATACGTGGGGGATGAGGCGAGCTGCCCTGAACTGCGCGCGCTCCGGCATCCGCCGCGGGCGGCTCGCGCTCGCCAGCCGGGAGGGCGGCTTGGCCGGCCATGCCTCTCGTAGCGCTCGGACGTCTTCAGTCGGTCAGGACGGGTTCACGATCGTCGAGGTGCTCGTGGCCGCGACAGTGCTCGTCGTCGGCGTCGGCGCGACGCTGGCGCTGGTTGTCGCGGCAGCCGGCACCGCGGCGCAGACAAAGGGGGTCGAGGGCGCGACGAATGTGGCGCGCGAGATCACCGAGAGCGCGCGCAAGGTCCCGTTCAGCCAGCTCACGTCCGATCAGGTCGTCCCGGCGCTGCAGGCCGTAGCGGGGCTGGAGAGCACGACCGCGGGCTCGTGGCGCGTGACCCGCCGGGGCATCTCCTACGCGGTCGACGTCGAAGTGTGCTCGATCGACGACGCGAAGGACGGATACGGGGCCCACGACCCCGACTACTGTCCTCAATCCGCGACAGCGGGCACCGACGACGGCCAGCCGCTGGACTTCAAGCGGCTGACGGCCACGATCAGCTGGCAGCCGGCCGCTGGCGCGAAGACCAGGAGCGTGCGCCAGCTCTCCTACATCGCGGCCAGCGGCGCCGACACGCCGGGCGTGAGCGCGCTGGTGCTCACCAGCCCGGCTGTCGCGACGCCGTCGGCGCCGGTGATCGCGACCGCGGTCGCGTCCGCCACCTTCAAGGTGACCGCTCCCGGCAGCACCGCGCGCGTCACCTACTCGGTGGGGGGCGTCGACAAAGGCTCTGCTTCGCCGACGGGCAACGGGAGCGACTGGACGTTCACGCTGCCCATCGCCGCCTGGAAGGACGGCGTCTACGAGGTCGGCGCACGGGCCTACGACGCCACCGGGGCGGCGGGACCCACCTACACCATCCCGCTGACCCTGAACCGCCAGAAGCCCGATCCCCCGGCGGGGCTCAAGGGGGGGCGCAACCGCGTGTACATATCCGGCCAGAGCACGACCGTCGACGTCGCCGAGCTCGAGTGGCTGGCCAGCAGCGAAGGCAACGTCGTCGGCTACCGGGCCTACCGGCCCGACGGCAGCCTGGCGTGCCCGCCGAGCCTGCAGGACCCGCCCCCAACGGCGACGTCCTGCATCGACTTCTCGCCCCAGGACGGCACCTACAAGGTGGTCGCCGTCTACAAAGACGCAACCGGCGCGCTGCGGGAGAGCAACCCCGCGACGGTGAGCTCCTCTCTGCCCGAGCGACGCTTCTACTTCACGGCGACCTCGCTCGGCAACGGAACGAGCGGCTGCCCGAAAGCCGACTTCAACTACGAGATGAACGAGGGCTACGCGGGCCAGGCGAACCCGCTGACAGGGCCCACCAGGAGCACCGAAGACACGATCCGCTTCTGCTCGCCGCCCGCGGCTGCCTCCGATCGCTTCCCGAGCGGCACCTCACGGGTCTACGCCTACATGACCAACAGCGGCTCGCAGCCGTGCACGGTGATCTTCACGCTCGAGACGCGCGGCAGTCCCGGGCCTTGGGCGAGCGTCACGGTCCCGGCCGCCACGAGCACCGTTACGCCATACACCGTCTCCCTCGCAAGTCCCGAGATCAGCCTCGCCGTCGGAGACAGGATCGGCGTCCTGATGAACGCCAGCGGCTCGGCCTGCGATCCCCTCAGGCTCACCTTCGCCGGGACCGCCAATCGATCGCGTCTGGAGATGCCCGCCAAGACCTACTCCCAGCCCAACCCCCCACAGGGCCTCGCGGCGAGCTCGACCGCGGACGGGGCGAAGCTGACATGGCAGGCACCATCCTCGGGTCCCGCGCCCGACTTCTACCGCGTCTATCGGGACGGCTACGCCTACGCCAATCGCTACGACCGCACCGGCGGCCCCGAGCTCACCTACACCGACCCGGATCGGGTCGCCGGGACGCACGCCTACTACGTCACCGCGGTCTCCGGGATGACCGAGTCGACGCCGACGGGACCGGTGTCGCCATGAGGCGCGCGGCGGACGAGCGTGGATTCACGCTGGTCGAGGTGCTCGTGGCGGCTTCGCTGGCCATCGTCGTGTTCGGCGCGACCATGACCCTCCTCGGGGTGATGGTCCGGCAGACCGGAGAGGCCAGCGTGCGCGTCGACTCACAGGACCAGGTGCGGGCGGTCGTCGATCGCCTGTCGCGTGATCTGCGCAACGTGGTCGCGGCCACGTCGCCTTCCCCCGCGACGCTCGAGCGCGCGCAGGGAAAGGACCTCGTGTTCCTGACCGTCGGCTCGGGCGGCGCTAGCGGAGCGAACGCGAAGGGGCTGCGTCGCGTGCGCTACTGCCTGGACAGCGCGCGCACCGACCGCATCTGGCTCCAGCAGCAGACATGGTCGACCGCCGCGCTGCCCGCGTGGCCCTCGGCGGCAGCGTCATGCCCGGACGGCGCGTGGGGCCAGGCCACGCTGCTCGCCGACAACGTCACCAACGTGAGCGGCGCGCTGAACCGGCCCGTGTGGAGCTTCCAGTACCGCTCGCTCTCCTCGAGCGCTCCGCAGGATCTCCTGGCGGTGACCAGCGCGGTCTACCTCGACGCCAACGCGGAGGCGCCTCCGCGCGAGTCGGAGCTCAGGTCCACCGTCTACCTGCGCAACGTCAACGGGCCGCCGATCGCCTTCTTCACCGTCGCCCAGGCGCAGGGCATCCTCATCCTCGACGCCTCTCCGTCGAATGACCCCGAGGGCCACCCGCTGACCTACGCCTGGTCCCGCGACGGAGTGGCGCTTCTCGACACCGGCGCCCGTCTCAGGCTCGGCGGGCTGACCGCAGGCAGTCAGCACACCTTCACGTTGAAGGTGGTCGACTCCGGCGGGCTGAGCTCTCAAACGACCCAGACGGTGACGGTGCAGTGATGATCGCGGGCGCCCGACGGGAACACGGCTTCGCGCTGACCAGCGCGCTGATGATCCTGACCATCCTGGTCGTCGTGGGGCTCGCGGCGGTCGCACTCGCCGACAGCCAGCACGGGCCCTCGCGCGACGAGCGGGCACGGGAGGCGGCGCTCAACCTGGCGGAGTCCGCACTCCAGAGCCAGGTCTTCAGACTCCAGCGGGCCACCTGGCCGAGCGCGAGCACGACGGCGCTGCCGTCGCTGTGCAGCGCATCTTCCGCGGCCGCGGCCGCGTGTCCCGACGCCGGAGCCCTGGCAGCGAGCTTCAGCGCCGCCACCGCGGTCGACTACCGGCCGGGGACCTGCTCGCCGGGATCGGTCGTCTCGCCGTACTGGGCAACCTGGGTGCGCGACAACGGGGGCGGGGCCGGCTCGTACTACGACCCGAGCCTCGTCAACGCTCAGCCGACGTTCGACGCCAACGGCGACGGCAACGTCTGGGTCGGCGCACAGGGCGTCGCGGGTTGCAGGAAACGCACCATCGTCGAACTCGTCCGAGCGGGCGAGATCGCGGCGAGCTTTCCGCGCGACACGATCACTGCGAACTGGTTCACGACGTCGAACCAGGGCAACAAGGTCATCGTGGACACCGACGGCGCATCCAGCGCCCTAGCGGCGCCGGTGATAATGCGATGCACCGCGCCCCTGCCCCCGGAGGCGGCCTACTCGTGCGCGGGGACTCCGCCCGCCTTCACGAGCACCGCCAAGGACCAAGGCCAGATCAGCCCGCCGGTCTTCGAGGTGGCGAGCACCCCGACGCCCCTTCTCACCCCCGAGTACCTCGATACGCTGAGGGCGCGGGCGCGGGCGCGGGGCACCTACTACACCGGCTGCCCCCCGAGCCTAACGGGCGAGATCGTCTTCGTGGAGAACCTCACCGGCTGTTCCTACAGCGGAGGAAACAGCAGGGACGCTCCCGGCTTTCTGGTCATCAACAACGGGACGCTCACGCTGACCGGTAACCGTACGTTCTACGGCCTCGTCTACGCCCTCAACGGGCAGGGCTCCAACGGCGCGGTCGTCACCATGCAGGGAACGTCCGCCATCCAGGGCTCTATCGCGGTGGACGGACAGGGAGGGGTCGTGGCCGGCTCCAGCGGCGCGAACGTCGTGTTCGACGAGCGCGTTCTGGCGCTCGTCAAGGTGCTGGGGACACCAAGCCCCGTTCCGGGAACCTGGAGAGAGCTCCCGGTCTCCACGAAACCCTAAAGCCAGTAGCGTGGCGCGCCGTGCTGCTCGCCGCCCTCGTCGCGGGGCTCGCCGGCCTGCTCGTCGGCTCCTTCCTCAACGTCGTCATCCACCGCCTGCCGCGGGGCGAGTCGCTGGTCACCCCGCGCTCGCGCTGCCCGTCGTGCGGCGCGCCCGTGCGCGCGCGAGACAACGTGCCGGTGCTCTCATGGCTGGCCCTGCGGGGGCGCTGCCACGCGTGCGGCGCGCCGATCTCGCGGCGCTACCCGCTGGTGGAGGCGCTCACCGCCGCGCTCTACGTCGCGGTGGTGCTCGTCGAGGGCGCCGACCGCGACGTGTGGCTCGGGCTCGCGCTGGTCACGGTGCTCATTCCCGTTGCCTTCATCGATCTCGACCACCGGATCATCCCCAACCGGATCGTCGGCCCGGGGGCGGTCCTCGGGATCGCGCTCATCGTCGCCTTGCGCCCCGACGACGTCGTCGAGAACCTCGTGGCCGGCGCCGTCGCCGGGGGCTTCTTCCTGCTCGCCGCGCTCGCTTATCCGCGCGGCATGGGAATGGGCGACGTCAAGCTGGCCGCCCTGCTCGGTCTCTACCTCGGGCGGGCCGTCGGGCCGGCGCTGCTGGTGGCCCTGCTGACAGGGAGCATCGTCGGGATTGCGATCATCGTCCGCCGAGGTGCGCGCGAGGGCCGCAAGACCGCGGTGCCCTTCGGCCCCTTCCTGGCGCTGGGCGGCGTGGCCGGCCTCCTGGCTGGCGACGAGATCGTCGACTGGTACCTCGACACCTTCGTATAGCGGCCCCTGGGCATTTCGCTGTCCCGAGCGGTGTGCCGTGCCGGGCAGCTCTCGCGGCGGTAGCCAACGACCAAGGCCTCCCCCCTGCACCGCTTTGAGGTAGAGATGTAGAGGGCAGACGCCTCGAATCCAAGGCTTTGGTTGCGGACCTCGGACGAGCGCTACGTCGGCCAGCACCATGAACGCGGACACCGACTCGCCCGCCAGCGCGGCGGCCTGCTCGATCTGCCGCCGCTGGACTGGGGTCAGCCGGGCCTCCAGTCGCTCTACTTTGCTCGCCGTACCATCCTTCCTCTGTCGCTTCGTACAAATGTACGGTCAGGAATGGAAGCGCCGGTTCGGATGGCCGCGCTCGGCTTCGCGGGACGGGACGGAGCGGTACGCTCGCCCGGCGCACATGGCCTACGACGAGGATCTCGCCAGCCGCCTCCGCGAACTGCTCGCCGACGAGGACGCAATTACCGAGAAGAAGATGTTCGGCGGCCTCGCGTTTCTCCTGCACGGCAACATGTCTGTCAGCGCTTCGCGCAACGGTGGGCTTCTGGTCCGTATCGACCCGGTCGACACCGACGCGTCGCTCGCGCGTCCGCACGTGGCGCTGATGGAGATGGGTGGGCGCACGATGGACGGGTGGATGACCGTCGCGCCTGAGGGGTTGAAGACCAAGCGCGAGCTTGCCGCGTGGGTCAAGGGCAGCATGGCCTTCGTGAAGACGCTGCCCCGAAGTAACCGCGTCAGGCCCAGTGCCTGAAGCATGATCGACATTTCCGTGGATGGCCGTGGAGGGGTCCAGAGCAGAACCTACGAACCTGCTTATGAGTGATGCGGCGGCGGGCTGTCGCCTTGGTGTAGCGGCGCGCGCCTTTGAGCCGCGAGAGCACCCACGGAGGGAGAGGCGGATGGACATCGGTTGGCGCCGGCCACGTGCTGGGCCAGCGGTTAGCCGGGGGCGACCACTTCGATCGGGCAGGTGGGGCCGGCGGCGGCGGCGAGTCGCCGGTCGGTCGTCACGAGGATCGCACCCAGCGCCTCGGCGAGCGCCACGTACATGGCGTCCCATCCGCGTACGGTGCCGCGCATCTCCCATGCCCGGCCGAGCAGGAGCCGGTGACCGAAACGCTCGCCGGGCCAGGCCTCGAGGTCCTCGACTGCCTGCGCGGCTTCGGTGCGATCAAGACGCCCGCGTAGGTGACTCGCGCCGGACGACGCCAAACACCTCGACGTCCACGATGTGCGGGGCCGCGTGATCGCCGTCCGCAGCGAGCCGGTGGCGAATCGCCTCCGCGCCCGGCCCGCCGATCAGCACCTCACACAGGCTGGAGGCGTCAACGACCAGCACCAGGCCACGCGCCGCGCTGCTCGTCGAGCGCCGCCACGACCTCGAGCCGCCCGAGCGGCGAGGAGCGCCGCCGCGTGCGCTTCAGCCATTCCTCCACGCTGGGCCGTGCGGCGAGGCAGGCGGCCTCGACTCGCAACAACTCCGGCACGCTGACCCCGGCCTCGGCGGCGCGTCGGGCCAGGCCCGCGTAGACATCGTCATCGAGATCGCGGATCTGCACAGTCTTGGGCACCACGCCACCCAAGCGTCCGTATCGCATCGGAACATGCGATGCGCATCTCGCATTGGATTGGTTCGCGTGGCGTGGTCTAGTGCCCACCCGTGGACGGACAGGCGCCCCCTTTGGGGCTCAAGGGCCCGCACCATTCGACCGATGACTAGGCCGTCGGCGGAACAGCCCCACAAGGCTCGCACAGCGTCGAGCCGCCGACCCTCCAATTAAATGGCAAGACGAGCTACATCACGACGAGCAGTCGTCGGACTCGAGATCGAGCCCAGCCACCTGGCTGCGGTCGAGGTCCGCGCCGGCTCGATGGCCGTCGAGCGCGCCGCCACGGCGACGCTCGGCCCCGGCATCATGCGCGACGGTGAGGTCGTCGACGTCGAGGCGCTCGCCGATGCCCTGAAGAGCTTCTTTCGCGAGGCCAAGCTGCCTCGCCAGGTTCGGCTCGGGGTCGCCAACCAGCGCATCGTCGTGCGCACGATCGACCTTCCGCCACTGGAGGGCAAGGAGCTCGAGGCGGCCGTGCGCTTCCAGGCCGGCGAGCTGCTTCCCATGCCCATCGACCAGGCGGTGCTCGACTTCCAGGTCATGGGGCCCATCGCCAGCCCCGAGGGGCCGCGGACCCGCGTCGTGCTCGTCGCCGCCCGGCGCGACATGATCGACCGGATGGTCGTGGCGGCCAAGCGCGCCGGCCTGCGCCCGGTCGGGATCGACCTCTCCGCCTTCGCCATGATCCGCGCGCTGGCCACCGACGACTCGGCGACCCTCTACATAAACGTCGGCGGACTCACCAACATCGCCGTCGCGCAGGGGACGACCTGCCTGTTCACCCGCGTGGTCGCCGGCGGCTTCGAGGGGATGGCGGGGGACCTCTCCGAGCGCTGCGGCCTCACGCTCGAGCACGCGCGCCAGTGGCTGACCTACGTAGGCCTCGAGAGGCCGACCGACGACGTCGACGGCGACGAGGCGATCGTTCGCGAGGCGCGCAACGTCCTCGCCGACGGCGCCCGCCGCGTCGCCGACGAGGCACGCAACTCGCTCGACTACTACCGCTCGCAGAACGAGGCGCTCGACGTCAAGCGCGCCGTGCTGACCGGTCCCGCCCTTGCCGTGGAGGGATTTGCCGCCGAGCTGGGGGCAAACGTCGGTCTCGAGGTCGTCCCGGGCGTCGTAGAGGAGGCACACGCCGGCGCGCTCGACGGCGTGGCGCCCGAGCGCGTGGCCGTCGCGGCCGGCCTCGCCGTGGAGGAGCAGACGCGATGAAGGCCGTCAACCTCATCCCGGTCGAGGCGCGCCGTGGCGGTGACCGCTCCGGCGGCGCGGTCTACGTGCTGCTCGGAGCGATGACGGCCCTCGTCCTCGTTGCGGCCGTCTGGGTCCTGCTCAACAACCAGGTCTCCGACCGCACCGCGCAGGTCGAGCAGCTGCGCGTCGAGACCGTGGCAGCCCAGCAGGAGGCCGCGGCGCTGGCGCCGTTTCGCAACTTCGCCGCGATGCGCGAGAAGCGTGTCGCGACCGTCCGCTCGCTCGCCGAGAGCCGCTTCGACTGGGGACCGGTCATGCGCAAGCTCGCCCTCGTCCTGCCGCGTGACGTGTCGCTGAGCTCGATGCTCGGGACCGTAGCCCCCGGCGTTAACGTGGGCTCCGAGAGCGGATCGGAGTCGAGCAGCCTGCGCGCCCTGCTTGCCGTGCCGGCCGTGGAGCTGTCGGGCTGCGCGGGCAGCCAGGCGCAAGTCGCGCGCACCATGACGCGCCTCCGGCTCATCGACGGGGTCACCCGGGTGAGCCTCGGCTCCACCGAGAAGAACGAGTCCTCGGCGGCGCCAGCCACCGCATCGGACGCCGGGACCGGGGCCGCCGCTGGAAGCGGCGACTGCCGCCGCACCTCCAAGATGCCGAAGTTCGCGATCGTCGTCTTCTTCGAGCCCGGGGCAGGCGCGACGGGCGCGCAGCCGGGCGGCACCGGCGCGACGGCGAGCACCCCGGGCTCCGGAACCCCACCCGCCCCGCCGGCGGGCTCCTCCCCGACGACGCCCGCTCCGGGTACGCCGGCGCCCGCCGGCGGCGGAGGAGCGCCGCGATGACCAAGCGTGACCGCATCGTGCTCATCACCGTGCTCGTAGTCGGCGGGCTGGCGGGCTTCTACTTCTTCGCGCTCAAGCCAAAGCGTTCCGAGCTCGCCAAGCTCGGAACGGACATCGCCGCCCAGCAGCAGCAGCTCGACGAGGCGCGCTCCCTGTTGGCGTCCAGCCAGGACGCGCGCAAGCGCTTCGCGGGCGACTACGCGACGGTGGCACAGCTCGGCAAGGCCGTTCCGGTCGATGACGACGTTCCCTCGCTCGTCTACCAGCTCGACACGGCCGCTAAGCGCACCGGGGTCGACTTTCGGACGATGAAGCTCAGCGAGGGAGGGGGGACACCGGCGCCACCCGCCCCGGCGCCCAGCTCGACTCCGCCGTCTGGCTCCTCGGGCACGACCCCACCCTCGAGCGGCACGACCCCACCCTCGAGCGGCACGACCCCACCCTCGAGCGGCACGACCCCTCCGGCGAGCGGCGGCGCGACACCCGCCTCCTCCTCCGGGGCGCCGGCCACCGCGGCGGCGGCGGCCGTCCTTCCGCCGGGCGCGACGGTCGGCAGCGCCGGCCTGCCGACGCTGCCCTTCTCCTTCACGTTCACGGGCAGCTTCTACAACCTCGCCGACTTCCTGCGCAAGCTCGATCGCTACGTCCTGCCGAAGGGCTCGGCCGTCGACGTCAACGGACGCCTGCTCACGGTGGATGGGGTCGCGCTCGCCGTCGGCCAGGAGGGCTTCCCGACCATCAAGGCCTCGGTCACGGCGACCGCCTACCTCGTCCCCGAGGACCAGGGGACCATCGGGGGCGCGACCCCGCAGGGGCCGCCGGGCGGCCAAACGGCCCCACCGCCCTCGGGCAGCGGCACCGCCGCGCTCAAGCCGCTCACCGCCACCGCCACCCCGGCCCTGGGGGCCTGAACGGCGCACGATGCCCTTCCTTCGCAACATCGTCCACGACCTCGTGGAGAAGCGGCTGTGGCCGGTGGCCGTCCTGCTGGCCGTCGCGCTCTTCGCGGTACCGACGGTGCTCAAGAGCGACCCCGAGGCGGCGAGCGCTCCGGCGACCAGCCCGTCGGCTGGGGCGCCCGCGGGCACGGCGGACGTCCTCCAGGCGATGACGCTGAGCAAGCCCGAACGGACTCGGCTGCGCCTCGGCGGCGGCCGGCGCAACCCGTTCGAGCAGCCCGGGAGCGCGTCGAAGGCCTCGACGTCGAGCGACGGTCCGAGCAAGACCACCCAGCCCTTCTCCGCTCTGCCGCCGCTCACCGACACGCCGACGGACTCGTCCTCCCCGCAGAGCGACATCCCGCTGGTGGACTCGGTTCCCACCACTCCCACCACTCCCACCACTCCCACGACTCCGACGACTCCCGAGGACCAGGAGCAGCCCACCGGCGTTCCGACGTGGACGCTCGACGTCTCCTTCGGGCCGGCCGAGGAGCTCGCCGATCTCACCGCGATCCGTCCCGGGATGGGCATTCCCTCAAACGACGAGCCGCTGCTCATCTTCGTCGGCTCGACCGACGGCAAGACGGCGACCTTCCTGCCCTCCTCCGACGCCGTGCCCCAGGGCGACGGCACCTGCTCGCCTTCCCGCCGCGCCTGCAACGAGCTCAAGCTGAGGCCCGGCCAGACCGCCTTCTTCGACATCGCGATCGACAGCGGGACCAAGCAGTACGTGCTCGAGGTCACAAAGCTCGTGAAGCGGCCGTTGTAACGAAGCGCTCAGCGGCCCCGCACGCGGGCCGCTTCGTAGGATGGCCGGATGATCCGCCTCGTCACCGCCGGGGAGTCGCACGGACCGGGGCTGACCTGCGTCGTCGAAGGGCTGCCGGCCGGCCTCGAGCTCAGCCAGGAAGACCTCGACCGCGACATGGCCCGCCGCCAGCTCGGCCACGGGCGCGGCGGGCGCATGAAGATCGAGCGCGACCATGCCGTGGTAACCGGGGGACTTCGCCATGGCCGCACGCTGGGGGGCCCGATCGCCCTCCAGGTTCCCAATCGCGACTACGCCAACTGGGAGGAGCGGATGAACCCATGGCCGGTTGAAGCACGGGTCGCCGAGGTCCACCTGCCGCGCCCCGGGCACGCCGACCTCGTAGGCACCCAGAAGTACGGGTTCACCGACGTGCGCAACGTGCTCGAGCGGGCGAGCGCGCGCGAGACGGCGGCGCGGGTCGCAGGCGGGGGGGTGGCCAAGGCGTTCCTCGCTCAGCTCGGCGTCCAGGTCCTCTCCCACGTCCTCCAGATCGGCCGGGCGATCGCCCCGGAGCCCGGCGACCTGGTCCCCGAGGACTTCGCCGGGGTCGACGAGTCGCCCGTGCGCTGCCTCGACGCGGCGGCGAGTGCGGCGATGGTGAAAGAGATCAATTTCCAGCGCAAGGCCAACGAGTCGCTCGGCGGCGTCTTCGAGGTTCGCGCCTTCGGACTCGTTCCCGGCCTGGGCTCCCACGTCTCCTGGGAGGAGCGGTTGGACGGCCGGCTCGCGGGGGCGGTGTGCTCGATCCAGGCCATCAAGGGGGTTGGGCTGGGGGATGGCTTCGAGCTCGCCGGAAAGCCCGGCTCCCAGGCCCACGACGAGATCTTCCACTCCCCCGAGCGGGGCTACTACCGGGAGACCAACCGGGCCGGCGGCCTGGAGGGCGGCATGACCACCGGCGACCCGCTCGTCGTCCGGGCCGCGATGAAGCCGCTCCCGACCCTCACTAAGCCGCTTCGCTCCGTGGACATCGCAACCAAGGAGCCCGCCCAGGCCCTGCGCGAGCGCACCGATTCGACGACCGTGCCAGCCGCCGGCGTAGTGGGGGAGGCGATGGTCGCCCTCGTCCTCGCCGACGCCTACCGCTCGAAGTTCGGCGGCGATCACATGGACGACGTGCGCGCGGCTCTTGCGGCCTACCGGAAGCGGATCGGGTGGCGGCGCTAGTCGAGCGCGCCGGCTCCACGCCGCGGCCGTGACCCGCTCGCTCGTCTTCGTCGGCTTCATGGGCGCCGGCAAGACCACTGCCGCGCGGGCGGTCGAGCGGGAGCTCGGTGTCGAGGCGCTCGACACCGACGAGCTCGTCGAGCGGGAGCTGGGGATGCCCGTCGCCCGCTTCTTCGACGAGCACCGCGAGCCCGCGTTCCGGGAAGTCGAAGCACGGGTCGTCGTCGAGTTGCTGGCGAGGGCCGAGGCGCCGCCCGTCCTCGCGCTGGGAGGCGGGGCGGTCGAGTCCCCATCGGTGCGCGAAGCCCTCGCCCGTCACGTCGTCGTCGCGCTGGAGGTCGCGCCGGGGGAGGCGTGGGCTCGTGTGCGCCGGGCCGGGGGCCGGCCGCTCGCGCGCGATCGCGGCGCCTTCGAGGCGCTGCTCGCCCGCCGCATCCCGCTCTATGAGCGCGCCGCCGACGCGATCCTCCCGGCCGCGGTCTCCGGCGCCGCCGTTCGGGCCCTTCCGGCGCTCGTCCTCCTCCGCGATCGCGCGCCCGCGGGCACGCGGATGCTCTGGGCGCACAGCGCGTCGGGCGAGTACCCCGTCCTCCTGGGTCGCGGCTTACTGCGCTCGGGAGCGTGGCCCCTCGCAGGGCGGCGCTTCGTGGTCACCGACGAGCACGTGGCCGAGCTTCATCTCGGCGCGCTCGGCAAGTCCGCCGCGACGATCGCGATCGCACCGGGTGAGGAGGCGAAGAGCATCGCGACGGCGGAGACGGTCTGGCGAGCCCTCGCTCGCGAGGGGTTGACGCCCGAGGACCATCTGGTCGGCCTTGGAGGAGGGGTGGTCGGCGACCTCGCCGGCTTCTGCGCGGCGACCTACCGACGCGGGGTGCCGATCGTCCACGTGCCGACCACCCTCGTTGCCCAGGTCGACTCCGCCTACGGCGGCAAGACCGGCGTCGACCTCCCGGAGGGAAAGAACTACGTCGGGGCCTACCACCAGCCGTCCGCGGTGATCGTGGACCCCGAGACCCTCGAGACCCTCCCACCGGAGGAGATCGCCGCCGGATGGGCCGAGGTGGTCAAGACAGCGCTCATCGCGGGCGGCCCGTTGTGGGAGCGGATACGCGAGGGAACACTGGACGACGAGGCGATCCTCGCCTGCGCCCGGGTCAAGCTCGCGGTGGTCGCCGAGGACGAGCGCGACGGGGGCCGGCGCCAGGTACTCAACCTCGGCCACACGGTCGCCCACGCGATCGAGACCGCGACGGGCTACGCCCGCTACCGCCACGGCGAGGCGGTCGCCCTGGGGCTGCTCGCCGCGCTGCGGCTCTCCGGCCAGGAGGCGCTGCGCGCGGAGGTTTCCGAGCTTCTCGGCGCACGCGGGCTGCCGACGGCGCTCGACGGGGTCGATCCCGACGAGGTCGTCGCCCTCACAGCACGGGACAAGAAGCGCCGGGGCGCGGCGCCGACGCCGTTCGTCCTCCTCGACGCGCCCGGGGACGTCCACCCCGGGCGCGCCGTCGACGAGGCAGCGCTGCGTGCCGCCGTGGCAGAGTTGGCGGCGGGATGACCCTGCGCGACCGCATCGAGATCATGCACGGAACCAACCTCGACATGCTCGGCCGCCGCGAGCCCGAGCACTACGGCACGATGACCCTCGTCGAGCTCGAGAACCGGGTCGGCGGCTTCGCGCGCGAGCTCGGGCTCAAGGCGCGCTTCTTCCAGACCAACCACGAAGGCGAGTTCGTAGAGCACCTGCACGGCCTCGACGGGCTCGCCGACGGAATCGTCCTCAATCCGGGCGCGTGGACGCACTACGCCTGGGCGATCCGCGACGCGCTCGAGATCGCCGGGCTTCCGGCCGTCGAGGTCCACCTCTCCGACGTGGCCTCGCGGGAAGCCTTCCGCCGCACCTCGGTCGTATCGGACCTGTGCGTCGCGACGGTCAGCGGCCTGGGGCCGGAGGGGTATCGCGACGCGCTCGTCCGACTCAAGGAAGAGCTCTCGTGAGCGTGCACGCGCGGCGGGGCACGTGAGCGCGACGGGCCCGGGGCAACCGGCGGGCGCGCCTCGAGCTGAGCGACTGGCGCTGCTCGTCGCCGACGAGCAGCTCGACGCCCTCCTGGTCTCGCATCCGGTCAACCTGCGCTACGTCACCGGCTTCACCGGCACCAACGGGCTCGCCCTCGTGGGCGCGGGCATTCGGACCTTCATGACCGACTTCCGCTACGTCGAGCAGGCCGCCGAGGAGGTACCCGACTTCGACCGCCTGCGCGCGCCCCAGGGAGAGCTCGCCGAGGCGGTGCTCGCGCTCCTGCCCGAGCGGCGGTCGCTGCGCCTCGGGTTCGACGACGCGCACGTCACCGTCAAGGCCCACGCGCGCCTGGCTCAGCGGCTGCCCGACGGCGTCGAGCTCGTGCCGGCCGCGGGCCTCGTCGAGCGACTGCGGGCGGTCAAGGAGCCCTCAGAGCTCGAGCGCATCGTCGAGGCCGCCAAGCTCGCCGACGCCGCGTTCGCCGCGGTCGTCGAGCAGGGCATCGCCGGAAGGACCGAGCGCGAGGTCGCCCTCGCCCTCGAGGACCAGATGCGACATGGGGGGGCCGACGAGCCGAGCTTTCCGTCGATCGTCGCCGCGGGGGCCCATGGAGCGCTTCCCCACGCCGAGCCCCGTCGCCGGCCCATCCCGACGCAGACGCTCGTCGTGGTCGACTGGGGCGCGAAGCTCGAGGGCTACTGCTCGGACTGCACCAGGACCGTGGCCACCGGCACGCTCGATGAGGAGGCCGAGGAGGTCTACGCCCTCGTCCGGCACGCGCAGCAGGCGGCACTGGAAGCCGTGCGCCCGGGACCCGAGGGCCGCGAGGTCGACGAGATCGCCCGAGCGATGATCGAGGAAGCAGGCCATGGCGAGCGCTTCGGCCACGGCCTCGGTCACGGCGTCGGCCTCGAGGTCCACGAGGGCCCGCGCCTGGCTAAGTCGGGCTCCGAGCCGCTGAAGGCGGGCAACGTCGTGACCGTCGAGCCAGGCATATACGTGCCGGGCTCCTTCGGAGTGCGAATCGAGGACCTCGTGGCGGTCACCGACCAGGGGCCCCGCGTATTGAGCTCGATCACCAAGGAGCTCATGACGGTGGGCTGAGCCCCCGGCCCGCGCGTCCCCGGGCGCCCCGCGGAGATCCGTCACAGGTCTTGAGCGAAGCCGTGACGAACGCGACCTCCCGCGTCGCGATTGCCTAACAATCATCGCCGCATGAGCGATGCGGCCGACGTTAACCATGAAATAGAGGGCAAACGTAGGTCGGGCCGCGCCGACCTCGCGGTTGCGGCGATCGCGGCGCGCCAGCACGGGGTGGTGTCCCGAGCGCAGCTGGCCCGCCTCGGGCTGGGCCGCGGGGCGGTCGAGCATCGCATCGCCTGCGGGCGACTTCATCCCGTGTACCGCGGCGTCTACGCCGTCGGGCACTCGCTGCTCTCGGTGAACGGGCGCCGGCTGGCCGGCGTGCTGGCGGCCGGTCCTGGCGCGGCTCTCAGCCATCACTCGGCTGCCGCGCTGTGGGGGATCCGGCGGGGAGAGGCCTCGTCTACTGAGATCACCGTCCCTCGCTGGCGGCGCCCACGCCCCGGCCTGAGCCTGCACGTCGCGGCGTTTCCCGCCGACGAGGTGACCATCCGCCACGGCATCCGCGTGACCTCGGTGCCCCGCACGCTCCTCGACCTCGCCGCGATCCTTCGTAGCTCGGACGTCGAGCGCGCGATCGAACGAGCCGAGGCGCTCCGACTCTGCGATCCGCTCTCCCTCGCCGACCTCGTCTTGCGGTACCCCCGCCGTCCGAACGTCGCGACGACGCGGGCGATCCTCGCTGCAAATCGGATTGGCTCGGCGATCACGCGCAGCGAGCTCGAAGACCGCTTCCTTACGCTGCTGGCCGATCACGGGTTGCCGCGTCCCCAGGTCAACGCGCTGATCGAGCTTTCTGGACGCCGGTGGATCGAAGTGGACTGCGTCTGGTCCGACGCCCGGCTCCTCGTCGAGCTCGACGGCTACGCCATCCACGCGCCACGCGCCTCCTTCGAGCGCGACCGCGGCCGCGACCGGGCGCTCGCGGCCGCTGGGTGGCGTGTGGTCCGAATCACGTGGCGCCAGATCCACCTGGACGCCCGCACCGTCGTAGGAGACCTGGAGTCGCTCCTCGCAACCGGCAGCCCCGGCTACCCTTCTCCGCCGTGATCAGCACCAACCAGTTCAAGAACGGCAACCACATCGAGGTCGACGGGACGATCTTCAAGGTCGTCGAGTTCCAGCACGTCAAGCCGGGGAAGGGCGGCGCGTTCGTACGCACCAAGCTGCGACGCGCGAGCGACGGCGCGTCGATCGACAAGACCTTCCGCGCGGGCGAGAAGTTCCGCGCCGTGCGGGCCGAGTCGCGCAAGATGCAGTTCCTCTACGCCGACGGGACGGACGCCCACTTCATGGACTCGGCCAACTACGACCAGCTCGCGATCCCGCAGGACTCCCTCGCGGACGCGCTGCGCTGGACCAAGCCCAACGACAGCGTCGACCTGCTCTTCATCGACGATCAGCCCAGCGACCTCGCTCTCCCGAGCGCGGTCGACCTCGAGGTGACCGAGACCGAGCCGGGCGTGCGCGGCGACACGGCCTCGGGCGGCGGCGACAAGCCGGCGACGCTCGAGACCGGCGCCACGATCCGCGTCCCGCTGTTCGTCAACATCGGCGATCGCGTGCGGGTGGACACTCGCTCCGGCGAGTACGTCTCGCGCGCCTGAGCGAGGAGGTCGCGAGCTTCGCCGCGCGCGGCTTGCGCCGCCCACGGCTAGCCTTCCCTTCCCATGCGTCGTACCGACCAGCGCCGGGCCGCCGTCTTCGCCCTCTACCAGCACGATCTGACCGGCCGGCGGCTCGACGACCTCTTCGGGCGCGACGCACGGCCGTTCACGCGCGCGCTGGCGCATGCGGTCCAGGACAACCGCGAAGAGCTCGACGCGCTCATCGAGCGCCACGCGCAAGGCTGGTCGCTCCAGCGAATCGCCCCGCTCGAGCGCTCGATCCTGCGCGTCGCGCTGCTCGAGATGCTCCATCCCGACCTCGTCGCCGACGAGCTGCCGATCCCGGCCGAGGCGGCGATCGACGAGGCGATCGAGAGCGCCAAGACCTTCTGCGCGGCCGAGGCTCCGGGGTTCCTGAATGGGATCCTCGCCGCCGTCCTGCGCGAGCGGGAGGGATCACCGCGGTGAGCGAGCGCCTCGAGGAGTTGACCCGCGAGCTCGAGGATGCCGCGGCCGCGCTGCGTGCCGGAGAGCTCGGGCCCGACCAGGCCGCGTCCCTCGTCGAGGAATGCGCGCGCATCGCCGCCCTCGCCGGAGCCCAGCTCGACCGCGACTCACAGGACGCCGCGCCGGACCCGCGGCCGGGCCAGGGCGAGCTGCTCTGACCGGCCAAGTGACCCCTCCCCTCTGGAGTGACCGCTAGTGGCCTCGCCGGCGCGCGCGTCGACGGCCCGTGCCACGACCTATCCCGACGCCCTGCGCGAGCTGGTCGAGGGTTACCTGGGGGGCCTTCGCTTCTCGACAGAGTCGGCCGCGGCCGGGCTGGACGAGGCGATGCGCTACAGCCTCCTCGCTGGCGGCAAGCGGGTCCGCCCGGTGATCACGCTGGCGACCGCCCGGGCCATCGGCCTCGAGGCGGAATCCGTCCTTGCCACGGCAGCCGCCATCGAGCTCGTCCACACCTACTCGCTGATCCACGACGACCTGCCCCCCATGGACGACGACGACCTGCGCCGCGGGCGCCCGACGTGCCACAAGGTCTACGGCGAGGACGTAGCGATCCTCGCCGGGGACGGCCTCTACGCCGAGGCCTTCCGCCTCGTTCTGACCGAGCAGGCCGGCGACCCCGAGCGGGTCCTGGCCGTGGCGCACGAGCTCGCCGTGTCAACCGGTGTCGACGGAATGGTGGGCGGGCAGTACATCGACGTCGCCGACACTGCGCCGCCGGGCGCAGAGGGGCTGCGCCGCCTCCACGAGCTCAAGACGGGACGACTCATCGGCGCGTCGGTCGCATGCGTATTGCTAATAGCGGGGATGACCGAACAAGCGACGCTACGCTTTCGACGCTACGCGGCCGAGCTCGGCGTCCTCTTCCAGATCGTCGACGACATCCTCGACGTCACTGGGACCGAGGACGCGCTGGGCAAGCCGCGGGGCAGCGACGAGCGCCACGGCAAGCGGACCTACGTCACCGAGTTCGGCCTTGACGGTGCCCGTGCACTGGCGGCGGAGTGCCATCGCAGCGCCCGCGACACACTGGCCCGGGCGGCGCCGCAGGGAGCGCCGGAGCTCGAGCAGATCACCGACTTCATCTACACCCGGAGCTCATGACCGACCACCTGCACCGCATCGATCGCCCCCGCGACCTCCACGCGCTCTCCGACGACGAGCTGCAGGAGGTGGCCCAGGAGGTCCGCGACCACATCATCGACACCGTGGGTGAGATCGGCGGCCACTTCGGAGCAAATCTCGGCACCTGCGAGATCGCGGTCGCGCTGCACTCCCTGCTCGACTCGCCCACGGACAAGATCCTCTGGGACGTCGGCCACCAGGCCTACCCGCACAAGGTCCTGACCGGGCGGCGCGACCAGCTTCCCACCATCCGCCAGTACGAGGGCCTGGCCCCGTTCTGCTCCATCGCCGAGTCAGAGCACGACATCATGGGTGCCGGCCACGCCTCGACTTCGATCGGCTACGCCGTCGGCCTCAAGGAGGCCATGCGGCGCGAGCACGGCCAGGACGGCCGGGTCGTGGCGGTCATCGGCGACGGCGCCATGACCGGCGGGGTGGCCTTCGAGGCGATCCACCTGGCGGGCGGCCTGGGCACGCCCATGGTCGTGGTCCTCAACGACAACGGGATGTCGATCGCGCCGAATGTCGGCGCGCTGTCGCGCTACTTCAACCGGATGCGGCTGAGCCCCAAGCTCTGGCACGCGCGCGAGGGGGTCGAGGGCGGCCTGGCCAAGCTGCCGGCCGGGCTCGGGTCGACCTTCGAGCGCCTCGGTCCGCAGTTCAAGGAGTCGATCAAGGCCTTCTGGGCGCCGGGGTTGCTGTGGGAGGAGCTCGACTGGGCCTACGTGGGGGTGATCGACGGCCACGACGTCCGAGCGCTGCGCAAGGCGATCGGCGACGCGCTCGTCGCGCAGCGCCCCGTCGTCGTCCACTGCGCGACCGTGAAGGGCAAGGGCTTCAAGGCCGCCGAGGAGGGCGGCCTCGAGGGCATGGAGAAGTGGCACGCCGCCAAGCCGAAGTCGATCTCCAAGCGGGTGCCGACGCCCGCGGCCAAGCAGGCCGCCGACGCTCCGGTCCCGCCGCCGCAGTACACGTCCGTCTTCGGCAGCGCGATGGTCGAGGAGGTCCGCCGCGACCGGCGCGTGCTCGGGATCACCGCGGCGATGAACTCCGGCACGGGGCTCAACATCCTCCAGAAGGCCGAGCCCGACCACTACTTCGACGTCGGGATCGCCGAGCAGAACGCCGTGCTCCTGGCCAGCGGCCTCGCGCTCCAGGGCGCCAAGCCCGTGTGCGCGATCTACTCCACCTTCCTCCAGCGGGCGTTCGACCAGATCGTCCACGACGTCTGCCTCCAGAGGCTCAACGTCGTCTTCGCAATGGACCGGGCGGGGCTGGTGGGCGACGATGGGCCCACACACCACGGCGCCTTTGACATCGCCTACCTGCGCTGCCTGCCCAGCATCGTTCTCATGGCCCCGCGCGACGAGGCCATGCTGGTCCACATGCTGCACACGGCGCTGCGCTACGACGGTCCGATCGCCCTGCGCTACCCACGGGGAGCGGGGGAGGGGGTGCCGCTGCCCGAGGTCGCGCAGCGCATCGCGATCGGAACGGGGGAGATCCTTCGCGAGGGCGAGCGCGTCGCACTGGTGGGCTACGGAAGCGGTGTCGGCAAGGCACTCGAGGCGGCCGACCTCCTTGCTGAGAACGGCTTGGAGGTAACGGTGGCCGACGCCCGCTTCGCGAAGCCGGTCGACGCGGGGCTGATGGCCCAGCTCGCCGCCGAGCACGATCTGCTGGTGACGGTGGAGGAGGGAGTCCTGGCGGGCGGATTCGGCTCAGCAGTGTGGGAGACCCTCTCCGAGGGCGGAGCGGCGCCCCGCATCCTGCGCGTCGGGCTCCCCGATCGCTACGTCACCCACGGAAAGCCCGCGCTCCTGCACCACGAGGTCGGATTCACCGGGAAGCGCATCGCAGAGCGGATCGAGGCGGCCGTTCTCGATCCCCACTCGGCGCTCGCCTAGCGCCCGAAGCCCACAGCCTTGACCACGATCCGGCGCAGCTCCTCGCGCTCGCTCGGCGTCATCGACCCGGGTCGGCCGCGCGTCTTGCGAACGAGGCGGCCGAGCTCCCGTCGCTCCTGCGCCGAGAGGCGCTCCCACCCCTCCCGTCCGTGCGCGTAGATCCACCGGGCGACCTCGAGGACGTAGACCCAGCGGACGCGTCGCACCAGTTGGCCGGCGCGGACCGGTAGGCGGGGGGAGGGGGACATGGGCGCACATGCAATCACGCGGCTACCGTGTACGCGTGCCCAAGGTTCGCCTCGACGCCCTGCTAGCGCAGCGCGGCCTCTTTCAGTCACGCACCCGGGCGGCGGCCTCGGTCCTTGCCGGCGAGGTGCTCCTGGGCGAGGGCCGCAGCCGCGCCGACAAGCCGGGGACGCTGGTCGCCGACGACGTGAAGGTGGAGGTCGCGGCCCGCGACGCCTACGTCTCCCGCGGCGGCCGAAAGCTTGCCAACGCCCTCGACGCGCGCCGACTCGACGTCGCCGGCCTGCGCTGCCTGGACGTCGGCGCCTCCACCGGAGGCTTCACCGACTGCCTGCTCCAGCGCGGGGCGCGGCACGTCGCCGCGCTCGACGTCGCCTATGGCGAGCTCGACTGGTCTCTTAGGACCGACGAGCGGGTGACGGTGATCGAGCGCCGCAACGCCCGGGAGCTGACCGTCGACCTCCTCCCGTGGCGCCCGGACATGATCACGCTCGATCTGGCGTTCATCTCCTTGGCCAAGGTGCTCCCGGCCGTGCTGGCCTGCGCACCCGGCCGCTACGACGCCCTCGCGCTGGTAAAGCCCCAGTTCGAGGTGGGGCGAGAGCGGGTCGGCAAGGGAGGCGTGGTGCGCGAGGTCGCAGACCGGCGCGCCGCGCTGCTGGCCGCCGCCGCCAAGGCGCGACAGCTCGGCACCGCCGTGCTGGGATTTGCGCCGTCTGGGCTACCCGGCCCCAAGGGCAACCGCGAGACCTTCGTCCACCTTGCCGAGGCAGGTCGCGAGGGCGAGCTGGAGGACCTCGAAGCAGCAGTGCTCGAGGTCGACGCGTGACCCGGGCAGGCGCCGTTGCACGAGGTGGGCGCGTGACCGAGGCAGGCGCCGTGCACGAGGTCGGCGCGTGACCGGGGCCGGCGTGCCGCGCGCGGCGACGGTCTTCACCCACCGCCGCCCGCATCAGATCGCGCCGGTGCTCGACAAGCTGCGCGACGCCGCCGCCGCGGCCGGGGTGACGCTGCGCTTCGACCCCGAGGAGACGGCGCGCCACGGGCTCCGGTCAGACGCAGGCCTCGCGGTCGAGGTGCCGGTCAGCGACGACGTCGACCTGTGCGTCGCTCTCGGCGGCGACGGCACCATACTGAGAGCCCTTCGCACGTATGCCGGGACCGAGGTCCCGGTCTTTGCCGTGAACTTCGGCCAGATCGGCTTCCTGGCCACCATCGACCCCGACGAGTGCGAAGCCGGCTTCTCGCGCGCGTTCGCGGGGGACTTCGAGGTCCTGCGCCTGCCCGTCGTGCGGATAAGCGACAGCGCGGGCCCCGCCTCAGCCATGAACGACGTCTCCCTGCACCGCCGGCAGGACGGCCGTGTCGCCCAGCTCGCCTACGCGATCGCCGGCGAAGAGGTCGGCCGGGTGCGCTGCGACGGGCTCGTGGTCGCGACCCCCGCGGGCTCGACGGGATACAACCTCGCCAACGGCGGCCCGGTGCTGGCATGGGGGGTGAAGGGCTATGTGGTGTCCTTCATCGCTCCCCACTCCCTCACCGCCCGAGCGCTCGTCGTCGCCCCGAGCGACGCGCTGACCGTGCGCAACGTGTCGAACGAGGAGGCGGTCGACGTCTCGATCGACGGGCGACCGGCCTCCTCGCTCGACGCCGGGGAAGCGCTCGAGCTGCGCTTCGTCGACGGCCAGGGGTGCCTCGCCCAGATCCCGGGGGCAAGCTTCTATCACCGTCTCAGGGAAAAGTTCGGGCGACTTGCATCCTGACCGTGCTGTACCGCATACTGTTCGGGAAGACGGATACGGACATCGGAAGATGAGGGAGTAATCCGCATGGATCGCGGTAGCCAACACGGATGGCAGGGAGCTGGCACTTCGCACGTCGTGGCCTCGACGAGCGCGCCGCCCGGACTGAGGCACACGGGGCCGCCTAACGGAAGCGTCGCCCTGAACGGGCATGCCCCGCAGATCCGCGCGGGCGTCAATCCGAGGCAGGTTCTGCGCAACGGGCGGGTGCCCGAGGGGCGGGTGCCCGACGGCGGCCAAGGTCGTGGCGGCGCGACGATCCGCCGCGTCGCCACGGGCACTCCCCGCCGCACGATCCTGCTCATCGCACTCCTGACGGCCGTCTTGGCCGCCAGCGTCGCCCTCGCCGCTGGATGGCTGGCCGGAGTGCTCGCCGCCTTTGTCGGCTCGATCGTCGCTTTCTTGGTCACAAGCGCTGCTACTCGCCGCGAGGCCACGCAGCACGCTGCGCAGGAGGCTGCGATCGCCGCCGTGCAGCGAGCCGCCGTCGGAGTCGCCGTGGCCGCGCTGGGAGAGCGCGACGGCGCGACGGCCGACCACTCCGACGAGGTGGTCGAGCTCGCCGCCTCGCTCGCGGATCGCATGCGCGTCGACGAGGAGGAGCGCCGCAGGCTGCTGGTCGCAGCTCAGCTCCACGACCTCGGCAAGGTCGCCGTGCCGACCGAGATTCTCCACAAGCCGGGGCCGCTCGACGACGACGAGTGGGATGTCATGCGAACCCACACGCTCGTGGGGGAGCGCATCCTGCGCTCGGTGCCCGAGCTCGCCGACGTTGCCACCATCGTCCGCTACTCGCATGAACACTACGACGGAAGCGGCTATCCAGACGGGCTGGCCGGCCACGAGATTCCGCTCTCCAGCCGGATCATCCTCTGCGCGGACGCATACCACGCGATCCGCTCCAATCGCCCCTACCGCGCCGGCCGGTCCGCCGACGAGGCCCTGACCGAGATTCGCACGCACGCCGGGAGGCAGTTCGACCCGCAGGTCGCAGAGGCACTGGAGCACGCGGCCAGCGACGCACGCCGCGGCCAAGTGCTGCGCGGCGCCTCGCTCACGGGCTCGCGCCGGCTGGCAGCCCTCCTGCTCGTCCTCTCGATCGGCTCGGGCGCTGCGCTGGCGGCGGACGGACCGGCTCGCTCGGTGATCGAGGACGTCTATGCGGCCGGGCCGATCGCGACCAGCCCGAACATGACCGGACCAGGCCACCCCTGCCTGCTGCTCGACCCCAGTAGCGCGGTGTGCGCGCCCGGACTGCCGGTGCTGAGCGGGACGGCACCTGGATTGGCGCGTGCCCGCTTCGCGGGCGCACCCGGCCGCGGGCAAGCCGGCAGTGGTAGCGGCGGCGGCATGGGCGCGGCGGGCACCGCCCCGGCCGGCCTCGGATCCGCCCGCGGCGCCCAGGTGAGCGGCGCAGTCTGGCTACCGGTGGTCGGCGCCGTGCTGCCGGGATGGGCCACCGGGCCGCCGGTGGGAGCCATCGGTTCACCAGCGTCCGGAAACGGCGGCGCAGGCGGCAGCGGGGCGACGCCCACCCTGCCCGTCGCTCCACCGGCCGGAGCAGCCGATCCGCGGCCGATCATCTGGCCTGGCACCCCCGCCGCGGCCGAGGTCCAGAACGCCGGCGGCCTCGTCGAGACGCCGAGTGCGATCGGAACAGCGGGTACGGCGGGCGATGGCCCGCCCGGTGGAGGCGCAGCCCCTGCCCCCGGCATCGTGCCCGGAGCGGCGGCTGGGGAAGATCGCGGCAAGAAACGCGGGAAGAAGGGCAAGAGAGACCGCGGGCAGAGTGGAGAGCGCCGCGGCGGTGGCAGTCCCGAGTATGGCCGCCCGGGAGAGGACAACGAGGACTCGAGCGGCGGTGGCGGCACGCGCGGGGTGGGGGGCGGTGCTCCGAGTAGCGGAGGGGGCAGCGGCAGCGGCGGTGGAGGCAACGGCGATGGCGGCGCCGGAGGGGGCGGTTCCGGTGGCGGCGGCTCCGGTGGCGGCAAGGGCAAGGGCAAGGGCAACTCCGGCCAGGGTGGCGGGAACGGAAACGGGAACGCGGCAAGGGCAGCGGCGGGGAGTGGCGGCGCCGGTAAGGGCAAGGGCGGTACCTGAGGCCCGGCACGCGTTCTGCGGTCTCTGAACCGCGCCGCGTGCGGCCGAAGCGCCGCAGAACGCCGGCGCCGGCTCGCCGATGCCGTTCGAGGCATCGCACCGAAGCGACCCAAACAAACCACGCCCGCTTCGTGTCGCCTCTGCGACCTGCGCGCGTCACCGAGAACTCTCTCGGCCCGATCCGTCGGCGCTCGCTGATAGACCGTGGCCCATGCTTCTAGAGCTGCGCGTCGAGAACCTGCTCCTCATCGAGCGAGCCGAGCTTCGCCTCGGTCCGGGGCTCAACGTGCTCACGGGCGAGACGGGGGCCGGGAAGACCGTGCTCGCCAACGCGCTCGATCTGCTGCTCGGCGGGCGCGCCCGCGCGGGGATCGTGCGGCCGGGGGCGGCGGAGGCCTACGTCGAGGGGGTCTTCGAGCTCACCGACGAGCTGCGCGAGGCGCTCGGGGAGCGCCTCCCGGCCGACGTCGAGGAGCTCGTCCTCGCTCGTCGGGTGAGCGCCGAGGGGCGCACTCGGGCCTACCTCGGCGGACGGTCGGCCGGGGTGGCCGACCTCCGGGAGGCCGGCGTCCACCTCCTCACGTTCTACGGCCAGCACGAGCACCGAAAGCTGACACTGGCCTCCGCACAGCTCGAGGTGCTCGACGGCTTCTGCGGGTCCGAGCAGGGGGAGCGCCGGAGAGACCTTGCCGCCACGCACGCAGAGGTCCGCGAGTCTGTCGCGGCGCTCGACGAGCTCCGCGACCGCGCCGCCTCGAGGGAACGCGAGCTCGACCTGCTCCGGTTCGAGCTCGGCGAGATCGACGCCGCCGCGCCCGACCCGGCCGAGGAGCGCGAACTCGAGGCCGCGCGAGATCGTCTTCGCCATCTCGAGGCCCTGCGCTCCGCGGCGATGGCCGGAGCGGAGGGGATCGCTCCCGAAGGGGAGCGCCCGGGTGCGGCGCCGCTCCTCGCCGAGGCGGCGGGCCGGCTCGAGGCCGCCGCCGGCGTTGACCCTGAGCTCGACGCCCTTGCAGAGCGCTCCCGGGCGCTCGCCATCGAGGCCGGCGAGCTCGGCGCCGACCTCCGGCGCTACGAAGGCGGGTTGGAGGGCGCGGCGCAGGACGGCGACGCGCGCCTGGAGGAGATCGAGGCGCGACTGGGGGCCCTCGGCCGCCTGAAGCGAAAGCACGGCGGCTCGCTCGCCGCGGTCCTCGAGCACGCCGCGAGCTGCCGCGAGCGCATCGACGAGCTCGAGCACGCCGAGGCGCGCCTGGAGGAGGCGGCCGCGCGCCTCCAGGACGCCGTCGCAGCTCGCGCCGAGCTGGCCCGGGCGGCACGTGCGGCACGCATCGACGCCGCGCCACGTCTCGCGGCGGCCGTCCGCGATCGCCTCGGTGCGCTGGCCATGGAGGGCGCCTCGTTCGAGATCCAGGTGAGCGAGCGCAAGGAGGCGGGCCCGACCGGCGCCGATGCCGTCGAGTTCGTCCTCGCCGCAAACCCGGGGGTGCCCGCCGGCCCCCTGCGCGAGATCGCCTCGGGCGGCGAACTGTCGCGCGTCATGCTGGCGATCATGAGCGCCGCGCAGGGGCGCGCGGCGGCTGAAGCGAGCGGCGCGGGCGGCGCCCCCACGCTCGTCTTCGACGAGGTCGACGCCGGCATCGGAGGCCAGACCGCCCGCGCGGTCGGTGAGCAGCTCCGCGCGCTCGCCGCCTCCCGGCAGGTGCTCTGCATCACCCACCTGCCC
>JAABUS010002661.1_pt1 | contig 32817 bp, 27 predicted proteins | sample 5560161 | NCBI WGS metagenome assembly JAABUS01 (sample SAMN10711885, study PRJNA513376) | rock metagenome | isolation source: Antarctica rocks | place: Antarctica: Victoria Land, Trio Nunatak nord | collected 2016-01-04 | reverse complement strand
TCTGGTCCACGCGCACCTTCTTCATCATCTGCCTGACGATGATCTCGATGTGCTTGTCCTTGATGTCCACGCCCTGTGACTTGTAGACGCGCTGGACCTCCTGGACGAGGTAGACCTCGGTGTCGGTCCGGCCGCGGATCTCCAGCAGCTCGTGCGGGTAGATCGACCCTTCGTTGAGCTGGTAGCCCGCCTCGATCTTCTGGCCGTCGTCCACGAACAGGCGCGTGCGCACCGGGAAGGAGTACGCGTGCTCCTCGCCCGCCGCGTCGGTCACGGTGACCTTGAGCGCCTTCTCGGTCCGCTCGATCGAGGCCTTGCCGTCCACCTCGGCCAGCTTGGCCAGGCCCTTGGGCTTGCGCGCCTCGAAAAGCTCCACCACGCGCGGGAGGCCCTGAGTGATGTCGAGGCCCGCGACGCCGCCGGTGTGGAAGGTCCGCAGCGTGAGCTGCGTGCCAGGCTCGCCGATCGACTGGGCGGCGATGATTCCCACCGCGTCTCCGATCGCCACCAGCTTGCCCGTGGCCGGAGACTCACCGTAGCAGTGCTGGCAGATCCCGGCTGGGGCCTCGCACTTGAGTACCGAGCGCACACCGACCGATGTCTCGTCGTCGCCCACCGCCTCCACGATCTCGTCGAGGTTGGCCTGGCTGATGAGCTCGTCCTTGGCGAGCAGCTTGCGCCCGCGCTTGGTGGCGAACTCGGCGCCCGTGAAGCGCCCGACCAGGTTGTCGTTGGGCCGCCCGTCGGCGCCGAGGAGGGGCATCTGGATGATCTCCTTGGTACCGCAATCCTCCTGGCGCGTGATCACGTCCTGCGCGACGTCGACCAGACGGCGCGTCAGGTAGCCGGAGTCGGCGGTGCGAAGCGCGGTGTCGGCCAGGCCCTTCCGGGCCCCGTGGGTCGAGATGAAGTACTCGAGCACGGTCAGGCCCTCCATGAAGTTGGCCTTGATCGGGCGCTCGATGATCTCGCCCTTCGGGTTGGCCATCAGGCCTCGCATCCCGGCGAGCTGGCGGATCTGCTTGAACGAGCCACGTGCGCCGGAGTTGGCCATCATGAAGATGGGGTTCAGGACGTCGAGGTTCTTCTGCATCGCCTCGCCGACCTCGTCGGTCGCGGCGTTCCACTTCTCGACGACCGCCTCGTGGCGCTCCTCCTGGGAGATCAGCCCCGTGTCGTACTGGTCGAGGATCTCGCCGACCTCGCCCTCGTAGCGCTCGAGGATCTGCTCCTTGCTCGGCGGGATCACAACGTCGTTCTTGGACACGGTGATGCCCGCTCGGCTCGCGAAGTTGAACCCGAGGTCCTTGAACGCGTCGAGCACCTGCGCGGTCGCGTGGGGGCCGTGCTGCTCGACGAGAGCCCCGATCACCGCACCCATGTTGCGCTTCTTCAACGGCTCGTTGACGAACGTGTAGCTCGTCGCGGGGTCGTACTTGTCCTCGAGCACCTCTTCGAGCGCGCGCTCCACGCGCTCGTTGAAGATGATCCGCCCGACCGTGGTCAGCACGTGGCCCTGGCCGTGCAGGCGCCGGTACTCGGCGAGGTCGTGCAGCTGGACCATGCCGAGCTCGTAGGAGAGCTCGGCCTCCTGCGCGGAACGGAAGACGTGCGGGCGCTTGCGCCCCTCCTTCTTCTCGTCCCAGTTGCCGCGCTGGACGCGCTGCTCGGTCTCCTCCAGCTCCTCCGGCCCGGGGCCGTAGGTGAGGTAGTAGGCGCCCAGCACCATGTCCTGTGTGGGCACCGCGAGCGGCTGCCCGTTCGCCGGGGAGAGGATGTTGTTCGACGACAGCATCAGCAGCCGCGCCTCGGCCTGGGCCTCGGCGGACAGCGGAAGGTGCACGGCCATCTGGTCGCCGTCGAAGTCGGCGTTGAAGGCGTGACAGACCAGCGGATGCACCTGGATCGCCTTGCCCTCGACCAGCACCGGCTCGAAGGCCTGTAGGCCCAGGCGGTGCAGCGTCGGCGCGCGGTTGAGCAGCACCGGGTGGTCCTTGATGACCTCCTCGAGCACGTCCCAGACCTCGGGGATCATCGAGTCGACCATCTTCTTGGCCGCCTTGATGTTCTGCACCGACTTGCGCTCGACGAGGCGGGCCATGATGAACGGCTTGAACAGCTCGAGAGCCATCAGCTTCGGCAGCCCGCACTGGTGCAGCCGCAGCGACGGGCCGGCCACGATCACCGAACGGCCGGAGTAGTCGACGCGCTTGCCGAGCAGGTTCTGGCGGAAGCGGCCCTGCTTGCCCTTGAGCATGTCGGACAGCGACTTCAGCGGACGGTTGCCGGGGCCCGTGACCGGGCGCCCGCGACGGCCGTTGTCGAACAGCGCGTCGACGGCCTCCTGCAGCATCCGCTTCTCGTTGTTGACGATGATCTCGGGCGCGCCGAGGTCGAGCAGCCGCTTGAGGCGGTTGTTGCGGTTGATCACGCGCCGGTACAGGTCGTTGAGGTCCGACGTGGCGAAGCGGCCGCCGTCGAGCTGCACCATCGGGCGCAGCTCCGGCGGGATCACCGGGATCGCCTCGAGGATCATGTCCTGGGGCTTGTTGTCGGAGTTCTGGAAGGCCGAGACGACCTTCAGGCGCTTGACGGCGCGGCTCTGCTTCTGGCCCTTCGCGGTCTTGACCTGGTCCTCGAGCTCCTCCTGCTCGGCGTCGAGGTCGACCTGCTCGAGCAGGTCGCGCACAGCCTCCGCGCCCATGCCGCCACGGAAGTACTCACCGAAGCCGTAGGGGGAGCCGAAGCGGTCCTTGAGCTCGCGGAACAGCGTCTCGTCGGTGACCACGTCCTGGGGCTTCATCTCCTGGAAGAGCTCCCAGACCTGGCGCATCCTCTCGGCGGCGTCCTCGATGTAGGCCTCGGTGTCGGCGATGTCGGACTCGAAGCTCTTGGTGATCTCCTTCTCGAGCTTCTCGCGATCGTCGTCGGAGACCTTCTTGATGTTGAGGTCCAGCGCGTCGGCCCACAGGTGGTCGTCGTCGGAGAAGCCAGACTGCTTGCCGGTCTTCAGGTACTCGAGACGATGCGCGAGCGACTCACGCAGCTCCTGCACCTGCTGCTCCTTCTCGGCGTCGTAGGCGTCGACGACCTTGGTCACCTCCTTCTCCAGTCCCGGGATGTCGCGCTCACGCGCCTCGACGTCGACCCAGGTGACCATCGAAGCGGCGAAGTACAGAACCTTCTCCAGCTCCTTCGGAGCCATGTCGATCAGGTAGCCGATCCGCGAGGGCACGCCCTTGAAGAACCAGATGTGCGACACGGGAGCCGCGAGATCCACGTGGCCCATGCGCTCGCGGCGCACCTTGGAGCGGGTGACCTCGACCCCACAGCGCTCGCAGACGATGCCCTTGTAGCGCACCCGCTTGTACTTGCCGCAGTAGCACTCCCAGTCCTTGGTCGGACCGAAGATGCGCTCGCAGAAGAGGCCGTCCTTCTCGGGCTTGAGCGTGCGGTAGTTGATCGTCTCCGGCTTGGTGACCTCGCCGCTCGACCAAGAACGGATCTGCTTCGAAGAAGCGAGACCGATGGAGATCTTGTCGAAGTTATTGATGTCGATCATCAGGCACTGCTCCCGTCGGTCTCGATCATTTCCGCGTCCTGCTCGGCTTTCGTCTCGTCGGTCTGGCCACCCTCTCCCTGGACCTCGACCTTCTCCTCGGCCTCGTCGGCGGCGTTGCCGTCGGTGGCACGGACCCCCGAGAGGTCGATGCCGAGCTCCTCGGCGGCGCGCAGGAGGTCGTCGTCCTCGTCGCGCATCTCGACCCCGCCGCCCTCCTCGGAGCGCACGTCCACGTCGAGGGCCAGGGACTGCATCTCCTTGAGCAGCACCTTGAACGACTCGGGGATGGAGGGCTCGGCGATGTTCTCGCCCTTCACGATCGCCTCGTAGGCCTTCACGCGCCCGACCGTGTCGTCGGACTTGATCGTGAGCATCTCCTGGAGGGTGTACGCGGCGCCGTATGCCTCCAGCGCCCACACCTCCATCTCCCCGAAGCGCTGGCCTCCGAACTGCGCCTTGCCGCCCAGCGGCTGCTGGGTCACGAGCGAGTAGGGACCGGTGCTGCGGGCGTGGATCTTGTCGTCGACGAGGTGGAGCAGCTTCAGGATGTACATGTAGCCGACGGTGACCGTCTCCTCGTAAGGAGTGCCCGTGCGGCCGTTGAACAGCTGCGCCTTGCCGGTCGAGCGCCGGCCGGGGATCTCCTTGGGGTCGACCCCGAGGTCGATGCCGCGTGCGGCGTGCTCGGCCTGCCACTTGACCAGCGCCTCGTCGACGTCCTCCAGCGTGGCGCCGTCGAACACCGGCGTGGCGATGTTCACCCGGCCTCCGTTGCTCTGGGCGTGCTTGTAGGCCTCCGAGCCGTCGTCGTACCAGCCCATGCCCGCGGCCCACCCGAGGTGAGTCTCGAGGATCTGGCCGATGTTCATGCGGCTCGGCACGCCGAGCGGGTTGAGGATCACGTCGACCGGGGTGCCGTCGGCGAGGTGGGGCATGTCGGCGATCGGCACGATCTTCGAGATCACGCCCTTGTTGCCGTGGCGGCCGGCCAGCTTGTCGCCCTCGGCGATCTTGCGCTTCTTGGCCACGTACACGCGCACGAGGTCGTTGACGCCCGGGGACAGGTCGTCCTCGTCGTCGCGCGAGAAGGTCTTGACGTCGATCACGACGCCACCCTCTCCGTGGGGGACCTTGAGCGAGGTGTCGCGGACCTCGCGGGCCTTCTCCTTGAAGATCGCGCGGATCAGCTTCTCCTCGGCGGTCAACTCGGTCTCGCCCTTGGGCGTGACCTTGCCCACCAGCAGGTCGCCGGAGCGGACCTCGGCGCCGATGCGGACGATGCCGCGGTCGTCGAGGTTGCGCAGCGACTCCTCCGAGCGGTTGGGGATGTCGCGGGTGATCTCCTCGTCGCCGAGCTTGGTGGTCCGGGCGTCGATCTCGTACTCCTCGATGTGGATCGAGGTGAGCTCGTCGTCCTTGACGATGCGCTCGGAGATGATGATCGCGTCCTCGAAGTTGTAGCCCTCCCATGACATGAAGGCGACGAGGCAGTTCTTACCCAGCGCCAGCTCGCCCTGAGCGGTCGAGGAGCCGTCGGCCAGCACGTCGCCGGTGGCGATCTTGTCCCCGGTGAACACGCGCGGCTTCTGGTGGATGATCGTGCCCTGGTTGGAGCGGCGGAACTTGTGCAGCGGGTACTCGGCCTTGTCGACCACGATCCGCTCGGCGTCGACGTAGGTGACCTCGCCCGAGTTCTCGGACACGATCACGTCGCCGGTGTCGACCGCGGCACGGGTCTCCATGCCAGTGCCGATCAGCGGCGCCTCGGTCTTGAGCAGCGGCACGGCCTGGCGCATCATGTTCGAGCCCATCAGCGCGCGGTTTGCGTCGTCGTGCTCGAGGAACGGGATCAGCGCCGTGGCCACGGACCAGATCTGATCGGGCGAGACGTCCATCAGGTCGACGTCCTTGGGAGCGACCAGCGCAAGCTCACGGTCGCGCGAGCGGCAGGTGACGCCCGGGCCACGGAGCTTCATCGTCTTGTGGTCGATCTCCGCGTTGGCCTGCGCGATCACCTTCTCCTCCTCCTGGTTGGCGTCCAGGTGGACGATCTCGTCGGTGACCACGCCGTTGTCCACCTGGCGGTAGGGGGTGGTGACGAAGCCGTGCTCGGAGACCTGCGCGTAGGAGGAGAGCGAGCCGATCAGGCCGATGTTCGGCCCTTCCGGGGTCTCGATCGGACACATGCGGCCGTAGTGGGTGGGGTGCACGTCGCGCACCTCGATCGGCGCACGCTCGCGGGTGAGCCCACCGGCCCCGAGCGCCGACAGCCGGCGCCGGTGGGTCAGGCCCGACAGCGAGTTGGTCTGGTCCATGAACTGCGATAGCTGCGAGGAGCCGAAGAACTCCTTCTGGGCCGCCACGACAGGACGGATGTTGATGATGGTCTGCGGCGTGATCGTGTCGGAGTCCTCGGTGGTGAGGCGCTCGCGCACCACGCGCTCCATCCGGTAGAGGCCGATCCGGAAGGCTTCCTGGATCAGCTCGCCGACCGTGCGCAGGCGCCGGTTGCCGAAGTGCTCGTACTCGTCGAGGCTCTCCTCGATCGGCTCGCGCGGCAGGGTCTGGGCCTCGGCGGCGTAGTCCTTGATCGGCTCGCCCTCGTACTCGCCCGTCTCGGGGATGCCGAGCATCTTGGGCAGGGAGATCAGCTCCCGGATCAGCTCGACGATGTCCCGCGGCGTGAGCGTGCGGGTGTCCAGCGCCTCGTCGAGGCGCAGGCGCGAGTTGAGCTTGTAGCGGCCCACGCGGGTGAGGTCGTAGCGCTTGGGGTCGAAGAACAGCTGGTTGAGCAGGTTCTTGGCCGCGTCGACCGACGGCGGCTCGCCCGGGCGCTGCTTCTTGAACAGCTCGATCAGCGCGCCCTCTTCGGACTTGGTGACCTCGGTGTCCGCCTCCACCGTGTTGCGGATGTAGAGCGAGTCGTCGAACAGACCGACGATGTCCTCGTCGGAGCCGGTCCAGCTCGAGGCCAGGCCCGACTCGCGCAGCACCTCGCCCATCGCGCGCAGCAGCACCGACACCGGCAGCTTGCGCTTACGGTCGATACGGACGAAGACCTTGCCCTTCTTGTCGATCTCGAGCTCGAGCCAGGACCCGCGGGCCGGCATCAGGTTGGCCACGAAGACCTGCTTCTCGCGGTCCTTGGGCTCCATAACGTACGCGCCCGGGGAGCGCACCAGCTGGGTCACGACCACGCGCTCGGTGCCGTTGATGATGAACGTGCCCCAGTCGGTCATCCACGGGAAGTCGCCCATGAAGACCGACTGCTCGCGGATCTCGCCCGTCTCGCGGTTCTGGAACGCGACCTTGACGGTGAGCGGGCGCGCGTAGGTCAGATCCTTCTCACGACACTCGGCGATCGTGGCGACCGGGTCGTCGAAGGTGATCTCCTCGAAGACGACGGCGAGGTTGCCGGTGTAGTCCTCGATCGGAGAGACGTCGTCGATCGTCTCCCTCAGGCCGCCCTTCTCGGTGTCGACGAGCCACTCGAAGGAGCGGCGCTGGATGTCGATCAGGTTGGGGACCTCTAGACGGTTCTCCAGCCGCGAGAAACTGCGGCGAAGACGGGCGGCATCAACACGTGCCAAGGGAGCGACTCCTTCGAGGTTCGGCGGGGCAGCGAGAGGGGCGCAAAGCGCGACCGCTCAGAATAGCACAGCAATGTCCGCCCCCTCAGAGGGCGGATACCGACCGGTTTCCGGTCGGCGCGGCCGTCACGGACCCCGTCCCGAGGCTCCGCAATATGTGGCGGAGCGCTGACTGTGGGCGAAGCAGCCGGCTCGGCCGGCTGCGCACGATCCCATCGGGGACGGCTACGACTATGGGCCGGGAGACAGGGTAGCGTGCCGGGCCATGGAAGGGCATACCGACGCGAAGGATGCTGCCTCGCTCAAGGCGGCCCTCGATCCGCGGCAGCGGATTCACCGGGATCCGGTCAACGAGCTTGTGGTGTTCGTGGTGTCCGCCGCGGGCGCCTGCCTGCTGGTTCCCGTGTTCCTGCTCATCGTCGGTGTCTTCACCGGCCAGTTCTCGTTCCTGCTCTTCGTGGCCTTGAGCGTCGTGCTGGAGCTGCTTCTCATCGGCGGCTTGCGTCCGGCCATGAAGCCGCTCGAGCAGGCCGGGTGGATGCTCCTGTGGGGCTTCACCGCCGCCGTGCTCGGCGCGGCCTTCTGGGAGCTCGTGTTTGCTCCCGTGCTCACCTGAGCGCGCTGTCCTTGGGGGCCTCCCGTTCGACCACGGAGGGGCCTCCACGCGGGCGACCCCTCTAGGTCGACGGGGGAGGAGCGCAGCCGGAACGTCGTTCCGGCGAGCACCGCACCCTTACTTGAGCTCGACGCCTCCGCCGGCCTCCTCGAGGTCTGCCTTGAGCTTCTCGGCCTCGTCGCGCTCGATGCCTTCCTTGATGGCCTTCGGCGCCTCGTCGACCAGCGCCTTCGCCTCCTTGAGGCCGAGCCCCGTAGCCGCGCGGACGACCTTGATCACCTGGATCTTCTTGTCGCCGGGACCGGTGAGCACCACATCCACCGTGGTCGACTCCTCCTCGGCCTCGGCGGCGTCGCCGCCACCTGCTCCGGCGGCGGGCGCAGCCGCGGCAACCGCGGTCGCGGAAACGCCGAATGCCTCCTCCAGCGCCTTGATCCGCTCGGACAGCTCGAGGACCGAGATGCCCTTCAGCTCGTCGATCCACTCTTCGGTACTGGTGGCCATCTAGCCCTCCTTCGTTTCGTCCGCGTCCTCGGAGGGCGCGTCGGTTTCGGTGTCTTCAGCGGGCTGATCGCCCGAAGCCTCGTCTGTCGCCGGGGTCTCTTCGACCGGGTTCTCGTCCTCGGTGGGCGCGTTGCCGGAGTCGCCGGCGGGCGCCTCCTCAACGGCGGGCGCCTCCTCAGCGGGGGGCGCCTCCTCAGCGGCCGGAGCCTCCTCAACGGCGGGCGCGGGTGCCTCCCCGCTCACGAGCCCCTGATCGGCGATCTGCCCGAGCTGACTCGCGAGCCCCTGGATCAGCTGGTGCAGCCCGCGCACGAGGCCGGTGACCGGCGAGGCGAGCAAGCCCACCATCTGGCCGTGGAGCACGGTGCGGGCTGGAAGCCGGGAGATCGCTTCGACCTGGTCGATCGAGAGCACGGCTCCGTCCATGGTGCCGCCCTTGAACTGCAGCACCTGGGTCTCGCGGCGGAACGTTGCGATCACCTTGGCCGCCAGGGCGGCGTCGCCGCGGACGAAGGTGAAGGCGGTGGGGCCTTCGAGCAGGTCCTTGAGTCCCTCGGCCCCAGCCTGGTCGACCGCGCGTTCGGTGAGCGTGTTCTTGACCACCCGCAAGGTCGCGTCCGCCTCCTCGAGGCGCTCGCGCAGTGTCGCGGCCTGGGGCACGGAGATACCGCGGTAGTCGATGGCGAAGACCGCGTGCGAGTCCTTGATCTGTGTGGCCACCTCTTCGATGACCGCTGCCTTCTGCTCTCTGTTCATTGGTGGGTCCCTCTCGGGGAAAAGAATGAGCCCGCACGCAGGCGGGCTCGAGGAGGGACTGCTCTCTCGGCTTCGCCTGCACCGGTCTTAGGAATGCCGGTGGTCTGGGGCAGGAAGGTTCTCGCTCAGGCTACAGAAGCGAAGGATTCGGCATCCCTGCCGAATCCTTCAGGCCGCGGTCTCCTCGGCGTCGGCCCGGGCCGCGGGGTCCACCCGGACTCCCGGGCCCATCGAGGTCGAGAGCGTGATCGTGTGGATGTAGCGGCCCTTGGCCGCCGCCGGCTTGGCGCGGTGGATCTCCTCGATCAGGGCGGAGTAGTTGTCCAGCAGGGCCCCGGCCTCGAAGTTGGCCTTGCCGATCGGCAGGTGCACGATCGCGTGGCGGTCGGTGCGGTACTCGATCTTGCCGGCCTTGGACTCCGAGACGGCCTTGGCTACGTCGTTGGTCACCGTGCCCACCTTTGGGTTGGGCATCTTGCCCTGGGGCCCGAGCACCCGGCCGAGGCGGCCGACCACGGACATCATGTCCGGCGTGGCGATGGCCACGTCGAAGTCGGTGAACCCCTCCTCCACCCGCTTGGCCAGATCGTCGTCGCCCACGTGGTCGGCGCCGGCCTCCTCGGCCTCGCGAGCCTTGTCGCCCTTGGCGAACACGGCCACCGTCATCTCCTTGCCAAGGCCGTGAGGGAAGGCGATCGTGCCGCGCAGTTGCTCCTCGGCGTGGCGCACGTTGAGCCCGGTGCGTATGTGCACCTCCACGGTCTCGGTGAACTTCGGCGCGTCGAAGCCGCGGATCAGGTCGACCGCCTCGCGGGGCGCGTAGCGGCGCTCGCGATCGACCCGTTCGAGGTTGTTGCGATAGCGCTTTCCGTGCTTGGGCATCTCGACCTCCCTACCTGACGTCCACGCCCATCGAGCGCGCGGTGCCCTCGATGATCTTGGTGGCCTGGTCGATGTCGTTCGCGTTCAGGTCGGGCATCTTCTTCTCGGCGATCTCGCGCACCTGCGCCTTGCTGATCTTGCCCACCTTCGCGCGGTTGGGCTCGCCCGAGCCCTTCTCGATGCCGATCGCCTGCTTGATCAGCACGGCGGCCGGCGGGGTCTTGGTGATGAAGGTGAATGAGCGGTCCTCGAAGACCGTGATCACCACGGGAATGATCGTGCCGACGTCGCTCTGGGTCTGGGCGTTGAAGGTCTTGCAGAACTCCATGATGTTCACGCCGTGCTGGCCCAGGGCGGGACCGACCGGAGGCGCCGGGTTGGCGGCCCCGCCGGGAACCTGCAGCTTGATCTGTGTGAGGACTTTCTTGGCCATCGCGCTTTCCTAGATCTTCTTGACTTGGTCGAAGCCGACTTCCACCGGGGTCTCGCGGCCGAAGATGGATACCAGCACCTTGAGCTTGGCGCCGTCCTCGTTGATCTCCGAGATTTCGCCGGAGAAGTCCGAGAGCGGACCGGACACCACCTTGACGGACTCCCCGATCGAGAACTGCGCACGCGCACGGGGGCGTTCGGCGGTCTCGCGGTTGAGCAGACGGTCCACCTCGGGCTGAGACAGGGCCACCGGCTTCTGGGAGGCGCCGACGAAGCCGGTCACGCCGGGCGTGTTCTTCACCAGGCCCCAGGAGTCGTCGGTGAGGTTCATGTTCACGAGCAGGTAGCCGGGCATCGTGCGCTGCTCTTTCTGAATCTTCTGGCCATCCTTGATCTCCTGCACCTGCTCGGTGGGGATCACGATCTGGCGCACGGCCGTCTGCTGGCTCAGGGACTGGACCCTGTGCTCAAGGTTCTGCTTGACCTTCTTCTCGTGGCCGGAATAGGTGTTGACGGCGTACCAGCGAAACATGGTTGGACTTCCTTAGAGGATGGCTTGGATAAGGCGGGAGAAGATCGCGTCCAGCAGGCCGAGGAAGCCGCCTGCGATCAAGACGAAGCCGAGGACCACGCCGGTCAACGTGGTGAGGGCTTGGCGATCCGGCCACTGCACGCGGGCCAACTCGGCCCTGACTGCGAACAGGAACTGTACGAAACGCGGGCGGTCCTTGTGGTCCGCCTCCGAGCCGCCCCGCCGCCCCGTGGGACCGGAGGAGGTGGAGACGAGGTCCTCCTCGGGATGGTCGGCAGCCGGATCGAAGTGCTCGTCGTCGTCGAGGTCGGGCTCGTCATCGAGGACCTCGTCGGATCGGCCGAGGTCCTCGGGCGGGGCGCCGACGTGAAGGTCCACCTCCTCGCGGATGTCCTCCTCGTCTGGGGGCGGGTCGGTCGCAGGGGCGGGCTCCTGCGGCGGCGATGCAGGCTCAGGCGGCGCTGCGGCGGGCTCAGCCGGCGGCGGCGCAGGCTCAGGCGGCGCTGCGGCGGGCTCGGGCGGCGGCGGCGCAGGCTCAGGCGGCGCTGCGGCGGGCTCAGCCGGAGCCGCGGCGGGCTCAGCCGGCGCCGCGGCGGGCTCAGCCGGAGCCGCAGCGGGCTCAGCCGGCGCCGCAGCGGGCTCAGGTGGCCTCGCGGCGCGCTTGGCCTGGCCGCCCTCCGGACGCGGGGCTCTGGGCTGGGCGGACTTGCGCCGTGCCTGCCGCTCCTTCGCGCGTTGCCGATTCCGGGCCATTTTGTTCCTTCTACTGGCGCGTAAGGGAGCGGAAGGGTGCGGTGCCCGAGGAACTCACCGGGTCTCCTTGTGCGGCGTGTGCTTGCCACACCAGCGGCAGTGCTTGCGCAGCTCGATGCGATCCGGGTTGTTCCGCTTCGACTTCTGCGTCTGATAGTTGCGCCGCTTGCACTCCTGGCACTCCAGGGTGACGGCGATTCTTACGTCTCCGCGAGCCATGGCTCCTGAAAGGGGTCGTGATTGGCCGGGGGCAAAAGAAAACCCCGCCGGCCGCGAGGTTCGCAGGAGAGGATAGCGCGGGCCTGGAGGCGTCGCGCAGTCGCTTCGACCCCGCGCGTGAGAGATAGTCTCGCCTCACTTTGACCGGGTCGAGGAACTGGGCGAGCGGTCATGCCCGTTCGGTCACCTCCCGGCGCTCCACGGTGGGTCTTCCCAAGTGAGCAGCCGCGCGGACTATCTCCACCTGCTGGAGATCCCCACCCGGTGGAACGACAACGACGTCTACGGCACGTGAACAACGTGGAGTACTACGCCTTCTTCGACACCGTGATCAACGCCTGGCTGATCTCGGCGGGAGGACTGGACATCCGATCCGGGGAGACGATCGGCGTCTGTGCCGAGTCGCACTGCGAGTTCAAGCGGGCGCTGGCCTTCCCCGAGGCGGTGGACGCGTGCCTGCGGGTGGGCCACCTTGGCCGGTCGAGCGTGCGCTACGAGATCGGGCTCTTTGGCCAGGGTGCCGAGGAGGCCGTCGCGACGGGATGGTTCGTGCACGTGTTCGTCGACCGCGACTCCCGGCGCTCGGTGGAGATCCCTCCGCGGCTGCGGTCGGCCCTCGAGCGTCTGGTGGTGGCCGAGGCGTGAAGGTGCGCGGCGCCGTGCTCCGCGAGATGGGCCTGCCGCCGCCCTACGCCGAGTCGCGCCCGCTCGAGATCGTGGAGCTGGACCTGGACCCCCCCGGCCCCGGCGAGTTGCTCGTGGGTGTGCGCGCCGCGGGCCTGTGCCACTCGGATCTGTCGGTGATCGACGGCTCGCGCCCGAGGGGGATGCCGATGGTGCTCGGCCACGAGGCGGCCTGCGAGGTGCTCGAGCTGGGTGCCGACGCCGGCGACTTCGCCCCGGGTGATCACGTGGTGCTCGCCTTCGTGCCATCGTGCGGCTCGTGCCTGGCCTGCCGGTCGGGGCGGCCGACCCTGTGCGGACCGGGCGCCGTGGCCAACACGGCGGGATCGCTGCTCTCGACGCGGTCGAGGGCGACGCGGTCGGGGCGGTCAGGGCGGCCACCGCCGGCGGCGCCGACCAGGCGATCGAGACCGTGGGCAGCGCCCGGGTGCTGGCCGAGGCGTACGCCGCCACCCGGCCCGGGGGCACCACCGTCGCCGTCGGCCTGCCCCACCCCGATCGAATGCTGTCGATCCCCGCGGTCAGCCTCGTCACCGGGGAGCGCACCCTGCGCGGGTCATACCTCGGCTCGTGCGTGCCCGAGCGCGACCTGCCGCGCTTCATCGGCCTGCACCACGCGGGCCGCCTGCCCGTCGAGCGCCTGCTCACCCACCGGATATCGCTCGACGAGATCAACGAGGGATTCGACCGCCCGGCGTCGGGCGAGGCGGTGCGCCAGGCGGTGCTGTTCTAGATCAGTTCCCGGCAAAGGATGCCGGCGGCCCGGCCTCGGGCAGGGCGATCCACACGTAGGCGCCGCCACCGCCGTTGGCCGCCCCGGCGCTCCCGCCGTGGGCCCGCGCGACGGCGTCGACGATGGCCAGCCCGAGACCGGCGCCCCCGCGGGAGCGGCCCTTCTCGGCACGCGTGAAGCGCTCGAATGCGTGATCGAGGAAGGCGGCTGGGAAGCCTTCGCCCTCGTCGGTCACGCGCAGCTCGACGGTGGCCTCGCGCGCGACAGCGCTCAGGCGCACCGTGCCGGCCCCGTGGCGCAACGCGTTGTCCACCAGGTTTCCCAGCGCCTGCTCGAGCCGCACTTCATCGGCCGCGAGCTCGGTCACGGGCTGGGCTTCGACCGCCAGCGCCCGTCCCTGGGAGTCGGCCCTGCCCGCGTAGCGCTCGGCCACGCGGTCCAGCAGGGGGCCGGCTTCGACGGGAGCGAGGCGGACACCGAGGCCGTCGCGATCGGAGCGGGCGATCACCAGCAGGTCCTCCGCGAGCTGAGCCAGACGGTCGGTCTCCTCGGCGGCTGAGCGCAGCGCCGCGGTCAGCTCCTGCGGGCTGCGTCCCGCTCGCAGCGCCAGCTCCAGCTCGGTCTTGAGGATCGCGAGCGGCGTACGCAGCTCGTGGCTGGCGTCGGCGACGAACGTGCGCTCGCGGTCGAAGGCCACCTCGAGGCGGTCGAGCATGGCGTTGAGGGTCTCCCCCAGGCGCGCTATCTCGTCATCGCTCCCGGACACCGGCAGCCGCTGCCCGGCGTCGGTGTCGCCGATCTCCGACGCGCGCCGGCGCATTGCCTCGACCGGGCGCAGAGCGGCGGCCGCCACGCCGTAGCCGGCAACCGACGCGAGCGCCAGGGCCACTGCCCCTCCGATCGCGAGCAGGGTGAGCAGGTTGCGCAGAGCTTCCTCGTTGTCCTCTATCGAGGCGCCGACCACCACGACGAGCTGCTGTCCCGCAGACCTCACCGGCGCCGTGAGCAGGCGGGTGGGCTCACCGTCCTCGAACAGGCTGTCGCGCTCGAGCAAGAGCGTGCGCTGCTGCGCTTCGACGACCTCGCGCGCGCTCAGAAGCGGGCGGCCTCGAAGCTGCGGGGTCCCGTCGACCACCCGTCCGCGGGAGTCGAGCACCTGGGCGAAGCTCTCCTCCTGCTCGATCAGCGTTGCGCGGCCGGCGCCGGTGGAGCCCGGCTCGGCTTGGCCAACCAGCGCAACCACATCTCCGGCGCGGGAACGCAGGCCCTGGTCGATCGAAGCCTCGAGGTTGCGCTCGAGGCGCAGGTAGAGGAAGGCGCCCACCGCGACGAGCACGATCGCCATCACCCCCGCGAACGCCAGCGTCAGCCGGAGGCGGATGGGTAGCCGGCTCAACTCCCGCCGGCCTCGCGCATGCGGTAACCCGCGCCGCGCACGGTCTCGATCGACTGCGCGCCGAATGGGCGGTCGACCTTCTCCCTCAGATAGCGCACGTAGACGTCGATCACGTTCGAGCGATTCTCGTACTCGTAGTCCCAGGCGTGCTCGAGCAGCTGGTAGCGCGACAAGACCTCGCCGGGACGGCGCATGAAGGTCTCCAGCAGCGCGAACTCCTTCTGGGAGAGCTGCACCTCCACCTCGCCCCGCCAGACCTGCCGGGTGGCGGGATCCAGGCGCAGCTCACCGACCGCCAAGACGGCCGGGCGGTCCAGCGGCCCCCTCCTGACCAGTGCGCGCAGACGGGCCAGCAGCTCGGCGAACGAGAACGGCTTGGTCAGATAGTCGTCGGCTCCCCCGTCGAGCCCGGCCACGCGATCCTCCACCGAATCGCGCGCAGTCAGCATGAGCACGGGAGCCCGGATGCCATCGCCGCGCAGCCGGCGACAGGTCTCGAAGCCGTCGAAGCCCGGCAGCATCACGTCGAGGACGATCACGTCGTAGTCGGTCGCGGCAGCCATCCACAGCGCGTCCTCCCCGCTGATGGCCACGTCCGCGGCCAGACCCTCCTCGCGCAGACCCCGGAAGATGAGACCCGCCATCTTCACCTCGTCCTCTACCACCAAGACCCGCATGCGGAGAGTCTGACCGGGATCTATGAGTGCGAGATGAGAGGCAACGGCATCGCGACGGGCTCGGCATTGCCGGGCCCGCCGCGCACCTCAGGTGCTACTCCTCGCCGTCGGCTTCGGCCACGACCAGGCCGTAGCCCGCGTCCAGGCGCACGTCGACGGTGCTGCCATCCGGCTTGGTCACCTCGACCTCCCAGACGGCGCCGTTCTCGCTGTCGCGCTCGACGGAGTTGGCCGTGCCGCCGCCGGTGATCTTGAGCGCCGCGGCCTTGGCCTTGTCGGCGCCCGACCCGGTGACCGAGTCGTCGCCGGCCTCGTTCTCGGCCCCGTTCTCGGCCTCGTCCTTGGCCTCGCCACGGTCGCTGTCGTCAGAGCGCTCCGCGGCCTGACCGCCGCCGGCGCCCGGACCGGAGTCGCCGGCCTGAGCCAGAGCGGCCCCGCCGAGGGCGAGCGCCACGAGCGCGGCGATTCCCATCACTGCCTTCTTCAGTCGTTCGGTCATCTTGGTCTCCTTGTATCGCTTGGCAAAGCTCGGATCAAGGTAGGAAGCTGCGATGAGATGACGGTGAGAGGTCCGGTGCCGCGGCGGGCAAGGTCCTCGAGAGCCCCGCGCCGGCGGGCAGGCCGGACACCCGTGCCCCCTACCCTGGACCGGGTGCCCCTCGTCGCCGCTCGCGGCCTCGCCAAGACCTTCGGCACCGGCCGGGGCGCTCGCCGGGTACTCGACGGCGCCGCGCTCGACGTAGAGCCGGGCGAGATGGTCGCGCTGCTCGGCCGCTCCGGCTCGGGCAAGTCGACCCTGCTCAACCTGATCGGTGGGATCGACCGTCCCGAAGCGGGGACGGTGGAGGTCGCGGGCCGTCGCATCGACCGACTGTCCGAGCGCGAGCTGACCCGCTTCCGCGCGACCGAGGTCGGGTTCGTGTTCCAGTTCTTTCACCTCATCCCCGAGCTCACCGGCGAGGAGAACGTGCTCCTGCCGGCGCGCCTGGCCGGAGGCGTGGCGCCCACTCGGGCCCGTGATCTGCTCGACGGGCTCGGCCTCGACGGCGCGGCGCAGCGGCTGCCGCACACGATGTCCGGCGGCGAGCAGCAGCGGGTGGCGATCGCCCGCGCGCTGGTAAACGAGCCTCGGCTGCTGCTCGCCGACGAGCCCACGGGCAACCTCGATCCGGAGTCCGGGGCGGTCGTCCTGCAGGCGCTGCGAGCGGTCGCCTCGGGCGAGCGGGCGGTGCTGCTCGCCACCCACGACGGCGAGGCGGCGGCGCTCGCCGACCGCATCGTCTACGTCGAGGACGGCCGGCTGCGGACGTGAGGGAGGCGCTGGGCCGGCTGCGCGCGCGCCGCGGGCGGACCCTCCTCGCCGCCGCGGGGATCGCCGCCGCGGCCGCGATGATCGGGACCGCGGTCACGCTCAGCTACGGGCTCGCAACCGGCTTCGACCGCGCGGTCGAGGCGGCCGATCTGCCCGACGTGACCGCCCGCTTCGACGCCAGGACCCGCGCCGAGGTCGACCGTCGCGTTGGCGCCCTGGCGAACGTCGAGGACCGCTCATACCGGCTCGAGGTGGAGGGAGTCGGCCTGCATTCGGCCGGCGGCTCGTCGAACGAGGCCACGATCTCACTCGTGCCGCCGGGGCGCCGCGGCTACGCGGTGGTCGACGGGCGCGACCTCTCCGGCCGAGCCGGGGAGGTGCTGATCGAGCGCGGTCTGGCTCGGGAGTGGGACCTCGCACCCGGTGACGCCATCGATGTCGGGCGGGCGGGCCGGTTGCGCGTGGTTGGCGTGGCCGTCTCCCCCGAGAACGTGGCCTTCCCGCTGGAGGCCAACCCCCGCGTCTACCTGCCGGAGGAGTTGCTGCCCGCCGCCTTCCGCGATCGTGGCCGCTCGGTCAACGTGGTGCTCATCTGGGCGCGCGATCGCTCGCGACTCGACTCCTTGCTCGTCCAGGCGCGCAGTCAGAGCTTTGGGCTCGAGCAGCTCAGCTTCACCACCCGGGACGGGGTAAGGGCCCTGATCGACCAGCTCGCGGGCATCGTGATCGCGCTGATGATCGCGTTCTCGCTGGTGGCTCTCGCTACCGCGGGAGTGATGCTCGGAGCCGCTGCGCGCGCCGACGTGCAGCGGCGCCTGGAGAGCATCGGCGTGATGCGCGCGGTCGGGTTCTCTCGCGCGCGCGTGGCGGGACGGCACGCCGTGGATGCCGCGCTCATCGCCCTCCCCGCCGGCGCGCTCGGGCTCGCGGCGGGCACGCTGGTCTCCACCGGGCCGACCGCCGGGCTGCTGGAGATCCTCAACGAGCTGGCGCCCGGGCGCGCGCTGGCGGTCCCGCTGGCCCTCTGCCTGGTGGCGATCGTTGTTCTGGTGGCCCTCACCACGGCCTGGCCGGCGTGGCGAGCCGCCTCGCTGCCTCCGGCCCAGGTGCTGCGGGGCGCCGAGCTCACAGCCACGCCCAGGCGCTCGCGCACCCCGAGCGGGCCTTTCGGCCTGGGGCTGCGGCTGGCGCTCGCGCGCCGCGCCCGCACCGCGGCGACCGCGATCGTGGTCGGATCGGCCACCGCCGTCGTGCTGCTGATGCTCGCTCTGGCGAGCTTCCTCGGGCGCCTCCAGGACGACCCCGGGGTGGTCGGCAAGCGCTACCAGCTCACCGCGTCCCTGCCCGCCGAGCGAGCCGGCGACGCGGATGAGCTGCCCGGCGTCGCGGCGGCGGCGCCGCGCTATGAGGCCGACGCGGTGGACTCCTTCGAGCTCGGTCAACCCGTGCGGCTGGTGGCCTTCCCCGGCGATCACACGACCTTTGAGGCGCCCGCTCTGGCAGAGGGCCGGCGCCTGGGCGACGACGGCGAGGCCGAGGTGGGGCAGGGGCTTGCCGACACCCTGGGGGTGCGGCCGGGCGGGACCCTTGCCGTGCAGCTGGCCAGCGGTAGGGAGGCGCGCTTCCGCGTAGTTGGCGTGGTCCGCACGCTCGAGCGCGACGGGCAGGTGGCCTACGTGCGACCGCCGCGCCTGCTCGCCGCAGACGACTCCATCCGCCCGGAGATCGCGGTGCGCCTCGAGGACGGGGCCGACCGCGCAGCGGTCGAGCGCAGCCTCGCGGAGATCGGCGCCCGCCCCCAGGCGGTGGGCGGCACCGGCTCCGACGATCAGGCCTTTCTCGGCAAGCTGGCCGCCGTCCTGCGCGTGGTGGCGGGCGTGAACGGGCTGATCTGCCTCTACGTGCTGGCGCAGACCCTCGCGGTGATGGCCGCAGAGCGCAGACGGACGATCGCGGTGTTGCGCTCGTCCGGAGCACGCAGGGCCTCGATAGCGCTCGTGCTCGGCGGCGTGGCCGGCGGGGTCGTGGCTGTGGCGGTACCCCTCGGCGTGATCGTGGAGCGAGTCCTGCTCGGCCCCGCCGTCGCGCGCCTGGCCGCCAGCTACGCATCCCTGCCCCTCGGGGCGGGGGCGGGGGCGGTGGTCGCCGTGACCGCCGGCCTGGTCGCCATCGCCACGGGCGCCGCCGTGTGGGTGGCGTGGCGGGTGGAGCGCGAGCCGATCTCCGTCGGCCTGCGGGAGGGCTGATGCGCCGCCGGCGCATCGCGGTCGCCCTTCTGGCCGGCGTCGTCGTGGCCGCGCTCGTGGCGGTGCTCGTCTCAGGCGGCGAGGACAGCCGTCCGGACACAGCCACGGGCTCTACGCTGGCTGCCACCTTCGGCGACCGCGACGGCGACGGGGTGCTCGAACGCGGGCCCGGGGAGCAGCTACACGACCGCACGGAGCTGGCGCCGCGCGCCGCGATGGGCAAGACGATCGCCACGCTGGCGCAGATCTCCGACGCCCATGTCCGCGACGAGGAGTCCCCGGCGCGCGCGTTTCTGCTCGACCGCACCGGCGCGCCGTTTACCTCGACCTTCCGCCCCCAGGAGGCGCTGTCGCCCCAGGTGCTGGCCGCCTCGGTGGCCGCGGTCAACGCCGCCCACCCCCAGGCCGTGCTGGTGATGGGCGACCTGGTCGACAATGCCCAGGAGAACGAGCTCGACCAGTCGCTCGGGGTGCTGAAAGGGGGAGTGGTCGACCCCGACAGCGGCGACCCCGGCTACGACGGGCCCCAGTCCGTGTCGAACGCAGACCCCTTCCTCTACCGACCCGACTCCGACGCTCCCCGCCACCCCGGCCTGCTCGCTCGCGCGCAGCGGCCGTTTCACTCGGACGGACTGACCGCCCCTTGGTTTCCGGTGCTCGGCAACCACGACCTCCTGGTGGCGGGCGAGGCCCCGCCTTCGCCCGTCCTGGAGCGCCTGGTGCTCGGTGATCGGGAGCCTGTCGAGCTCGACTCCGGCCTCGAGCGCCCGCGCACGCGGCAGGACCTCGAGGCCCTGCTGGCCCAGGGCTTTCCCGGTCCCACGCTCCCAACCCCCGCCGACCCGGCGCGGCGGCATCTGGGCACGGTGGAGCTGTTGGACCGCCTCCGCGACGCGAGCGGCAGCGGCGGCGGCGATGGGCAGCGGCTCGACTACTCCTTCGACGTCGGCCCGCGACTGCGGGTGATCGCACTCGACATCGTGCGCCGCGACGGGGGCTCGGATGGACGTGTGACCCCCGACCAGGTGGCCTGGCTCGAAGGCGAGCTGGAGCGAGCCGGAAGCCGCTGGGTGATGGTGACCTCCCACCAGCCGCTCACCAGCTCTCAGGGAGGGGAGGCCGCGCTGGCCGCGCTGGACCGATCGTCCAAGGTGATCGCCGTGCTCTCCGGGCACACCCACAGCAGCTCGATAGAGCCGCGGCGCTCGGCCGCGGGAGGGTACTGGCTGATCGCTACGCCGTCGCTGGCCGACTATCCGCAGCAGGCTCGAGCTCTTCGGGTGAGGGAGACGCCGGGCGGTGGCGTGGCGATCGAGACATGGATGCTCGACACGGTCCCCGGGGAGCTCCCGGACGTCGCTCGCGACCTGGCCTTCCTCGACGCCCAGGGTGGGCGCCCGCAGGGGGCCTTGGGGCGGGTCGAGGATCGCAACGCGCGGCTGTTTCGCTAGCCGGGCGCCGGCCCGGCACAGGGGCCAACCGAAGCGGCGCGGCGCGGCGCGGCGCGGCTCCGGGCATCCCGGGCCGCGCCGCGCCAGCGGTTGCTAGTTGTTGCCTATGCGCTGCTCGGCGGCCTCGAGCACGCCGGTGCGCTCCTTGCGGGCGCGCTCGTAGTCACGGACGGTCTTGGCCTGCTGTGCGTCGATGTCGCTGATGGCCGTCCTGATGGCCTCGACGCTCTGCTCGTCATAGCCCGACCACGGCTCCTCGCCGGAGAGCTTGGCGATCTTGTCGGTGATCGTGGCGCGGTTCTCGTGCTTGCGCTCATACGCGTCGATGGTGCGCAGCTCGCGCTGGGAGAAGCCCTTGAGCTTCGACGCGATGTCCTCAGCGCTCTGCTTGTCGTAGTTGGTGATCGGCAGATCGCCCTCTTCAGCGGTGGCGCCGGTGACGGCGCCTTCCAGCTTGGCGACGCCGGGGAGCTTACGGGCACGGTCAGAAAGCTTCGACATGAAATCCCTTTCGCAGAGGTGCAGCGCGCCACGACGGCGCGTGCGGAGTTAGTTCGGGTGTCTCCGAGCACAACGCCCCGTTGGGACGCCAATCGCACTCAGTAGTTAGAGACGGGTTCAGACTGCTTACTCAGAGCGCGCGCGAAAATGAGAAAGCCCGCTCTCTTCTGTGATACCCCGTTCGACGTTCGGCAAACGTTCGTTCGCCGGGAGGGCGATGCCCGAGACGCCGAGCCGAGAGGTGGCCGGTGGCCAGACCGGTTTGGGGGTCATGGCCTCGAACACCACGACCGTGAGGGGGACCCCCGACAGAACACGCGCACGGGTGGGAAGAGCGACTACGGCTCGGCCGCTCCCCACCCGCGGGCCTCTACGTGCTACCGAGTTGGCGAATTCTGATGATCAGGTCCGGGGGGACAAAACCGCGATCGCGCGAAGATCCGCGAGACATGGCGCCTCAACGACCACGTGTATGAGGGGCTGCGGATCGGGGCGAGCGGGTTCCTGCTCAAGGACGCTCCGGCCGACCGGCTGCTCGACGCCGTCCGGGTCGTGGCCGCCGGGGACGCGCTGCTGGCGCCCTCGATCACCCGTTAGCTGATCGGCCAGTTCGCCCGCGGCCCCGCGCTTGGGTGCCGGCGGCATCCCGCCCGCCCTCCACGAGCTCACCGCACGCGAGGTCGAGGTGCTGCGACTCGTGGGCCGTGGCCTCTCGAACGCGGAGATCGCAGCCGAGCTGGTGCTTGGCGAGAACACGATCAAGACCCACGTCGCCCACCTGCGCGGCAAGCTCGACCTGCGCGACCGTGTGCAGGCGGTGGTGCTCGCCTACGAGACCGGGTTGGTGGTACCGGAGACAGATCCAGATTGACCCGACCCAGACCGTTGACCCTGAAGTCGCCGGCGGCATCCATCGCGCGGCAAGGGGGCGGCCACGCAGTCAGATCGGCCTGCCCCGACCGTGCCTCCTAACACGCGCCATGTCCGGGAAGCACGAGTGCTGGATGGAGCTGAGATGAGCAGCCCCTGCCGGAGCAAGTCCAGCCTTGGGCAGGCGGTAGCGGTCCGGCGGGGCTCGGCGTTCCGGCGCTCTAGGTGTTGTTGTCGGAGGTGGTGTTGTTGGTCTCGTCGCTCTCCGTCACCTTGCTGTCGCCGTCGGCGGTCGCCGAGAAGGAGGTGCAGGACCCGTATTGGCGGTAGCTCACCATCGCCGTTTCTCCCGGGCCGAGCGCCGGAGTGGCGACTAGCACGCCGAGGTCTCCGGGCTCGGTGCTCTGGAACCGCGTCATCGTGGCCGGTGCAGCAGCCGCGCCGACGTTGCGAACCTCAGCGACCATGACGCACTCGTTCTCCCCGTCGCCGTAGCTGTACACCCTGGAGACCACGAGGTCGGGATAGACGCGCGGAGGCGGAGGCGGAGGCGGCGGAGGCGGAGGCGGAGGCGGAGGAGGCGGAGGCGGCGGAGGCGGAGGAGGCGGAGGCGGAGGAGGCGGGCCGCCGACGTCGATGATGTTGATACCGCTCGGTGACGGGCCGTGCCGACTGGGGGCGGGCAGCTGGATCCCCACCGTTCGCAGCACTCCGAGGTCGCCGCGCCTTACCCGCAAGCGCGCGACCCGCAGCAGTCTCGTCCCTGCGGCGTCGCCCTTCTTGTTGAAGATGCTCGCGCCCTTCTTGAGGGTGCGCGAGAAGATCGCGCGCAGGATTCGGCCGTAGCCGCGCTGCTTGCCGAGGATCAGGTTCACCTGGGCGCGGTCGCTCTTCCGCGCGATCGTGCGCTGCGCCGAGGGGCGTGCCAGGTACGAGAAGTTCTTGCGCAGGGCGAGCGCCGCGTCGAGCCGGCCGCGGGCGAGCGTCTTCGGCCACGCGCCCTTGGCCTTCGACAGCGAAACGCGGACGCGGCCGACCGTGCGGTTCGCCGACGCGATGAACTTGCGCCCCTCCTTCGTGCGCAGGCGCGCGAGTGTGAGGAGGCCCTTGCGCGGGCGCACGGCCCTGCCGATCGGCTTGATCGGCCTCGGTGGCACGCAACCCAATGCGTTGCTGAAGTTGGACATCGAGTGGATCCTGCCCCGGTTTTGAGCCAGGACCGCCACCATCCGCGCGCGGGTCACGCCCTGGCAGAAGTTTTGCAGCCGCTTGAGCTCGAAGGCGACGTTACGCTCGATGCTGAAGTCAGATGGGTTGTTGGGGCAGGGCTTGTCGCGGGACTCGTAGGCCCAGTACTCGGCCCAGCCTTCGTTGAAGGCGAAACCGTGGTTGGTCTGCTCACAGTTGCTGCCGGAGTGCGAGCGCAGGTACCAGAAGTACCCGCTGTCGATCAAGAAGTGGGTCTTGTCGCCGTCGAGGGCATGGCGGAAGGTGTGCGCGAACTCGTGTTGCGCGACGCTGCGAATCACGGGCTTCTCCCGGGTGCCGATGTTCTCCGTGGGGCTGAAGCCCGCCGGCCAGAAGACGTCGGTGTAGGGAGAGAACGGGACGCCGGAGGTGGGAGCGTTCTCGAATACCGTGACCGGCCCGCCCGGGTGACCGACGCCCGTGTCCGCGCGGTAGCCGTCCGCCGCGTCCCTGAACGCGCGCCACAGCCGGCACTCCGCCCCCGGGACGACCTGTGTTCCGTAGTCGGCCAGCGGACGGTCGTTCTGGGTCCTCAGCGTGTCGGCGTAGTGGTGCCAGGGGATCGGGAAGTCCTTGACGCCAACGTCGCCGTTGACGAGCACGGCCCGCACGCGCCAGTTCGACTCCGAGCCCGAAACTCGAAATCCCCAACCGCCGTTCCCATCGGCGTGCGCCGCCTTCGCCACGTGGACGTTCGGCGGAATCTCCGGCAGGTGGCGCGTGTAGATCTGCAGCAGCTCGACCCGCACACCGGCGAGCGAGCCCCCGTCGTTGCAGGCGAAACGGCCCTTCAAGACCATTGTCGACGCGCTCGCGCTCCCGGTGACCGACAACCCCACGCACAGCGCCAGTGCCAGCGTCAGCACGTATCGCCTAACGCCCGGACCAGGGTGACGATGAGGTGGTGCGACGGCGGTCGTGGTGGCGGTCAGCACTGCCACGGCCACATTCTCGGTCCTGCGGTTCATCGTGGCTCCTGTCGGTTGGTGTGCCGGCCCCGAGCGGGCGTGCTGGGTCCAGCGTAAGGTCGCGCGGTCCGGCCGGCGTCATCCCTGGGGGTGAACTTGCCGTCTCCCGTCACCCGCCAGGGTGATGGTCGCGTGCGTCCAGGACCGTTCCGAGTCCGGTTTCGTACGGCGTCACACCGCCTCAACTCGCTCGCGTGCGCCGAGCTTGGCGAGGATCCGCTTGATGTGCGTCTTCATCGACGCTGGCCGCGGTCACCTGACCAGCGCAGGCGGGGTTACGATCAGAGCGGAGCCGCGGTGTCCCGCAATGGCCGCTCGATGAGCGTGTCTTCTAGGCCGATTGCGCGGGTTGCCGGCCGCTCGGGTCTCGCTACGCACGCCGGCGGCGGCCGCCGTTCGGCGCAGCTCCACTCGGGCGGCCGCACTCGACCAGTGGCGTCCGCGCGCGGGGGGCCGTTGATGACGCAGAAGAGCGGGCCGACGGGCAACTCGGGTCGCGCCTCGAGCCACGGCTGCAGCTGCTCCCAGGCCCATTCGTCCATGCCGACCTCACGGCGTCGGTCGCCTTTCCCGTGGCGGACCAGGAGCGAGCCGCGGCGATGGTCGAGATCGGCTTCGCCGAGCGCGAGCGCTTCGTGGATGCGAGACCGGCCCGCCAGAGGACGACGACGAGGCCGCGCAGACGCCGAGCGTGCCGGCCGGTCGCCGGCGGCGCGCATGACCGCGACGATCTCCTCGACGTGCGGTGGGTCCGCGGGGTAGCGGATGCCCTTGTTGCGCGGTGGACGTCCGGCATGGAATCCGGGCATGGTCGCGGGTGAGCGGCGGCGACCAGCGGCATCTAGCATCACTTCCGGCATGACCCCTCCTCGGGCTCCAGAGAACGAGGTCGAGACTGCCCGAGCTGGCCGCGCGGCGGTTCGCGACGAGACGGAGAGTCCGGGCTACCGCTCCCTCGAGAACGGAACAGCCCGCCGGAGCGGTGCACAAGCACCAGCCCGCCGCTCCCTCGCATGGATAGCGGTAGCGCCAAGTACCGGACGATCCGGGCGACCAACTGCACCCCCCGATCAGTTGACCGTCCCGCCGCGGCGCTCAAGATGGACGCGCGCAGCTGCTGGCGAGCCAGGCGCGCATCGCGACCGCAGCTCCGCGAAGATCGGGCCGCTCAGCGCCACGACGAGTACAGCCGCCAGTCAGCGGCGACATTCAGCGCGGCGCAGAACTCGGAGAGTTCACCACGACGACGATGTTGTCAGGGCAGCGCGCATTCGGCGGGGCATCCCATGCTCGCGCAGGAGTCGCACTTCGTTGGCGATCAGACCTCGCCGTCGGCGAGCGCTTTGGCCTGTGAACGGAGGCCTTCGATCAACTCATCGATCGTCGTCAGCGCGGGCGTCTCCTCGTCAAGGATCGCGAGGAATGCCCGGCCGCACCACTTCTTGAAATCGCGGTGCTGCTTGCCCAGGACGAGTGAAATCAGTCGCTCGGCGCCGTCCAAGCGTCCCCACAGGTAGTCGTTCTCACGGAACTCCCGTTTGAAGAACGCGCGGAAGTGGGCCATTCCGATGCCCTCTAGCGTCTCGCCCTGCAGCAGGTGCGTGTCGAGCGGACTGACGCGCCACACATCAACGTTGTCGCACTCCCCTGCGCTCCCGGCCGCATGCAGCGGATACGTGAGCACGTCCCAAAGCGGGAAGCCCAGGTAACGCACCATGAGGTCGTACCGCGTCGCGGGCTCCCAGCCCACGGTGTGCTCCGCCACGCCCTTGTAGAGGTCGCTCGAGAACGCGTCGAGTTGCAGGTCGTAGAAGGCCTCGACCGCATCCACCAGCCCATCCAGGCCGCCTGCGCACCAGCCGTCAAAGCCGATCGCATCGAGATGCGCACCGACCACCTTCTCTGGAAAGAACGCCTGCACCACGGAGTCGTCCACCCCGGCCCCGGAGCGCGTCCGGCGGAGCAGGTCGACCCGAGACCACAGGAAGTCCTTGAACCAGTCGAGCTCCGAAAACGGCGGTGAGCCCTCCCGGCCATAGAGCCAGTTGACGCCCGCGATCACGAAGAGCAAGCGGCGCATGCCGTAGTCGAGGTCGAACGCGGCCAGGAACGCGACCTGTTCGGTCGTTGGAGCGTCGGAGCAGTCGAAGAGCCCACGCCCGCGCGCCCAGGCCCGGACGGTCGCGCGCACGAGGAATGCGTGGTCGGTGTCCGGCGGAAAATCGCACACCGCGCAGAACGTCTCTGCCAGCGCGTCCACGACGTCGTCGATCTTCGCGCGCAGGTACGTCGGATAGCTCCTCTCGGCGTTCTGGATCGCCACAGCATGGACCGTGCGCTGCCAGCCGCTGATCGTCTCGAAGTCCGGCGCGGGCTCATCACCGACGATCCCGGCGACCCGCGCCCGGACTGCATCGAAGCTCCCCTCCACGACGTCGCGCATCCGCTCGACACGCTCGTTGAGCCGTTGGATCTCGAGCACCTCGTTGACGATGGTCTGCTGTCGGGGCACCTTCAGCACTGAGGCCGCCACCGTCGGCAGCGGATCCGGCACGCTACGGTCGCCGGCGGCGTCTGATTCCGGCGACTTGGGATCCGGCTCGATAAACACCAGCTTGCGGTTGACCTGCACGCCGGCGCGCTTCGCGCGAATCGCATCGACGGCGCGACCGAACGGCCGGTTGTCCAGCACGCCGCCGTCGACGAAGAAGCGACGCGCGGGCGCGGTCCCGGCCAGGTCGTAGACACGGAAGAAGCCGGGCTGGATCTCGCCACTGCCCGGCGGCAGGATCCGTCGCAGGCCATCCGCGCTGATCGGCGGGAACGCCCCAGGAAAGGACGACGTCGCGCGGGCCGCAAACGCCAGCGCCGGATTGTGCTCTGGCGTGAAGTCGTCCCGTCCGTCGCCATAACAGAACTCGAAAACGTGCCGGTGATAGCGATCCCAGGCGACACGCGGGTCGTAAAGCACGAGGCGCCGCTCAAAGCCCTTGAGGTCGGTCATGGTGACGAACAGCTGCAGACCGTGCGCACCGGGCAGCAGGCTCGCGCGGCCAACCTGGGTGCCGTCCATCGCTACCAGCGCCTCATAGAGCCAGCGACACATCTGGTCGCCATCCAACGGCGCCCGCTTGCGGACGAGCATCGCTGCCGCCCGCAGCGACATCGGCAGCCACTTGGGGCCCCGGACGAGGCCGCCGATGTCTCCGCGATCCATCCAGAGGTCACGCAGAACGTCCTGCCGCAGGTTGTGTGCGAGCGCCTTGGCCAGATAGACGCCGTTGATCCCACCGGCCGACGTGCCGGCGATCACGTCGATAACGACCGAGCCGTAGCCGCGCCCCTCCTGCGCCGCGCGCGCGAGCACCTCCCGGTAGACGTTCTCAGTGGACGCCCCGGGGGCCGGGTCGGTCTGCTGCGACGCGCGCACGAGCCGGTGAAGCTCTTTGGTGATGCCGTGCATGTAGATGCACAGGGAAACGCCGCCATAGCAAACGACGGCGAGCCGCAGTTCCTTCCGGCCATGGCTCTCGTCCATCGCGCGACCCTTTCACAGGGCTACCTGCTGACGCAACCCGGGCCGTGCGCGCAGCTCCGATCGGACCCCCCCGCCCGTGAGGGGATGCTCAGCCGATTGGCATTCCGGCAAGACTTCCGAGCATGGCGTCGTCATCGCCAGAAATAGGCGACCAGCAGCCGTGGTGCAACGCTGCCGGACAGAAGGTGCCCGAACCGCCGCCGCAGGCGACGCGCCGCTCATCATGAGCTCTCAAGGATTGAGGTTCGACGGCGGAACGAGGCCCACCCCGAACCTCACCTGACGGTGCACGAACTCCGCGAGGGGAGGCTGCGACTTGCCGAGGACAGCGGCGCATGGGACACGTTCACCGGGTCCTCCGCCAGAAGTCGCGGTTGAGCAACCAAACGAAGACCGCGAAACTTCCGCGCAGGGCCGTTGACGAGGAGGGGACCACCATCAATGCGCCGGCGCGCTGCTGGAGGACCTCAACTTACTCGGCGACAACACTGAGACCCAGGAGGCCGCTGAGTGGAAAGCGGTTTTGTCGGGCCAGCGCAGAGCGTCGCACTCAAAGCCGCCTGAGAAACGCCGCAGCCCGCTCGCGGAAGCGCGTACCAGAGCAGCTGTGCCCCACGACGTCGCGGCGGATGGGCCCTTCGTGAGAGATGCGATGGCCGTTCTCGGAGCCCACGCTTAGCAGCGATCCAGTGGCCTCACCGGGGGTTTATGCAACAGCCACGACGAGAAGCGACAGCGTCGCTGGCCCGTCCTCGCGCTTCGGCTTCGAGGCAAAAGCGGCAGCGCGGCCAGGGCGGGCGATAAGCGTTGCTTGGACGAGAAGGAGTTATGAGGCGAGTCGCACTCCGTAGTTGGCGAACGCCGAGTCACGAGTGAGCACGCTGAGGTCGTCTTGGAGCGCGTGGGCGATCAGGACGCGATCAAATGGATCGGCGTGGTGGCGTGGCAGCTCAGCGGCCGCTTGGAGCAGGGACGCAGAGACATCGAGTATGCGGAACTCGGCAGCGAGCACGACGCTCAGATTGCGTGGCGCCCGCAACCGCCCCGCCTGGCGCTTGATTGCCGCCTCCCAGACCGACATCGGGCTCAGACAGCGCTCGGTGGCGGGGTCGATCATCAACGCTCGCTCTCGGTCTGTGAGGCGCCCTGGATCCCCGAGTGCCCACAGGGCGATGTGCGTGTCGACCAAGACGGCGCTCACACGGAGTAGGGCTCAAACTCGGTCAGCGGCTCATCGAAGCCGGGGCCGAGCTCGATCTCTCCCGCGAGCGCTCCGAGGCGAACCGGGGCATGCTCGGCGGTGATCGCGACGAGCCGTGCCGCCGGTGCGCCGTTGCGAGCGATGATTACCTCCTCGCCGCTCTCTGCGGCAGCGACCAGCTCGCTGAGCTTCGTCTTTGCGTCGTGCATGTTCACCTGCATAGCTAGGAGCCTAGCTAATACGAGAACGACGTCAACCCAACGCACCGCGGAGCAAACATGGGCATCGGTCTCTCCCAAGCCCGTTGAGTCATTGCCGCTCGCAGCGCTTTCGCGTCAAGGGAGCAGTCGCCTCCGGGGGTGAGCGTTTGAAGCAGCTCGCTGCTGCTTCGGACGAAAGCAGGCGCAGTAGCCGGGCTCCACTGCGCTTCTCCTTTGCGCGAGACGCGAGCGTCTCCACCGGGGCCCGGCGCACGACCGCAAAACGATGTCGCTTGCTGAGGTCTGCGATGCCGGACGACGGACGTGGCTTGCTCAGACAGCGATTACGGCGGCCGGGATCTCGTGGCATTCGTCGAGCCGACGGTGAAGATAGGACATATGGCACAGCTCATCGACGGCGTCCTGTTCGCTGAGAGTGGACCGAATCTGCGGCTCGTGCGCGGTGGGGTTCCCTGGACAGCCTGGTGTTTAAGCTCGATCAGGAATCGAGGCTATGCCAGTCCTCATCCTCAGCCGCACCATCCGCAGGACCGCGATCGATCTGCCGCCAATGACCCGCGAGTTCAGCTTCGGACGCGTAACACGTCGGATGCTGAGCATTCCGATCGAACTGCCGGCGCGTGACATCCGTGAACGAGCCGTCGGGGAGCGAACGAGTCTGTGCCGATCCGCAGCGATGGCGCGCGGTGCGGGATTCTCGGGCTTGGCCCGATGGCCGCGGACCCAAATCGCCCTCGCTGGGATGCCTTTGGCACGGAGCTCTCCACCACTTGGTCGGTCGTCGATCCTGCATTGATTGTCCGCGTAGCGTTGGTCGGCGAGTCGTGGGTGACGTCGCAGGAAATCATCGATGTGCTCGAGCATTGCGGGAAGGATGAACCCGGCCTGGGAGGGAAGCGACCAGTGCCGCTCTGCGCGATGAGCGAGCGTGTGGCGCGGGCGCCCGGTCGGTGCCCGCTCGGGACGAGAGTCTGCGCACGCCGCGGTCGTGCTTCTCCTTCCGGCGCGCGAAGGGATCACGCGAGCGGCGGTTCGGAGCGCGATCGCCTTCGCCACGAGATAGGCCCGCCCCGGCACAGATCGGCGGACCGGGGCGTTGCCTTCGGGGATGAATCGGCCACGCTTCGCCCGCGGTCTTTCGCCGGAGATCACCCCAGCGAGCCCGATTCGGCGCCGGCGAGCCGTCGGCCGCGCCAAGGCGACTGTGACAGTGGCACACAGTGCATCTGGTCTGTGCAGACTTTGCCGTTGCAGCTCCTTGGCGTCCTGCGATCGCTGGCGATCGTCTGGCGCGATGCGACCGGCCTGCAGCGCTACCGTTGAGGGACCATGGCCGCCAGGGGCAAGAAGGTCAACGTCGAGCTTGATGCGCAGATCGTGGAGCGGAAGCGTACCGAGCTGGGTGCCGGTCGTCGACCCAGGCGTCTTCGGAGCGTGCCCTGAATGCGTATCAGCTCGAGCACGTGCTGCAGCGGCCCAAGTTCTCCCGCTACGCCGGCGCCCGAACGCGGCAGGAATTCGTCGAACGGGTCCGGCACCACGCCACGATCGTGGCCGATGCCGCCGACCAGCCGAGGGTCACCCGTGACCGCAAGGACGACTACCTCGTCGCGCTCGGCCGACAACAGAACGTCGACGCGATCGTCAGCGGCGATCGCGACCTGTTGGACGCCGGGTTGGAGGAGGCGCCGGTCTGGACTTCCCCGCGAGCTGGCGGACCGGCTCGCCGAAGCCTGAGGCGCGAGCGACGCCGAGGCCTCACACCCGCACCGCCGCCTTGCGCGCTTCGCGGATCGTCGCGGTCGGCTCGACCTCGCAGCCTCGGGCGAACTCGCGGAACAGATGCGAGTAGTCGCGTTGGACGACCTCGGGCGAGTTGCCCATCTCGACGGCGATTTCGAGCGCGTTCCAACCCGTCTGCACCAGCAGGCTGGCGAAACTGTGACGCAGTGTGTAGGGAGTGGCCTCGCCGGCGCCGGCCGCGGCCACCATGGGATCAAACTCGCGCTTGCGCCAGTTGCGGCAGTCGGTGTCGCGGAAGACCGCGCCGTCCGAGCGAGCGAAGACGAGCCGGCCGGCCGCCGGCGCCCGAAGGCGCCAGGCCTCGAGATCCTCCACGAGCGGCGCCAGCAGGCTGACGGTGCGGATCAGGCCCTTCCCGGAAGCCCTCTTCCGGACTCGAACCGGAGACCCCTTCCTTACCATGGAGCTTGTGGGAGTATGTCGTGTCCTGGGGAGTCCGGCCGCCGCGTGTTATTCGCCTGCGTATCGCGGGTTTCGTTGCGACGGTCGCGGCCCGGTAGGACTCCGCCGCCATCCCGGATGTTGGGGGACATGTTGGGGGATTGGGCGGCCCGCTCCGGACGAAAGCGTTAGCGGGCGCCCTCGGCTTCGGCGGTGATCCCTTCGCGCCGAAACCGAAAGCGAGCTGCGATGCGCGGAGACTCCTGCTCCTCGTCCTTTGCGGTTGTGAGGACCGGCCCCTAACCGCGCTCGCATGCACGGGAGAGACGTGAGCGAACCTGGGCTCGAGGCTGTGGCCGACGTCCGCGTTGGAGGTTGAGAATCGTCGCAGTGGCCGGGACCGCTAGCGCCGAGCGTGGGCGATCAGCTCTCCGAGGGGCCGCTTCTGGAGACCCCTGTCGTCGAAGTTCCCGGGCCCAAGCCAGGACACGAAGCCGGTCTGGATCGCCGGCCAGTCGTAGTCGGTCATCGCGTACCAGGCGGTGTCGCGGTTGCGCCCCTTGACGACCTGGTGGTTGCGAAAGACGCCCTCGAAGGTAAAGCCGAAGCGTTCGGCGGCACGCCGCGAGGCGGCGTTCAGCGCATTGCACTTCCATTCAAGCCGTCGATAGCCGAGGTCATCGAACACGCGGGCGGCGAGTAGGTAAATGGCTTCGGTGGCGGCGATCGTCCGCTGCAGCGGCACGCCGAACCAGATGTGGCCGATCTCGATGACGCCAAGCTCCGGTGTGATGCGCAGGTAGGAGGCCAGCCCGAGGGGACGCTCGTCAGGCAGGCGCACCAAGGTGAAATAGAGAGGATCCGTCGAGGTCTCAGCCCAGGCGAGCATCTGGCGCAGGTGGTCTGGTCGCTCGTAGGGACCATCGGGGAGATACGTCCAGATCGCTGGGTCGCCATGGGGCGAGTGCGACAGGGCATAGAGCGGCTCTGCGTCGGTGGTGGCCTCGACTGGCCGAAGCAAGACGTGCAGGCCACGCAGCGGCGCACGCGCGGGCGGTTCGACAGGCGTCCACTCCAGTTGAGCGCCGAGAGGAAGCTCGATGGGCACGGCCGGGACTCAAGCACACCTCGGCCAGGCTGGCCGCTACAACGCAGCGCTCACGCGGCTCGCATCCACGCTCCTGCTTCGCGACAACGAGCGGGCGTCTCAGCCGATCTTCGGCAGACGCCCGCTTGGGACGAGAAAACAGTGTGACGGCAAGGCCAGCCCGGGCGATCGCTTCCGGCGCCAAGGAGAAGTCAAGCCGGCCACTACTCCTCGGCGCCGATAGCGATCGCGTGGGTCACCGATCCCGGCGTTTCTGCTCACGACGGCAAGGCACCATGACGGACGGCTCTATGCCCCGAGTCAAGAGCGGGCGCCGCACGCCGAACGAGCTACGCGCGTCGCAGAGGTGGGAACGCGACCCGCTGGCCGCTCGCGTCATGCGCGACCTCGCGGTGCGGGCGTATGTGCGCACAGGAGGTTCTCGCATATCGTGGTTCGCGGATGGCTGCCGGGCAGATCGGGACGCGTTTTGCGAGGCGGCGCGCGGCGTCGGCCAAGGCTGCCCGCTGTGGGCCCGCAGCGCCCGTGTCGACACCACCGGCGAGGCGACGCTCGAGCCATTGCGCGACGCCGGCGCGCGGGGGTCGTCCCGCGAGTGTGGGCAGGGTCGGCCAGGTCGCTTCGAAGGTCTAC